>JAEEGF011652484.1_pt1 | contig 37740 bp, 36 predicted proteins | sample 9134171 | NCBI WGS metagenome assembly JAEEGF01 (sample SAMN16246542, study PRJNA631951) | gut metagenome | biome: gut microbiome; feature: rumen; material: AP-attached | host: Bos | place: Iran: Karaj | collected 2018-10 | reverse complement strand
CGTAGACCTTGGTCTTGTTCTCCGCGATGACCTTCGCGGCCCTGGGGTCGATGGTGAAGGTTCCTTCCTGGTAGGTCACAGTGTAACCGCCCTGCTGTGCAGGACCGGATGCGATGATCCTGTAGGTGCCGACATCCTCTCCGGTCTCACGGGACAGGGTATAGGTCAGGGTCTCCCCGTCCGCAAGTCCGACAAACGTGGCGGTGAGGGTCGGATCGGCGTCGCCATAGACCTTGCTCTTGTTGTCGGCCATGACGGTGACGGCCTTGGATGTGATGGTGAGGGTTCCGTCCTTGAACGTCACCTTGTAGTTGCCCTGTGCGGCCTGGCCGGTGGCGGTGATCTTGTAGGTTCCCACGCTCTCTCCAGACTCACGTGAGAGGGCGTATGTGACCTCGTCCCCATTGAGGGTTCCGGTGACGGTGGCGGTGAGCTTGGGATCCGCAGCGCCGTAGACCTTGGACAGACTGTTGGCGGTCACGGTAACATCCTTGGGAGTGATGGTGAGGATTCCGTTCTTGAATGTCACCTTGTAGTTGCCCTGGTCGGTGTTTCCGGAGACAGTGATGACGCGCTCGCCCACTCCTTCGCCCGCTGCGCGGGACACTGTGTAGTTCACCGTGTCGGTTCCCACCAGTCCGGTGACGGTAGCGGTGAGGTTCGGGTCGACTGATCCATAGACCTTGGTCTTGTTATCAGCGGTAATGGTCACATCCTTGGGGGTGATCTTGAGTTCACCCTCTTTGAAGACCACCTTGTAATTGCCCTGGTCAACGTTTCCGGAAGGAGAGATCTTGTAGGTTCCCACTCCTTCGCCCGCTGCGCGGGACAGCGTGTAGTTCACCGTGTCGGTTCCCACAAGTCCGGTGACGGTTGCGGTGAGGTTCGGGTCGGCTGATCCATAGACCTTGGTCTTGTTGTCCGCGGTGACAGTGACGTTCTTGGGAGTGATCGTGAGGATTCCGTTCTTGAATGTCACCTTGTAGTTGCCCTGGTCGGTGTTTCCGGAAGGAGTGATGACGCGCTCGCCCACTCCTTCGCCCGCTGCGCGGGACACTGTGTAGTTCACCGTGTCGGTTCCAACAAGTCCGGTGACGGTAGCGGTGAGGTTCGGGTCGGCTGAACCGTATACCTTGGTCTTGTTGTCCGCGGTGACGGTCACTTCCTTCTGAGTGATGGTGAGCGTACCATTCCTGTACTCGATGTCGTATCCTCCCTGCGTGGTAGCACCGGTCACTCTGATGACGTAAGTTCCGACAGTGTTGCCTGGATCGCGGGATATTGTGTAGTCGAGAGATTCACCTTCAGGCAGACCCTCGCACCTTACGGTCAGTTCCGGCTCCTTGCCGCCGTAGACCATGGTCTTGTTATCGGCGATTACCACCACGGATTTCTGCGAAATGGTCAGCGTTCCGGTCTTGTAGGTAACGGTGTAGTTACCCTGGATAACATCACCTGCAGGAGTGATCGTGTAGGATCCTGCGGCCTCTCCAGGCTCACGGCCCACGGTGTAGGTCAGCTTGTCACTGCCGATGGTGCCTTCCACTGTGGCTGTGAGGGTTGGATCGGCCGATCCGAACGACTTGAGCTGGTTGTCAGCGGTGACGGTCGCCCCCTTGCGGGTGATCTCGAGGTTACCTGTCTTGAAGGTGACCTTGTAGTTGCCCTGATCCACATTTCCGGAGGGAGTTATGGTGTATGCTCCCACATCTTTTCCGGCTGTGCGAGACAAACTGTAGTTCACAGTATCGGCCCCTACCAGTCCGGTGACGGTTGCGGTAAGAGTCGGATCTTCGGAGCCGTAGACCTTTGTCTTGTTGTCCGCGGTGACGGTCACATCCTTCTTGGTTATGGTGAAGGTTCCGTTGACGTACTTCACAATATAGTTGCCCTGAGCGGCCTGGCCGGTGGGCGTTATGGTGTACGTTCCTACATCCTTGCCCGATTCGCGGTTAACAGAATAGGTCAGACTGTCGGTCCCGACCAATCCGGTAACTGTGGCGGTGAGGGACGGTTCGGCGGAGCCGTATACAATGGACATGTTGTCCGCGGTGACGGTGGCTTCCTTGGCCTTGATGGTCAACGTTCCCGGGTAGTATGTCACGAGGTAGTTACCCTGGTCAACGTTTCCGGAAGGTGTGATCGTATAGGATCCCACTCCATCTCCGGGTGCACGCGAGAAGGTGTATTTCAGTGTATCACCGCTCTTGACTCCGCTCTCGGTCGCAGTGAATGCCGGATCGCTCTCGCCGTATGTCTTGGCCTTATTGTCCGCGGTGACGGTGACGGACTTCTTGTTGATCGTGAACTCCCCGTCCACGAACTCTATCTCATATCCGCCCTGAGTCTCCTCTCCGGTCACTTTGATGGCATATGTTCCCACGTCCTCGCCGGCCACACGGGTAACTTCGTAAACAATAATGGCTCCGTCAGGCAGACCTGTGACCGTGGCGGTGAAGTCGGGGTCACCCTCGCCGTAAGTCTTGGATTTATTGTCAGCCACGACGGTGACGGCCTTGGTCGTGATAGTCAGCTTACCGGGGATGTATGTCACGGTGTAGTTGCCCTGATCGATGCCTCCGGCAGGTGTGATGGTGTAGCTGCCGGGGGCCTCTCCGGGTTCACGGGACAGAGTGTAGGACACGGACTCTCCGTACATGGTTCCATCCACGGTGGCTGTGAGGGGCGGGTCGGTCGAACCGAACACCTTGGTCTTATTGTCTGCAGTCACCGTGACGGGTTTCGGAGTGATAGTGAAGGTTCCGTTGACAAAAGTGACGGTGTAGTTGCCCTGAGTGGCAGGTCCAACCGCCTTGATCTCATAGGTCTTCACATCGCTTCCGGGCGTACGGTTGAGATCGTAAATCAAGGTATCTCCATCCAAGACCCCGTCCTCCGTTGCGGTGAACTCGGGATCGTCTTGTCCATAGACCTTGGACGCGCTGTCCACGGTGACGGTGACGTGCTTCGGGGTGATGGTGAAGGTTCCGCAGATGAAGGTGACGGTGTAGTTGGGCTGATCCGTCGGTCCTGAGACGGTAATCTCGTACGCACCTACATCCTCATCATGGCTGCAGAACAGGGCGTACGATATCGTGTCGCCAGCAACGAGACCGCTGATGGTGTCGGTGAAGTTAGGGTCATCCTCGCCATAGACCTTGGATGCGTCATTCGCTTTCACGGTGACGGGCTTCTTTGTGATGGTGAACGTTCCCTCTCCCTTGACGATCTTGTAGTTGCCCTGAGGGCTGACCGCGTCAATAGTGAGTTTGTATTCACCTGCTTTCTCTCCGACGGCACGGACCACCTTGTATGACACGAACTCGTTAGGGAGCGTTCCGTCCACGGTGGCAGTCAAAGTCGGTTCGGGACTTCCGTAGACCTTGCTGCTGTCATTCGGGGTCACTGTTACCGTCTTGGGATCGATCTTGAGCGTCCCGTTGATGAAGATCACGGTGTAATTGCCCTGGGCGGACTGACCTACAGGTTTGATCGCGTATGTTCCGACATCTTTTCCGGATTCACGGGTGAACGTGTATTCCAACGTGCCTTCGATGAGTCCATCAACAGTTGCGGTGAATTCGGGATCGGCATCCCCGTAGATCTTGGACTTGTCATCGGCCGTGACCGTGACGGTCTTCGGAGTGATGTTGAATGTTCCGTTTACATAACTCACGGTGTAGTTGCCCTGCTCGGTCTCACCGTAAGGGATGACAGCGTACATTCCGATGCTCTCTCCTGCATCACGCTTGACCTCATATTCCAGCTTGTCCTCTCCAACGAGCCCTTCGACCTTAGCGGTGAATGTCGGGTCGGCATCCCCGTAGATCTTGGAAGCACTGTCACCGATCACAGTGACGGGCCTCGAGGTTATGGTGAATGTGCCCTGTTTGTAAGTCACGGAGAAGTTGCCCTGTCTGGCAGCTCCATCAACAGTGATCGTGTACTCTCCGACATTGTCGCCTGGTGCACGGGATAATGTGTATTCCAGCTCGAATGTGCCGACGTCGCCGTTGACCGTTGCTGTCAGCTCAGGTGCGGTCCCACCGTACACCATGGTCTTGTTGTTCGCTATAACCTGTATGGCCTTCGGATTGATGGTGAGGATTCCATTCTCGAAGTTCACAATGTAATTGCCCTGAGATGCTATACCGGTGACGATGATGTCGTAAGTTCCGACATCCTCTCCTTTAGCACGGTCCACAGAGTAGTTCAGTATGTCTCCTTCCTTCACATTTTTGATTCTGACGGTCCATTCTGGATCGGCATCTCCGAATGTCTTAGCCTTGCTGTCCGCTATTACTGTCGCGGTCCTGGGGGTGATCTTGAACGTTCCGGCAAGGAAGGTGACCTTGTAGTTGCCCTGTTCTGTTTCTCCGGTGACGGTGATCGCGTAATCTCCGACATTCTCACCTGATGCACGGGTAAGGGTGGTGTAGCTGACAGACTCACCCTCCAGCAGACCAACATACCTGACCTCGAGTTCGGGATCGGCATCGCCGTAGGCCTTAGTCGCGTTCAGAGCCTGGACCTGGACATCCTTCGGCGTAATTGTGAATGTGGCCGGTTCGTAGGTCACGGAGAAGTTGCCCTGTCTGGCAGCTCCATCAACGGTGATCGGATAAGTGCCGACATCGGTACCTTCCGCACGGGATAATGTGTATGTCAGCTCGAAACCGCCGGTGTCACCGACTACCCTTGCGGACAGTTGAGGTGCGGTTCCCCCGTACACCATGGTCTTGTTCTCTGCAAGGACCCTTATGGGCATCGGATTGATGGTGAGGGTTCCGTTATCAAATTCAACAATGTAATTGCCCTGATCCGATTCCCCTGTGACGATTATGTCGTAGGTTCCGACATCCTCTCCGGTCACACGGGAGATAGAGAAGTCCAGTGTGTCCCCATCCTTCACATTGACGAACCTGACAGTCCATGCCGGATCGGCATCTCCGAATGTCTTGACCTTGCTCTCTGCTATGATTGTAGCAGTCTGAGGAGTAATCTTGAAGACGCCGTTTATGAATGTGACGATGTAATTGCCCTGAACCGCATCTCCTGTGACCTCGATCTTGTAGTCTCCAACACTCTCGCCTCCATCACGGGACACATCATACGAGACCGTGTCGCTACCCACCAAACCGGCCACTGTAGCAGTGAGTTCGGGATCCTCGGTTCCATATATCTTGGTCCTTTTGTCCGCAGTAACGGTGATCTCCTTGGGCTCGATGGTGAGCTTTCCGTTCTGATAAGTGACGATGTAATTGCCCTGATCCGTTTCTCCAGTGACAGTGATCACGTACTCTCCGATATTCTCTCCCGGGGTACGAGTGGCTACCCAAGAAGGTTCTGCGGTTGCGATGTTCACGAATCTGACAGTCCATTCGGGGTCGTTTTCGCCGTATACCTTGTTCTTGTTCTCTGCGATAACCTGCACGGCCCTCTTGGTGATCTCGAAATCCGCAGTGGCGTAGTGCACGGAATAGTTGCCCTGGATCGCTTCGCCTGCAGGCGTGATCGTGTACTTTCCGACATCCTCTCCTTCCGCACGAGTGACAGAATATGTCAGGAATCCGTCCAGCACCCCGACCTCGGTGGCAGAAAGCGACGGGTCAGCATCGCCGTAGACCTTGGTCGCAGCGTTGGCAGTGACGTAGACATCCTTGTGAAGGATCTTCGCAGGCGCAGATACCTGCTGTCCGGAGTCCGCCAATTTGTAGTTGCTTGCCGAGGCTCCGCCCAGCACAAGGTTGGACAGGATGACGTTCCTGTCTCCGACATCCTTGCTGTCGAAGGCGCCGGTGGCCGTGACGGTCAGGACATCCCCATTGAGGATGCCGTTGAATGTCGCTCCGGTGCTGTTCACCGTCGCGTCCGTGGTGGCATCGTATATCTTGTCGCTGGCGATGATTCCGGATACGGTCACATCCTTCGGCAGTATCTTCCATGGTACATCCGCAGGCGTGCTGACATGGCTGTCAGACCAGACTGTGTACGGCTTGAGCGTGAATGTGGCCGTATAGTTCCCGACGTTCTTGCCCTTCGCATTGGCGACCGTGTATGCGCTGGTATCGGTATACGCATCCTGCTCGGTAGCGTTGTAGGTGAGCTCCGCCGAAGCAGGCTTGTCCACCTGCCATATAGCTGTGAAATCGGTATGGGCACCAGGCATCACAAGCGTGTCCCCGCCCGAATATCTCCAGGTGTAGAACGACACGCCGCTCTTAGTCGGCACGTCTAATGTCTCTCCCACGAAGTAGACCCCTTCCCTGATCACCGTTCCGCCGGTAGGGTCGAAGGTGGCGATGAATCCCTCCTTCATCACACTTCCATCAAACTTGAACGCCTTCCCGACAAGCTGGTCACCGATTACGACGTTCCCATCCTTGTCCACGAAGGTCAGGTCCTCATCGAATGCCCTATTGTTTATCGATGCAGCAGGGTTCTGCGGCATGATGATCTGCTGGATGTTGGTACAATCGATGAACGCGTTCTGTCCAACGGACATGGCGCTTCTTATGTCCACGAGTTTCAGCAATCCTATGTTCTCGAACGCATGGGGACTGATCCTCTCAAGATTGACACAATTCGACAGGTCTAGGATATCCAGACTGACATTCTTGAAGGCTCCTACCGCTATGTTCTTCAGTTGCGGCGAGGATCCCTTGACTACAATCTCCTTCAAGCCTGTACATCCCGAGAAGCAGTGTGCGTTGGAATCCGAGAAGATATAATCCTTACCAACTCCGATGGAGACCATCGTCTCAGGAAGGATCACCTTCTGGATATTCGCCGTAAATCTCTCAGTAGTAAGAGACGCCTGGAAGGCGTTGTTACGGATTCCCACGACAGGATATGATATTCCTTCAAATTCCACGTATGCCGGGATCTCCAGCACAGGCTGACTGTAATTGACGTTGGTGTTTATTTCGAGCACAGATCCGCCTGTGACGAAAGCTATGTATTCCGAACCGTATGTTGATGCGTCCGGCTGATAACACAAGTCGAACTTGATACCGTCCTGGGTCACGTAGGCTTGCAAATTAATAGGATTATCCGCATCCGATTCCTCGGCCGGTATCATGGCGCACAGCGACAGACATACAAACATCAGCGCTATTGCAACGATTACCTTTTTCTTCATTTTTTCACCCTCTTCTTACACTTAACATGGTGTAGTGTGAGGGGCCTACTAGCTGGGGGTGTTTCCCAATTACAGTAACAAGGCTTTGTTACTATATAATAACTTAGTATCTTCAACCATTCATTTGGTGTGAAAATATATAAAAACATTGCGATAGTCAATTAAATTTGAGCGTATTTTTTCAAATCGGTGTTAACCCGGCAGTGAAAAAAAACCTCAAAGAAAGATATTTGGTCTGACAAAACTCAATCGTACACTGACCTTTGGACAGCCCAGAACATTCATGGGCATCTCACTGCCGGAACATACCTGGCATAGCCCTCCTTAACGGTATCAGTCTCATTCGGCATGGCCTGAGGAAACGATCTTCCTGAGGACCAGCATCACGATGAACACCGCCCCTATGACGAGGACTACCGTCGCTCCAGGCGGCGTGTTTATCCCTATCGAGAGGAAAAGTCCGAGAACGGACAACACCACGGCGAAGAAAGTCCCCAGAAGCATGGTCCCCTTCAAGTCCTTGGAGAACAGATTCCCCATCGCCGCCGGGATCGTCATGAGGGCCATGATCATCACGATCCCCACGACATTCGCCACCATGACGCAGGTGACTGCTATCAGGATATGCAATATCAGATCCAATGACACAACGTTGATCCCAGACACCTTTGCGTGGGTCACGTCGAACGTCATTATGCGGAGGTCGCGGTAGAAGAACGCGGTCACCGCCAGTATGACGGCCGTGACAGCGGCCATTATGCACAGCTTTCCCGAGTCTATCAGGAGCATGTTCCCAAACAGTATGGATTCGTAGGACGACGGGACTATGACGCTCCTGTCCATATAGCACATGAACACCACACCGAGCGCCATGCCGACCGCCCACAGGGAACCGATAACGGTATCCTCCCTCAGCTCGTCGATCCTCTTGCAGACTACCATGATGACCGCGGCCACCGCGCTGAAGATCAGGGCGCCTATCATCGGTGTCATCCATGAGACCGCGTACACGGACATCAGGTAATAGGCGAATCCCACCCCTCCGAATGTTGTATGCGCTATGCCCCCGGTGACGGCCACCATGCGGTTGACCACCACGTATGTCCCTATGACCCCGCACAGCACGCAGGCGAGGACCGTGGCCATGAACATGTTCTGAATCAGCGGGATGCTGAGATAGGCGATGATATCAGTCAAAGGACCCCGCCTCCGCATACCATCCCGTGAGGGTCCTCGGTGACCTCGTAGATCGTCCTGTCGACCCTGACCATGCGGTCCACATCGTCCTCGATCCCCTTCAGGTCGTGCGTTATCATCATGATCGTGATCCCGTCCGAGGATGCGTCCCTGAGTATGTCGTACACCCCTGAACGCATTTCGGGATCCAGGCTGGCGGTGGGTTCGTCCAGCAGGAGGATGCGCGGCCTGGACACCAGTGCCCTGGCAAGAAGCGTACGCTGGAGCTGCCCTCCGGAGAGCTCCCCGATCCTCTTCCTGGCGAACTCCAGGGATCCGGTGTATTCCATGGCCTTGCGGACGGAATCGCGGTCCCGTCCGGAGAACGGGTTCAGGCTCTGTCTGGTGCGAAGCCCCATGGCGACCACCTCCTCCGCGAGGACGGGGTACTTCCTGTCGAAGGACCCGAACTGGGGCACGTACCCTATGTTCACACATCCTTTGGACGGGGACAGCCCTGTCACACTCACCTCGCCTTCCATCGGCTCGATGAGGCCCAATATGGTGCGGAAGAGCGTGGTCTTCCCGCCGCCGTTGGGCCCCACTATGGCCATGAAATCCCCCTCATGCAGATGCAGATCCACATTGCGGAGGATGGCATTCCCGCCGTAACCGGCGGTGACACCGTCGAGAGTGACAAGGTCCCCGCTCATTCAAATCAGGCCTTCAGGTCGGATTCCAGGTATCCGAGGAATTCGGTCACGGAAGCGAGCATGTCCGTCGCGGTGGGGTTCACCACATGGACGGTGATGCCCGCCTCCTCCAGTGCAGCACGGCCCTCGTATCCCTCGTCTGTGGTGGACACGAAGATGGAGCTGCAGCCTTCCTCCTTCACGATGGCCGCGGCCTCGGCCGGGGCGACCTCCCCGTCCTCCTCGACGGACTCCTGATGGAAGTCGGCACCGAACCTCTCGGCGTACTGCTCGAGAAGATACTGCCATGCGGGATGCCACACCATCACGTGGGTGTGCCCGCTGCCTGCCAGGTCCGCGACGGCCTTCATCCTCTTGTCGACATCGTCCGCCTTCGCGTTGAAGCTCTCGAGATTCTTGGAGTATTCGGATGCGTGTGCCGCATCGATCTCGGAGACCTTGTCCTTGACGAGGGCGGCGATGCTCCTCAGGATGTCAGGGGATGTCCAGATGTGCGCGTCATATGCTGATCCCTCGTGATCGTGGTCCTCCTCGCACTCATGCTCCTCGCCCTCGTGATGGTGGTGGTGGGAGTTGGGAAGAGGCGTATACTCTATCGAGGATGCGATGTCCACGATCCTGACGGTGGAGGGGATGTCCTTGGAGACCGCGTCGAAGAATGCCGTCTCCCACTCCACGCCGCTGCCGATCCTGAAGTACAGTTTGGATGAGTAGAGGTCGGAGATGTTGCTGGGTGTGGTGTACGCCTCATGCGGGCTGACGTTGGCGCCCATCATTGATACGACCCTGTAGTTGTCGCCTACGATGTCCTCGACGACATCCTTCTCCCAGCTCATCGTCACGGTTATGGTGTCACGCTTGTCGCTGCTGTCATTGTTCAATACCAGTACTGCGGCGATGCCCGCCACGACTATGATGGCTACGGCGATCACTGCGATCAGTTTCGAATTCATGAATCCGATTTTATCGTCGATTATTATTAAAAATTGATGGGTATGTTAATAATAATGATGTATTTTTCTTGACGATGTTATTAACAAAATAGTGAGATGTTAATATCATTCGGACAGGAAAACCGGTATTCATCGCTGATTTCAATGAATGTCCGAGAGAAGATCGTGGAAATACCATCAGGCCCGGAGGCCTGATGGCTTGTTGAGGTTTATATCGATCCGGATCAGGCCTGTGAGTGATTCGGCTCGCCGCACAGCTTCGCGATGACACCGTTCACGTCGCTCTCGGACATTCCGAGGTATCCGGTGCAGTAATTGTATGCTGCGGAATAGGTGTCCACCGAGCTCACGTCGATGTTCTTCCAATCGATCTCGAAGATGTCGTCGATCTTGTCGGGGTTCGCGATTAGGAACATGTTCCTGTCGTAGGTGCTGGCGCAGACAGCGCGGTACTCCTCGGATCCGACCTCGATGTTGCAGAGGTTGCAGAAAGCCTTCGCCTCGTCTGCCTTCATTTCATCTGCGGTGCATCCGCAAAGGGCCTGCAGGAGGAGGCATGTGAAACCGGTCCTGTCCCTTCCGACGTTGCAGTGAATGAGGTACGCACCGTCGTTCTCCAGGATGCTGTCGAGGACCTTGACGGTCTTCTCCTTCTGCTGGAAGTAGAGGTATCCCATCGACGGCGCAACGTAGTCGCCGTTCTCGCACAGGTCGAGGCAGTATCCGTCCAGGCTCTTCACTGCGGCAGCGACGCTTGAGTCGCTGTAGGACAGCGCGATCTCGAACTTGATGTTGGCCTTCTCTGCGAGCTCATTGACGTAAGGGGATCTGGACTGCTTCGCGGGATCGTACAGGGGGCTGAAGGATCTGTACAGGATTCCGGGCTTGATGTCCCCGCCGGTGACCTCGTAGAAGTTGGCGAACTGCTCGTCGCTCTGGTAGTCGGCCCTGTTGTTGGTGTAGCCCTTGTTGTACTGGGGCGTCTTCTGGTACCTGTCGGATGTACCCGTCTTGGTCAGGGTGATCTCCGAGCCCTCATCGGCTGTGATGAGCTTTCCCATGCATCCGATGGATACGTAACCGTCGTTCTCGATGTTCACGTAGATATCGAACATGAAGAGGCCCAGATAGCCTTTCATGAAGATGGCGTCCTCGAACGTCCTGTCCTGGGTCTCGACCCTGAACTCAGCACCCAGCTCGATGCCCTTGTCGAAGAGCTCGTCGGCCTTGATGTCCAGCTTGGGCTGGTTGTACGAACTGAGTCCTGTGACCTTTCCGGTGAACGTCAGTTCCTCTTCGGGAGCGTCCTGCGGCCAGAAGCATGAGAGCACCGGCGCGCCGAACAGGATCACCACAAGTAGTATGGCAACCCATGGCTTAGAATCTGAATTCATGCCAATAAGTAATCCGTATTTATTAATAAACGAATTAGTCGCCTGATATGTCATGAGCCGGGTTTCCGGCGTATATAGAATCGTCGGGGACGTCCTTGGTGACCACCGAACCGGCACCGATGATACATCTGTCCCCTATGGTCACTCCCGGGAGCACGGTGACGTTGGCGCCCAACCAGCAGTCATCCCCTATCGTGATCGGTCTCCCCCTGACCGTATGCGTCCTCCTCTCCAGGTAGTCCCTGGGGTGGTCCGCAGTGACCAGATGGCAGTCCGGACCTATCTTCGTATAGTCGCCGATGGTTATCCGGGCGGTGTCCAGGAAGGTGCAGTTGTAGTTCACGAGGACATCCTTCCCTATGTGCACGTTGAAACCCAGATCGCACCTGAACGGGAATATCACGAGGCTGCTCGGGTCCAGGTCCCTGCCGGTGACGTCCTCGAAAGCCGCCCTCATCGCCTCCAGGGTGAACGGGGTGGAATTGTACCTCATGAGCTTCGACCCGCATTCCATCAGCCTGGCCTGCAACTCCGGATGCACCTCCGAGTCCGGACGGATCCACTCGCAGGAATCCAGAGCGGCCATCAGATCCTTCATCTTGTCATCGCTCACGGTGCACATCCCCCCATTCGCACATCTGGTCCAGGATCGGCATCAGGGTCTTGCCCTTCTCGGTGAGACTGTACTCGACCTTCGGGGGTATCTGCGGATACTCCTCCCTGTGCACCATACCGTCCGACTCCAGCTCCTTCAGGTTGACGCTCAGCGTCTTGAAGGACAGTCCGATGTACCTCTGCATGTCGTTGAAGCGGACAGTGCCGAACTCCATCAGGGTGTAGAGGATGGTCATCTTGTACTTCCCGTTGATCAGCGACAGCGTATAGCTGAAGCCAGTCGTCTCCAGATTCTCCTTCGAAATGCATCTCTCGGTGCCCATTTTACACTTTCCTTTAGGTAACTATATGCTATCAATGTAAGTACTTTATTTAATTACCATACACTAGTTATATCGTATATCAAACTGTTGACGGGAAGGACCTGTCCTAGACAGACGGACGCTCTGTCATAGCAGTGGAATAAGGAGACTTAGAAATGAGAGCCAGCATAGACGAGTACAAAGCGGTTGAAGAGGCGGCGATGAACTTCTGAACAGCGTCGCGAAGGGTGACAGCACGTACGCGAAGAAGCTGTTCACTGAGGATGCGGTGCTGTTCGGATTCCTCAACGGGAGGATGGAGCGCGGTTCCATCGAGCAGTTCTACCACAACGTGGACACCGTCGGCGCGGGAGAATCCTTTAAGGCGAGGATCGACGTGGTCGATGTGGAGGAGACGCTGGCAGTCGTCAGGGTACTGGAGGAGTCATGGGGAGGATCCATCGACTTCACCGACTATCTCCTGCTGATGAAGATCAACGGCGAGTGGAAGTGCGTCGCGAAGGCATACAACCAGAACAGCGACACGATCGAGGCCTGAGCAGCAGGGAGGAGGATGGTATGAAGCAGAGTCTCGGAGTAATCCCGGCCGTCTACCCCATGCCGGTGCTCATGGTCGCCGCCTACGACAAGGACGGAAAGGTCAACGTAATGAACGCGGCCTGGGGGATGATCAGTGACATGGACAAGATCGCGCTTTTCATCGACGAGGACCACAAGACCACGATGAACATACGCGAATCCAAGGCATTCACGGTCAGCATCGCCGACAGGGACCACATGGATGTGGCCGATTTCTTCGGGATCGCCACAGGCAACAAGATGGAGGACAAATTCGCCCGCACCGGGTACCACGCATCCAAGAGCGACAAGGTGAACGCACCCGTCATCGACGAGTTCCCCCTGTGCATGGAGTGCGAACTGGCGGAGATCGTCCAAACGGAGAATCTCCATGCGGTAATCGGCCGCATCAAGGATGTCAAGGCGGACGAGAAGATCCTTGATGACAGCGGAAAGGTCGATCCATCGAAGCTGAACGCGCTGATCTTCGACCAGTTCCAGCACGGATACTACGTCTCCGGCGAGAAGGTCGGAAAGGCCTGGAACGCCGGCAGCGCACTGATGAAGCAGTGACCATAAGCGGCCCCGGTAACGGGGCCGTCATTCCTTCTTCGAAGCGTCCTCGCAGACCTTCTTCCCGATCTCCTCGGCCTTCTGGAGATCGATCGGGAAATGCTCGTCCCTCCAAGCCCTCTTCTCCGGTTCGTTCCACAGACCCGCATCATACCTGCTGTAGTCGCTGAACTGATAGGTGTCCGTGGAGTAGAGCGTGTACGGATCCTTCAACATGATCCTCTTGAACCATGCCTCGGTGTTGCCCAACTGGCCCCTGTAGAACTCGTTGAGGAAGTCCTCCTTGACGTTCATCGCTGCGAACAATGCAGTCGGCTTTGGATTCTTGTTGAGGGAGAAGTCCCCTCCCTCGTAGCTTGTGTACGGGAAGAACAGGCGCTCCAGGAACGATTTGCCCTGGGCGGCGAAGTCCCCGAGGAATATGGGCGCCCCGAATGCGAATCCGTCGCAGTCCCTGACCTTGGCGATCACATCGGTGAGACCGTCACGGTATGCGCACTCGCCGTATCTCTTGCCGTTCTTGATCTTGCACAGGTAGCATTCCCTGCATCCGGTGAACTCCAGCTCGTAGAGGTTCACCATCTCCGTCTCCGCTCCCATCTCCGATGCACCCTTGAGGAAGGCCTCCAGCAGCTTGGCGGTGCTGCCGTTCTTCCTCGGGCTTCCGTTGATGGCCATTATCCTGAGCTGTCCAGTCATTTCGATCCATCCCCGATACCGACAGGGCATTTAAATGGGAAAGGAACAATGAAGTTCCTTATGAACGAGGATCCGGTCAGAGCGTTGGATGAGGCATACGACAGGTCGAAGGAGTGCCCCATCATCCATGCCATGAACATCCTATCATCAAAATGGATGATGCCGATAATCTGGCATCTTCTGGTGGACGGGGACATGACCTACAACGAGCTGACCCGCACGGTCAAAGGCATCTCCAACACGATGCTCACCAGATGCCTCCACGAGCTGATGGACAAGGGCATCGTCATAAGGTACGACTCCGACGACGGCGAACCGCGCTCGCTGTACTCCCTCTCGGAATCCGGCAGGGGGCTCCTCCCCGCGATGCAGTGCCTGTTCGACTGGGGCGCGGACCATATGGAGCGCATGGATTCGCAATAAGACGGTCATCTCTTCTCTGCGGGGACGAACCTGTATTGGAAGTCCTTCTTGTCGGGGATTATCACCAACGCCTTCAGCCAGTAGCTGAGGGGCGGGACCTCGGTCAGATACGGGGTGTGATACCTCCTCATGCTCGGCAGGAACATCATGATTATGACGCCTATCGTCAGGACAGTTATGAACAGGGTGTTCAACGGCGAGTAGTTCATATCGAAAAGATCCATCAGCACCGACATCACGATCAGTGCGATGAGCTTCCTGACGGTGGAACGCCAGGCGCCCCTCTTGGATGACGGCAGCTCGAACATGGTCTGCACGGTCAGCAACGTGGTGGCCACGTTCATGAACACCAGGAGCAGCGGGCCGATCACCTGCCAGAATTCCCCGTAGATCAACAACGACGATGAGAAGAAGTTGCTGATGTTGCGAACCAGCGACAGGGTGAGGTTCACCTCCGCCAGGATTATTATCAGGGAGACGTAGGACCCGCCGTTCCCACCGTACAGTTCCGATAACCTTCTCATCGATGCAACCAATATTTATGGGCGATATAGATATTCCTGCATGACGGATACCGGTGCCGACAGATTCCTCAATTGCGTCATGGAGCGCAATGAGTACGACACCGTCATGCCGGTCATCGTCCTGGCCCTGGTATCCATCGGGACACCGGCCTACTACGCCTACTCCATGATTAAATACCAGATAGAGACGGAATACATCTTCACCCCGGATTTCTACTACATCCACGTCCTCTTCATGTCGATGATAGGCGTGTTCCTGATGTACATCATCGTGCGTTCCCTGAGGAACCACCACAGGCGTGACCTCGAATGGATGGATTCCCTGACGGACTACGCACGCCACGAGGGCAAGGATGTGAGGGAGCTGGAGACCATCCGTGCGCTGGCCTCGACCCTCACCAAGGAATCCTACACCCGCTACGCGCTGTGGATCGCCGCCGTCCTCGTCGTGCTCAATCTCATTCAGGTACTCATATACACGATGGTGTGGACCTATGACGACAAGATCATGAGCGCATAGGTCATTATCGAGATCCTATTCCTGCTCGTGGAATCATCGCTGGTCGCCGTCTACATGTACAACACCATCACCGTGATGGATGCCGTTCAGGACAGGTTCATAGCGCATTTCGCGGAACTGATGTCCGATGACGAGCATGATCTGGAGCCCATATCCCTGTCCAGGAAGAGGAGGGGGCTGAGGATACATGTCATTCTGATGATAGTCACCTTCGGGATCTACAGCCAGTTCTTCCTCCTGTGGACCATACACAACTACAACAGGCACATCAGGGATCAGTGGTCCTACGAGAGGAAGGTGCTGCAGTGGATATCCCTAAGGTCCGGAGGCCTGAGGGTGGAGAAGGTCAAGACCGACAACAGGTCGGGGACCGTGGACCTCATAAAGCGCATGATATGATGCGATTCCGCATCGTCGCAGTCGGTCGCAACGGGTTGTTGTAGATGCGCTTAACCTTTTAAGCGAATAGGTCCATCTCGCCCTCGATATAATGGTCGATATGGGATACAGCTCGGAATACGAGATATATCTTACAAGGAGTAACGGGGTCCAGATAGTGATAAACAGTCTGAGCCTGACGATCCTCAGGGAGATGCGCCGCCGCGAGGTATCCCCTTCCGAGATCGCCGCCCTTCTCGATGTTCCCAAATCGACCATCCAGGGAAACATTGGAAAACTTCTCCGCATGGGCATCGTTAGCCAGGACGTCCGCATCGACGATGCGCGCAGCGCGGTATACCATATCGACGCCCTGCTCATGTTCAGCAGCGACACCGATGTGGAATGGCAGCTGTATGCCAGGTCCGCATCCGTGAACCGCATCATCAAGCACGGGAGATGCACCAGCAGGGAGGATCTCGCCCTCTACGGCGTGTCGCTGACCGAGTCCGGCCTCAACGTCATGCACGGCCTCCTGTCCGTCGGCGCGGCGCTGTCCAGGTTCGTGGCCGACGACAAATGGATGGACAGGATGCTCAGCACCATGACCGAGCAGGCCAGGGACAACGGTATCGACCTCAAGTTCAGGACCAGCGACGGACTCACCCTCGAATTCGATTCGAAGGAGGAGGACATCTCCGACGTCCCCTTGGTCGTGGTCCCCATGATCGGCGCGATCATCAGCCATTCCAAGCAGCTCATGGACTACAACCTCGCACGCGAGGTGTCGCTTTCCGTGACCGAGAACGGCCACCATGTGGAGATGCATGTGCCCCCTTACGAGGGACAGGACTACGATTCCAACATCAAGATCCCCCGCAACAAGAAGGCATTCAGGGTCAGCGAGCCGTACTCCATATACACCGTGGGCGGGAAGGCCACCCTGTTCACCAACCCCACCATGATGTCCGTGCTGGACTGTCTGTTCATTTCAGACTACACCCTGAACGAGCTCGAGGAGATGTCCAACCTCCCCAAGGCGACGATCTACGCCGCCATAAGCAAGCTCGTGAACATGGGCGCAGTGGCCACCAGGAAAGAGACCGGGAGCATGATGAAATACACCCTGCTGGCGGACCCGATCATGTACGTCACCGAATCGGATGACAGGGACCTCCAGAAGCTAGAGAGCATCGTGGAACGTTTCCAGAAGGGGGAGATCGACTATTACGCCGCTGTCATATCCTTCGCCATGGATGCGATCGACTGCATGGGGATCCACTTCGACAAGATGTTCTCCAGGGCAGGCAAGAACGCCGCCATATCCGTTCTGGAGAGCAACAGGGACATCAAGCCACAGGAATTCGTCGAGCTCGCCTGCAGCATGGTGGCCGTCCCGGACATGGCCCGCATCAGGACATACATCCCGATATGCCTGGAGGTCACCCTCTCCAAATCCACCCTATGGGGATCATGGCCCGGATACTTCGTCATGGGATTCATATCGGAAGGGCTCAACCATCTCCTCGGCGGCGGCTACAAGGCGACCGTAGTCGTGAAGCACGAGGATGAGACCACCCCTGTTGCCATCCTTGAATCCTGAGCCCTAGCAGGCACCCTTATTGTCCGCGATGGGATTCCCATTCTCAACTCCCCATTATGATTATATACTCAAATTATCGGAGTATATTTTTTAACCGTCAGATTCAAATTGGTTCAGCAAATCATTTTAACGTCAAACTCAAACAAATCTTATCGGGATGTTTGATGGATGGATGTAACATCCATGATATAACTGAACGATTCCCAAGCAAGATCATGAAAAAACAGCGATTTATCACTATAATGCATGAAATTGGACATTATTATCAACAAAACCCAACAAATATTTTGAACTTTAAACTCAAACCAAAAACATATCTATATAAAACTATCTGATTATGTTTATTAACTCTACAAACGATGTGATCTTCAGAACGTAGCAAAACTCGTTCTTTGGAGGAATGAAAATGGCATACGAAGCCGAGACTCAGAAACTCAAGGACGCATTGATTTCATGCAAAGTCCCTGACATCGGAAAAGCAGTAGAAGAGGCGCACGCCGCTGGCATGCCCGCAGACGAGATCATCAACACGCTCGGAGCAGCAATGTCCGACGTCGGAGTTCTCTTCGAGAGGGGTAAACTCTTCCTGCCCCACGTCCTCAGCGCAGCAGCTGGAATGAAGAACGCACTGACAACACTCGACGCAGAGCTCAAGGCCGGAGCCGGAAGCACAGCATCCAAGGGAGTTGCCGTCATGGGAACCGTCGAGGGAGATGTCCACGACATCGGAAAGTCCATCTGCTCCACCATGCTCCAGTGCGCTGGATTCGAAGTCCACGACCTCGGAAGAGATGTTCCCCTCAAGAACATCATCGCAGAGTGCGAGAACGGAGCCAACTTCTGCGGAATGTCCGCTCTGATGACTACCACCATGGTCGGAATGAAGACCGTCATCGACACCCTCAAGGACAAGGGAATCCGCGACAACGTCATCGTCATGGTCGGCGGAGCACCTGTCACCCAGGGATACGCTGACAAGATCGGAGCAGACATCTACGGAGAGTCCGCATCCGAGACAACAAAGAAGGCTCAGGCAGTTGCATCTGACTGAATTAGGTGTTAATCATGGCTGATTACTACACAAGAATGGGTGATGGTAAGAGAATTACCATGACCAAAGAGCAGATCCTCGACGACATCCACAACGGAACCGCGGATGCAGCCGACATGGCAAGCATCCCCCAGCTCGATGCCAACGACATCGAGCACATCGCCGAGATCATCATGAGCCAGGACAGGGTCGTCGGAGTAGAGCCCGGAAACGAGATCGTTCTCTCCTACGATATCGGTCAGCTGGACTTCACCGGTGACAACGGAAACTCCGGAAACGGAGTCGACATGGGAAGGCTCGAGGCCGCTCTCCTCCACGAGAGGGCACTGGGAGCCGACACATTCGAGCTTGCTCACTCTGACTACTCGATCAAGCCCGTCAAGCCTGTCATCGCAATGGAGATGCAGACCATGGAGGAGATCCAGGCAGAGATCATCGCACCCTTCTTCTACGGTGCAATGCCCAACCAGGGACTCTACTACGCCCCTGACGGACCCTACGGAAACCCCGCAGACCTCATGAGGGAGTTCAAGATCGAGGAGTCCATGCAGCAGTCCGAGCTCGCATCCCAGCACGTCACCAGGGATATCGAGTACGTCACGACCAGGCTGCAGGCAGCCGGGTCGGACGGATTCAACTTCGACACCACCGGATCCGCAGGAGATGCGGACTGTGTCGGTACCCTGAACGGAGTGAAGATCCTGAGGGAGCAGTGCCCCGAGGCATACATCCAGGTCGGATTCGCAGGAGAGTCCATCATGGGTATCCACGGAATGATCGAGTTCGAGGGACAGGTCGTCGCAGGAATGTACCCCCACCAGTACGTCAAGATCGCAGAGAAGGCAGGAGCCAACGTCTGCGGTACCGTCTGCAACACCAACACCAGCAAGTCGCTCGCATTCAACATCGCAAGGTCTGTAACATTCATCAAGGAAGCCGTGAAGACCTCCAACATCCCCATCCACGCAGACATGGGAATGGGAGTAGGAGGAATCCCCATGTGCGAGACGCCCCCGATCGATGCGGTCTCCAGGGCCAGCAAGGCAATGGTCGAGATCGCGCACGTCGACGGAGTATAGTGCGGAGTCGGAGATCCCGCAGGTATGGATCTCCCCCACTTCATGACTTCCGGTATGGGAGGAATCAGGTCCGCTGGAGATCTCGTCGCAAGGATGGAGTTCGACAGCAACATGAGGGTGAAGGACGCAAAGGCATACGTTGCAAAGAAGCTCGGTGTCGACGTCCTCGACCTGGCAGACGAGTTCGTTATGAGGGACCTCCGTGAGGAGCTCGGAATCGGAATCGTCACCGGAGTACCCGGAGCACCCCGCGGAATCGCAGCCAAGATGAACATCGAGGACCTCCTCGGTATCAAGATCAACAGCTGTGAGAAGTTCCGCGAGAAGATGAAGCGCTGATAAGCGGAAACACAATACCAACAGAGGTTCAAAAATGCGGGGCTACCACCCCCCGCGACCTCTGACATTTGGCGTACTTCATCGAAACAATTCGTTATTATCATTCCAAATTAGAGGTTAGAGTATGACTAATGATGAAAGTCCCGCTAACACTGGTTCAGGAAACGATTTGGTCCCCAGCATAGATTGGAAGCAGGGACTCATCATCGCCATGGGTATCCCCATTCTCATCATGCCCTCACTGTATGACCTTTCGGTCTCGCTGTGGGGAATGTCCATCCTGATCTGGGTGTTCTCGGTTTTGTCCGGATTCCTCGTCAACATCCCCCTGGGAGAGCTCTGCGCAACATTCGGTGTCGCAGGTATCGGAGGATCCATTCAATTTATCTTCAAGAACGACGAGAAATACAAGGGGAAGAGAATCAACACCGGACGGATGATAGGTTCGTACGGTGCATGGGCCTATTTCACCACATGGGTGCCCGTCATCCCCATCTTCACGCTCATGACCGGAGACTATCTCTTCGGTTACTTCGAGGTCTTCTCCGGCCTCGACGGAATCTACAAGACACTTTTCTACCTGTTCATCGGAGCCCTCATCTACGGATTCATCATCGTATCCGGTAGGAAGGGACTGGAGGGCGGTGCCAAGACACAGCTCATCCTGTCCATCATCACGATCATCCCCATTCTGGTCATCGTGCTCGTGCCCCTGTTCACGGGAGCCTTCGACTTCAACGTCATCGCCAGGGAGATCACCCCCGTCGGCTGGCAGTTCGACGCCAACGGAATCCTGATCATCCTCGGATGCTTCACCGTCGCTCAGTGGAGCGCAGTCGCATGGGAGTCCGCGGCGACATACGGTGCGGAATACAAGGACCCCGGAAGAGACGTCCCCAAGGCGCTCATCTCCTGCGGTCTCCTCTGTCTCTTCATGTACTTCATCATCTCGTTCCTGATGTACGGAATCCTCGGTATCGAGGGAATCATGAGCGCACCCGCAGGCGGAGCAGCCACCCTAATCCCGGTCGCACAGATCGGATTCGGTGAGATCGGAGGAGCCGTTGCGGTCATCCTGCTCATCGCAGGAATGGTCATGATCATCCAGACCGCGTTCCTGGGAGCCGCCAGGACCATCCAGACGATGGCCAAGAACGGAAACCTCCCCATGGTCTTCTCCAAGACCAACTCCTACGGAGCGCCCATGAACGCCATGTACTTTGAGATGTTCATCGGATTCCTCCTGATCATCCTCGGAGTCACATCCTCTCAGATCCTCGCGATCTCCGCACTGGCATTCAACATCTGCTTCGGAATGTGCATGTACGCATTCATCAAGGCGAGGAAGGACCCCCGCTTCAAGGATGTCCCCAGGAAGTACAAGGCTCCCCGCTGGGCCATTCCCGGAGCATACTTCATGATGATCTTCGAGTTCTTCTTCATGACCCCAGGTATCCTGTACTACGTGTACGTGAACATGGGCATGTGGTATGTCATACTCGGAGTCGCCGTGAACCTGCTGTACATCCCCTGCTGGTTCGTCCTGCAGTGGTGGAACACCCAGACCCACCCCGACGTCACCGCCGGAGTGCAGTTCGTGAAGGAGAGCAATCCCCTCCCCAAGCTGATCGGAGTGTTCGCCATCGTCTGTGCAACAGTTGCATTCATGACAGTGGTCGGCGGATGGGTCGTCACCGACGCAGGGATCCTCGATCCCTTCGCGATGATGTCCGGATCCAACGGATTCATGGGCATGGTGCCCATCCTGACCTTCGTCATCGCCCTGCTCATCGCTGCGGTAGAGATCGCCAACTTCCTCGCGAAGAAGGCCTCGGTCCCCCTATCCGTCCTGAGCACCGCACTGTCGGTCATTAGCCTCGTGATGCTCGTGATGTTCTGCTTCTTCAACCCGGAGATGCAGCTCACGGATGCGCCCATCATCGCTCTCGGAGCCATGGCGGCATCCACGGTCATCACCATCTGCCAGCTGATCGGTACGACTGCGAAGTCCGAAGGGATCTTCAACAAATCTTACGCTTAAACAAGAGTACGGTCCGCGGATCCCTCCTTTTCTGCGGACCGGCCCGCCACCGGAAGGCCTCCTTCTTCCGGTGGCCCTTCACTATAATTATCCTTTAATCATATCTAAATACAGTAAAATTATGTCCAGTGGCATGGACCTGGATATTCTGTGGGTGCTTGCTGCCGGCCTTATGGAGCCCATATGGATGGTATCGTTGAAGAAATACAATGATTCCAAGAATATCCTGTGGGGCGGAGTGGTCCTCGCATTCATGTTCATAGGACCCGCATGCCTGTCCATGGCGACGCAGAACACGATGCCCGTGAGCATCGCATACTCGATATGGGTAAGCGTGGGAACGGTCATGACCACCCTGGTGGGATGGCTCATGTACAAGGACCCGCTAGACAAGCAGACGATCCTGTTCATACTGATGATCGTCGTGGGAGTGGTCGGATTGGACCTCTGCCAGGGAGGCTACATATGAATCCGGGATGGTTCTGGGTGATCCTCGGCGGTATCGTCGAAGCTGTGTACACAACGTTCATGGGACTCGCCGACGGCCTGACGGACATCACATACACCGTATTGGGATTGGTGTTCAGCATAGTCGGCACGCTCCTCCTGAACGAGGGTCTGAAGAGAGGCCTTCAGATGGGAGCTTCTTACGCGGTATGGGTCGGAGTGGGTGTCGCCGGCGCGGCCATAGCCGATGTGCTGGTCTTCTCCAACGGCCCCGGGATCGTATCCTATATGTTCCTTGCGCTCATTCTGGGTGGGGTCGTGGGGCTGAACCTGAAATCCGACAAGACCCCTTCGAAATGACCGAACCGATAAATCGCCGAATGCGTAATGTTCCGCAGGTGCGGGGCATATGTTCTAGGAACATGCGGACAAGTTCCTCGATGGCAGGAGACTGACGAGGAAGGAATGCGTGGAGTTGATCAAACTACCTGAGGATTCCCCGGAGATCGACTGCCTGATCAGCACCGCCGACAGGCTCGTCCACGGTTCCGATGGGGATGCATGCCTCCTGGGGATCCAGATAGGCATCGTCACAGGACCATGCATAGCGGACTGCGGCTTCTGCAGCTTCGCTGTCAGCACCACCAATGCGGATGACTTCGTCATGTCCGGGAAGGAGCTGGAGGGGATCGTCAGGCATGCAACCCAGCACGGCGATGTGTCCGTAATATCCCTTATGACCATCCACAACTTCGATTTCGACGACCTGATGGATGCCGTCAGGACCGTGAAGGGGATAGTGCCCGACAATGTCCGGATAGCGGTGAACACCGGGGACCTGTCCCAAGAGGAATGCATGGCGCTGAGCAGGGCCGGGGTGTCCAGAGCGTATCATTCGATAAGACTGGACGAGGGCGATGTTACCCTCCTCAATCCTCTGGACCGTTCCATCACCGTCAGGAACCTGGGGAATGCGGGGCTGAAGGTCATTGGATGCGTTGAACCGATCGGTCCGGAGCACACTCCCGAATACATCGTCCGCAGGTACTACGATGCCTTCGACGAGGGATACGACGAATGCTCCGCTGCGAAGAGGATCGCCGTGCCGGGGACCAGACTGTACGGCAGCGGAGAGATCTCCGACAGGCGCCTGATGCAGATCAGGTCGGTGCTGTACCTATCGGATGCCGGCCGCTACGGAGGATTCTACGGCGGCCTGGACCATGCCTATGCGGAGTACGCCGGAAGCCCGAAGGACAACGCCGATTACTCGGAGAGGAGCCTGGGAAGGAGCATAGAGAAGGTCAGGAAGGAGATGTTCGGTTCGGGTTACGAGTTTATCATCAGACCAGACGGCTCACGGATACGCCTGGACGAGGACTACCTCAGAAGGACCGGATCGCTGTAACGCCCAGGCGATCCCTTTGGAGATCCTCTTCACGGCATCCTGGAAGTGATTCCCAGGATTGGATTCGAACAACACTTCCGAACCTAAGTCCCTGATTATCGATTCCGCCTTCGCCGTGCGATCGCCTACGGTCGCCATCACAGGATTGCGTGTCCTGGATTCACGGTCCCCCAGCGACAGGTACACCTTCTCCGGGATGCGCACAGGCCTGTTGGACTCCATGAATTCGACCATGCCCGGGAACCACAGCGATCCCGATGCGCTCACTGCCCTGGAGAAACGGTCAGTGCGATAGATGGAATAGATCGAGAACAATCCGGCCATGGAATAGCCTGCGATGATGGCTTCTCTGTCCGATCCGGCATGAGCCGATACAGCATCCAGCAGATGCTTGAGATGCTCGTCCGCACCTCCGGTGAACGGGCTCTCGCCCTTGAAAACCGCAGGAGAATCCCACGGGGCCATGTCATGGTTCCAATCCAGACCGCTGACGTTAAGCAGCTGGAAGTCGGAAGCTGTCATCGACCTCACAGTATCATAGACGTCCCTGCCGTCACCGCCGTAGCTGTTCATCACCACCAGCGGAGAATCCATACTGTCACCATGGATCATTATCTGCATCCCATCGCCTCGGTGCCTCTTCATGCCGCAGGTCAGCGTCTCGGTCCATTCCTCGACGACGCCTCCCTTCGGACCGTTTGGCTGGGTCGGATTGCATTACCTGGTGTAGAACCACGATCCGTACGCATACGGCGTCTCGTATCCAGTGGCGGAGATGTGTATGTAGCGAACATCTTCGCCGACTATATCGACGGACATGGTCTGGGGGAGCCTGTTCATGAGTTCGCCGACCCTCCTGCGTATGATGTCTGCATCCTTCTCGGATACATCCACACCGGTCGGGATCCCGTCGATGTCCACGCCGATGTAGATGTCCGCACGGTTGTAACGGTTGAGCATCGCGGACATCGAGCGTATAGCCTGATCCAGATCCTCCATCCCGTCGACGAACTCGACGGTGGGCCCCTCCTTCCCAAGGCCGTTGCGTTCAGTGCTTGTAGTTGTCGTCATAGGACGCCAGGTATCCGAACGTCATCGCCGTGTTGTGGGGCGTGATGAGGAGGTTCGCATTGGCGAGCATCGAGTCCACATACTTGTCGGAGACCAGCGCGAGGGTAGAACCGCCCGCGTAGTCGTACAGGAGATTGGCCACGTCGTACAGCGCATTCAGCACGTTCTGCGAGTATTCCTGGCAGCCGTAGCTCTCCAGCGTCCTCTCCACTACAGAACCGAAGGTCTTCTTGAACGCGGTCTCGTTGCCGTAGGTCAGGATCAGGCTGAACATGAACGGCACGGCGCCGCCCGATTCCTTCACTAATGTGGTAAGAAGATCGCCGTGATCGCTCACGAGGCTCATGAGTATGACGAAATCGTCCTGGATGTCGACAGCATAGTGCTCCCTCGTTCCCAGCGCGGTGAAGACCTTGGGTATGAACCCTTCGTTGAGGGCCTTCATGTCGGGGACCCTGAGGTTGCTGTTGAACTTCGACATGTCCATGTCGGCCGCCACACTTCTGCCCACGTAGTACTGCACCATCTCGAGCATGGCCGCAGACGCGCTGCTGTTCTCGGCCGGCAGGACGAACTCGTTGCCGTACCTCACGAAGCCGTACTGCTCCGGGGGAACGTATGTGACGATGTCGTAGGGGTTGGTCACGTACCATATGTTGCTGTAACGCTCGTCTGTTGGAGAAGGTAATCCGCTTCCGGCCCCGTACCATCCGCATCTGGGGGTCTCGAAGGAGAATCCGTACACGTCCTCCTTGGTGAGCTCGATCTCCCCTATCCTATCCCTGACCTTGCCCTCCGCGATCGCATCGGACAGGTAGGCGGCGATGAGATTGGCTCCGGCCGCGGTGCGGCTGTATCCGGTCACGAGGATCTTGGCGTCACCTGTGATGCCGTTGTCGCTGATGAACGACCTGAGCATCCTGACCCCTTCGTCCCTGACCAGGGCGAATCCCTCGTGATCCCCGGACTTTCCGAGCATGACGTTGGATGTGAACTCGGTGTGGTAATGGGTACCGTTCAGAACCAGGAATATGACTGTGGATCCGTCGATCTCCTTGGAACCCACGGCGACATCGACGGATGTCACCGTCGCCTTCTGCTTGTACGTGTCGTTGATGGCGACCTTGTCGCAGCCTATGTCGTTCAGGAGCTTCAGCACCGAGTCGGACCTCTTGCTGATGTCCGCGCAGTTGTACCCGCTGGACATCTCCAGGCACAGTGCGAAGGTCATCATGGACATGTTGAGCTCCGTCGACGGGGACCTGAAGTAGTCATCGGAATAGTACGCAGGGAGCTTGAAGTTCCCGTAAGGGCCTATATAAGTCTCGAACATGTGCTTGTCCTCCAGGTCCCCTTCCGTCGGATCGTAATCCTCGGCGACGCCTTCGGTGAAATCGATAGAGAACGGTCCGTTGGCATTGAATGTGATCGACGGCGTGTTGGATGCCATCGACGTCTTGATAGAATCGACATCGATGCTGTCCAAGTCCATCTTGCACTGATAGTAGGTCGCCCCGTCCTTGTAGTAGAACGATACCACTCCATCGGAACGGATGAGCTCCACATCGACCCAGCGCTTGCTGTCGCCGGAATAGACGAGCTTAACCGGGTTGTTGAGGGACTGGCCCTCCCTGACCTTGATGAGCCCGCTGGGCGTGCTGAACTTGAATTCGTCGATTGACCCGTCCGGATCGTCAGTGAGCGATGCTAGCTTGGCATCGTAATCGTGACTCTTGGTGAGTACGATGCATGCCCCTGCCGCTGCGACGATGATCGCGACCAGGGCTACTATCAGGACCAGATGGGCCGTTTTCATATGCTTACCAAATTGTCCCTGTATTAATTGCTTACTGACGGATAATCGGCCGTTTCATCCCCACATGATGAGGGGTCTGGGCTCGTCCTTCGGACCCCCGTCGTAGGGTTCCTTGCCTATGGAATGCAGCTTGTCCAACACCAGACGCTTGCCGATGTCCGTGACGCCGTATATCTGTATCTTGTTGCCTGCGACCAGCACATCCCTCTTCTCCGCTTCCGCCCTCACCCTTCCGGATGCGCAGGCGGTGATGAAATCGCAGTTGTCGAAGAGCTTCTTCGCCGCTCCGCATGTGGTGTGGCTGGAATGGACGCCGACGATGATGACATCGTTCCCATATCTGTCTCTGATGGTCTCCGCATCGTCCGCGCTGGCCACGGTGACGGCGAACCTCCTGTATCCCTTGGAGTGAGCCAGCTCGGCACCTTTCACCATGTCCAGGGGGACGGTCTCCGGGTCCAGGACGTTGTCCCTGCCCACGGCATCCAGCACCACCTGCAATGGCGATGTCTCAACCAGACCGGATATCCTGCCGCACATGCCCTGCAGGAGCGCCGGCTCAGTTATCACGGCGGTACCGCATCCGTCGGCGGCTATGACCGCAGCATCGATGTCGCCCTTCTCTAGGGCGGTGCTGAGGATCTCCGAGACGCCGAACGTCACGTAATCGCCGGCGCGCACGACCCTGTTCTCGGTGCAGAAACCGAAATCCCTGATGCGGAACTCGATGTTCTCGCGGATCTTCTGAGGGGTGATCCCCTCCATGCCGACGAGCTTGCGGAAGAGCGGACAGAACTCCAGTTCCGGTTCGCCCACCTCGACGACCTCGCCGTCCTCGATGACGATGCGGGTCATCCCCAGAGCCTCGAACACATGCCTGCCACCCTTCCCTGCCATGGAATCACTCCTTCGGCATGATGAAGTTGGTGCTTATCTTGGGCTCCTTCGCGGGGAACTCCACACCGGACTTCTTTCCAGCCTCTATGCACTTCAGGATCCAGGCGGTGTTCCTTCCGAGAGTCCTCATTGTTTGGAGACCTTCCTTGTCCTTCATGACATCCTCGGGGGTGAGGCCGTGGGTCTGGTTCCAGTACTGGGAACCGGGGACGACCATGGATGTGATGAGGAAGTACTGGTTCAGCCTCTCGAAGGATGCGGTGTTCCCGCCCCTCCTGGCGTTGACCACGCATGCTCCCACCTTGCCGGCGAGCTTTCCGCCGTAGGAGTAGAAGAAGCGGTCCATCCAGGTGGTGATCTGCCCTGCGGGTCCCGAATAGTACACGGGAGCGCCGAAGATGAAGCCGTCGAACTCGTCAACCCTGGCTCCGATGGAGTTCACATCGTCGTCGATGACGCATTTCCCTTTGGATTTGCAGTATCCGCATCCTCTGCATCCGGCGATGTCGCCCTTGCCGATCCAGTGGATCTCGGCGGAGATGCCGTTCTCCTCGAGGGTGTCGGCGACCTCTTTCAGGGACGTGTGGACGCAACCGTTCTCATGCGGGCTTCCGTTGACTAAAAGGACCTTCATATCAATCGTCTGGAACGAGCGATTTGCATGTATTTGAGATATCCGTCCAGCGTTAACTGAACAGCTCCTTCAGGATGATGAAGATTGCGAGGATGACGAAAAGGACTCCGAACAATGAGAAGAACCACGGAGCACCTACGGAAGATACCATCCCGACCCACACCAATGCGAATACGAGCATGATTATGGCCGTCATCAGTCTGGATAGACTTCTCATGGCGGAGGGATGGCAGTCGGGATATTAAGCGATATTGAACACTCTTATTGAAGATAATTCATGCACGGTCACTCATACCAATCATCATCTAGGAGTTTGTGAGCGCTGTATACATCATTCCAAAACTGAAACAGTTAAAGTTAATCTGAAGGGCCAAATAACCTGTTCCATGGTCACGGTTTTTAGATTTGTTAAGCACCTGAGGTCTCCCTCAGAATCGCCTCGCATCCGCGAAGGACATCGCGATATGTGGCAGAGAAATCCCCTGTGTACCAGGGATCTGCCACTCCTCTATCCTCTCCGACGTGGGACAGCAACAAGGACACCTTGTGGTCGGGATCGTCCCCTACGAAGGGTCTGAGGTTGCGGAGGTTCTGCTTGTCCATCGCCACGATCATATCATATTCCAGATAATCGGACGGGGTCATCCTCCTCGCAGCCCTCTTGGAATACGGGACGCCATGGTAATCCAGCTCCTCCTTGGCCGGAGGGTACATGTCGTTGCCCAGCTCCTCAGAGCTGGTGGCGCAGGACCTGATGCGGTACATGCTCTGGAGCCCCGCCTTCTTCACGAGGTCCTTCATCACGAACTCGGCCATGGGGCTGCGGCAGATGTTGCCGTGGCAGACGAAGAGGATGCTGATCATCGGATCACTCGTAGTCTATGCGCTCGATCTTGAATATCACGGGACGGGTACCGTCCGAGCAGCAGGCGATCATCTCGTTCTCTTCCTCCATCCATCCCTTCATGATGGAACCGCCCTGGAGACCGGTATAGATGTACCTCGAAATGGAATCCCACAGCTCGGAGCAGTGGGGCATCTTCGGGCCTCCGGCCACCTTGTCCGGATCGCCGTTGGTATGGACCAGGGTGTTGATTCCGCAATGCCAGAAATCGTCCCTCTCTCCGTCGCGGTAGAACTCGAACACGTCCCCGACGTTGTAGCAGGGGCACTCGCCCTCCTGCTTGTCCGCACAGTAAAGCATCTGTAGTTCCGGATACAGTTTCTTGTCGATGACGATGAGCCTGACCTTGTGCTTCATGTTATCCTTATTGGACAACGGGTGCAAGGATAACTATCTGACGAATCCCAGTCATTGCACAACTGTCGATGGATCGTACAGTATTCTCGCGGATCGCACCCCAAGATTATTTGTAAGGATGTCCATCACAGGTGCATGACCATAGCAATTATGCACACCACGATGGGTGACATCAAGATTCAGATGCACGATGACATGCCGATCACCACCGGCAATTTCATCAAACTGGCCAAAAATGGATTCTACAACGGCACGATCTTCCACAGGGTCATCGAGGGATTCATGATCCAAGGAGGGGACCCCGACGGAACCGGAATGGGCGGACCCGGGTACACGATCGAAGACGAGTTCGGAACCGGACACTCCAACAAGAGGGGGACCATCTCCATGGCGAACACCGGAAGGCCCCACTCCGGAGGCAGCCAGTTCTTCATCAACGTCGTCGACAACACCTACCTCGACAAGGAGGACCCCAGGACGCCCTCCGCGCACCCCGTGTTCGGAACCGTCCTCGAGGGAATGGATGTCGCGGACAAGATCAGCAGGGTCGAGACCAGCAGGTCCGACAAGCCCCTCAAGGACGTCGTCATCGAGTCCATCGAGGTAATCGAGTGATACCATGACGATGACGGATGCTTCTGTCGCTGAAATCCTGGCGCATGCCCTGAGGGAGAAGATCGTAGAGACCTCTGTCGTGTGCATCGAAGGATGCGGCACATCCGTCATCGCCGACCCTTCCATTCTGGAAAAGGTCGGAGACAGGATCACAGGCTCGGACTCCGCCGAGCCTGATAACAACATTATTGATATCGTGGGCGAGGACAACATCCTCGACCCCGAGACCGCCAAGGTGGACAACATCGAGGGTGTCTGCGTGGTGTACGACCACGGGATGCACGATGCGGTAGTCACCACCGGCTCCCTGAACGATGCCCAGGTCATGAGGGACATGTTCGGAAGCGACCTCTGCATTGTGGGGATCTTCGACAATGCTCCCGACATGGCGAGGGCGTGTGAGCTCCTCGATATTATTTCTATCAAGGATTCCAAGTTGGAATTCGTCACGAATCTCGGCAAGAAGCTCTCGGAATGAGCTCATTCCTCGCCGAGATACGAATCTATAACAAGATGCGAACCCGAGCGGAGCATGATGATGGGGACCCCTTCCTTCCTGAGTCTTCTCCTCAGCTCCTTGTCGTTGGTAAGAACATATCCGCCGGTCTTCGCCGCCATCTCGACGACCGAATTGTCGCCGGTGTACTCGGTGGGGACGATCTCGTACTTGCGTGCCAAGGCTATCGCGGCCTTCGCATACTTGTGATCCATGTGCTTCAACTCCCCGACCAGCGGTCCGGGAACGATGATCCTGACCTCGCCCAGCAGGTCCCTGAGGGCGAGGTCGAGATTCATCTTCATCTCAAAAGGCATGAGTAAGGCGTTTGTGTCGAGAACGACGGTCTGCATGATCTCACTGATCGACGATACCGTATCCGATGAGTCTCCACTTGTTGGAGATCCTTCTGGAGATGGCGACCCTTTGTCCGGGCAAAATGCACACCGGGATCTTCAGCACGACCTCTGCCGAGCCGTTCCTGGCGCTCTTGACGACACCGACGGTGGTGGCCGTTCCGACACTGAGCATCAGGGGCTCGTTGCTCTTGATGTCCTCGACGGACAGCTCCGCAGACGAACCGACGACACGGTCCAGCAGGGTGGTCTTCATCTTGAAGTCGTGAGCGACCGCAGGGAGCTGACCGGGCACGCCGATGACCCTTCCCGTGAGTCCGTCCGATTTGGTGATCGACGCGTCGAGACCGGTACCGATGGCGATGAGTCCTCCGGGGACGACCGACTTGACGGAGCGTCCTCCTGCCTCGAGGGATGTCACCGTTGCGGTGATTCTCTCGTACACGGGCTTGCCTGCGACCTCGGTCTTCCTTCCGGGGGAGATCTCGATCTCGTCCCCGACCTTCAGGGTTCCCTGGATGAGCGTTCCTCCCAGGACTCCTCCCTTCAGGTCCTCCGGCTTGGTTCCGGGGGAGTTGATGTCGAACGAACGGGCCACGTGCATGAGCGGGGATGCCTTGGCGTCCCTGGTGATCTTCGCGACGATGTGCTCCTCGATAGCCTGGATCAGCATATCGATGTTGACGCCACGGTTCGCCGAGATGGGGATGATGGGAGCGTTCTCCGCGATGGTCCCTTTGACGAACTCCCTGATCTGCTTGTAGTTCTCGATGGCCTGTTCCCTGGTCACGATGTCGATCTTGTTCTGGACGATGATGATCTTGTCGATACCGATGATGGAGAGCGCCATCAGGTGCTCCTTCGTCTGGGGCTGGGGGCACTTCTCATTGGCAGCGACCAGCAGGAGGGCTCCGTCCATGAGGGCGGCTCCCGAGAGCATGGTGGCCATCAGAGTCTCGTGCCCGGGAGCGTCCACGAAGGATACTGCCCTGAGGTACTCTGCATCCGCACCGCAGTTCTTACACTTCTTCGCCGTTCCGTACGCTGCAGCGCCCTGGCATTCAGGGCACTTGTAGAAGGCGACGTCCGCGTACCCGAGACGGATGGAGATTCCTCTCTTCAATTCCTCGGAGTGACGGTCAGTCCACTCCCCCGAAAGGGCCTTGGTAAGCGTGGTCTTACCGTGGTCGACGTGGCCGATCATCCCGATGTTGATCTCGGGCTGCTTTGGTACTTTCATCAGTTCTCCGCGGGTGCCTCGGGGTTGAGGCACTCCTCGATGGACTTGGGTCCGTACTCTTCGATAACGGCGTTAATCTGGACGATGGCATCGGAGATCGTGTTTCCGCGGATTGCGGTTCTTTTCCTCTCTCCGTGGTACCTCTCGTGGAATCCCTTTCCGTCGGAGAGCAGGAGCTTGAGCCTCTTGTTTCCGGGGAGGTCCTTCCTCATGGGGGTCCCGTCTGAATCGGATCCGCCGGTGATCTTGATCTTGTAATCGGGGAGGCCAAAGAATACTCCGTCGACTGTCTCTCCGATCTTTACGCCAATCAGAGAGTTCGCGTGGTGACCGGAGACAGCCACATTGTAGGACTTTCCGGTTTTCTTGTCATTAACAACAGCTTTGAATTCTGCCATTTGAACACCTGTATTGCGTGTGTAACATGGTATGATTTATAAGGGTTCCTACGTGGTTCACCCATTTTAAGGATTATATTAAATAGAATTAATGCTCTTTAAATAATATGATTGGAGGGTGCCCTCCGGACTGTGTTATCTATAACAGAAGGGGGAACCGTTATGATTGTAACGGTCCTTCCCGACGGATATGGATCGTGCGTTCCCGGTTCGGGCTTCGACAGGATACGGAGCGTCTTCGGCGGAGATGCAAGGGATCTTGGACCATCACAATGACAGAAATGCGGGTGGTGTCCGATTCCCTTTGCCGCCTTCGCTGATGCTTATCTGAGAAGTGAGTGGTGTTCCCGTCCTGTGACTCCGCATTGGCCCCTAGGAGGATTACAATGGAGAATAACAAAAGAGTCGTGCTGTCGCTTGCGCTCGTCGCCGTCATAGCAGTCGCAGCGATCGGTATCGGCTATGCTTATACAGCTACGACAAGCAACAGTGGAAACGATGTCACTTTGAAATACATTACGATGATCCCTACAAAAGATAGTGGTGTAATTTCATATACAGAAGATTTCGATGGTAAAAATTTGAAGTATGATTCTGAAACAAGGAAAGGAAATACAGCAACTGATGGAGAAGCCATGAACAACAAGGATATAGTGATATATACCTTGGCTACTGATGCTTTTGATACGAAATTCGGATCAGAGAGTACAAATAGTTGCCTGAAAGTTGGAGAAATTTTCCTTCAGATTGATGAAAACAAGACTCACGATAACAATGATACATACACAGTGAACATCAAAGCTACAGAGGCAACCGCATCTGCCCTGAATACGGAAAAGTTCAGTTGGGGTGTTGCGTTCGAGAGCTGTTATGATAGCATAGCCGATGATCCGTTAAACGGTACTGAATTGGGTGCATTGTCACTGACTGGTCTCCCAACTACCGTCAGTGGTTTGACACCATATACTGCCCAGAGTGGTGCGACTTCTTCGTCATTTACTACCCACACTACCGGTTTTAATATCGTGAAAGTGAGTTTTTATCTGACAGGTTTGGATGAATCTATCACCGAACAGAAGTTCTTGTTGTCAGAGATATACCCCGAATCAGGTACGCCTGCTGCCCCATTACAACCAATGTCTGCAGTAACTTTCCAATTTAAAGCTGTAGCAACTGAAGTTGCAAATGCTTGATGATGTAGTTTCGGCCACTTTAAATCATTGCAGAGGAGGAAAGAGAGTTACTTCTCGTAACCATACATCCTCCTCTGCAATACAACTTCGGCCAATCGACCTCACCTACTATTACTTGACCTCGATGCGATCACACTTGCATGTCTGACCCTCAGAAAAACAAAAAACAAAACCCATTCAAAAATGATAAACGATTTGATGTATCATCTTAAATACAAAAAGTACACATTGTACTGAGTAACTGGAGAATACCGCCATGGACACTGTTATTCGTAGTGAGTGGAGGGATCGTTATTCTTTGAACGGCTCTCCAACAACTTACAGCAACGATGTTATAGTTGAAACTATGCAGGAATCCAGAGCATTATTGATTAAAACATGTTGGATAAAGGATTGTTGCGATCCTGTTCCATCAATAATATCACTTCCTAACCGGAACGAATGCCCTGTACACTCTATTCTCCATATGAACCTCTTGGAGGAATAAAATGGATAACAACAAAAGAATCATGATGTCGCTAGCACTAGTCGCCGTCATCGCAGTTGCAGCGATTGGAGTCGGCTATGCGTACACCGCACTGACGACAAACTCAAGTAATACAGTCAATACAGAATATGTAACCATTTCACAAGACGGTACTGGAGCATATAACTTTGCACCTAGTGATGGCAGCGGAAATCCTCAGAAGGTCTACTGGGACTCTAACGACTACAAATCCAGCGAGCCTGGCGATGCTTCAAGACCGTATAAGACAATCTACACGCTGACAAACAATGTAGAGGATATAACCATTCAAACAGTTCCATATAAAGTTGTTAAGCTTGGTAATGAATTCACGATAAAAGCGACACACAGTTCCGCGGCGGATTCCAAATCGAGCATCACTGTAACCATGGAAGCAGAATCCGGTTTCAATTACGCAGATGGGGTTGTCCTCTTCTTTGAGGTAACGCCTTTGGGCGGTAGTCCAACATATATAAAACTAACAGCGAATGACACGCTGAAAGCCTGGGATGGTACTAGCGCGGCCTCATTTACTCTTGACAGAGACGGATCTGGACCTGACTACAAGACGGCCACGGTTAAAGCCTACATCGGTTACCCCGCCAGCAATCCCCCGATATTTAGTCGCGAACACACTAATGATTCCATCACTGGTCCTTCTGCAACACCGCTAGTAAACGGAGTGCTGAAATTCATAGTAACCGACACTGCTGCAATCAACAACGCCATAACAGGAGTCGCAGTAAATAAGAGCAATATGACTTTAACTGCCGGTCAAAGTGACACAGCGACCATTTCTTTAACGCCCGAATACTCCATAACCAACCTAAATGACGTGTTGAAGATAACCATCACCGGAGACATTACCGCCACAATTAGTGGAAACACTATAACAATAACTGCCGGAGACGATATAACAAGCGGAGCTGTCACTATAACATCAATTACGAACACATCTGCAAGTGCAACGATTAACATAACTGCTGCTTGATTCCAACTAGTAACCCCCAAGATGTAAACAATTTCAAGATGCGGCCTCTTGCTTAATGAGAACCAAAAGGTAAGAGGCCGCAATATCGTTAGTGGATTGAACGTAATTGACTATGTTCAAATACAATAAAAGGCAAATATAATCGTTAGAAAGACCAGATATGGTTACAACTCCCTAAACACTTCCTAAAAAACAAATAGCGTGAATTCGGCACTTCGAGCAACAATTGTTCTGAGCCCTGATCGGCTCGTTTTTCTAAGATCCGGTGCAAATATCGGTGCTGGATCGATTGGTTTTCGTAGGATATGCTGAGCGGTGGCGAGAGCTGCCGCTAGGATATCGGGCATATCGATAGGACATCCGACAAAAGCTATATAAAATTTTAGCCTTATAATCCGAGCAAAGATCGGATATATAGGCTAAAATTCACTAATTCCGAGGGCATGTCGCTGTCTGTGCCGGGCTTGTGAAAAAGGGATTGCACAAAGATGACTCTCGACCTGTCCGCTGCCGAGGAATATGTGGGCCTTCCAGCGTCCATAGCTTTAGCAACAGCGATGTTCGAGCAGACGGGCCTGAGGGAACTGATCGATTCCAAGTTCGATCTGGACTCACGGAAGAAGCTGTCACCTGGGAACGCTGTTAAAGCGCTTATAGGGGACATGGTGGGTTCGAGAGGCCGTAGTGCACTGTTCAACGTGAGCTACAAGTATCTGGCAGCTCCCAACGAGCTGCTGTTCGGAAAGAAGGTCAACGTCAAGGCATTGGGAAGCACGGCATTCAGCAGGGATCTGGACCAGCTATACGAGCTGGACCTCCCAGAGCTGTCCTACGAATGCTATTCCAGGCTTGCCGAATTCTATGGTCTGAAGTCCAATGTGTTCAATGTGGATTCGACGAACTTCAGCATCACGACGTTGAGCAAGGAATCGGATGGCGATGCAGCCGTGCCGGAGAGATGCGGGCATGCGAAGGACGGACGCAACGACAGGCTGGTGTACTCTCTCCTGTCGGTGACGGATGAGAACAGCGTGCTCTGCTATGAATGCCCATATGACGGCGCGACTGCCGATTCCGTAATGGACAGGGGTGCGATTGAATTCCTATCCGGAAAAGTGGATCCGAAGCAATCGACTTTGATCGCCGATTGCAAGATCGCAACGAAACCCCTGGTGGAGCTGATAGAATCCGAAGGATTCGGATTCGTAGCCAAATGTCCGGACAACTTCGGGAAGAAAGTGAGGTCAAGGATCGTCGAATCCGTACGCACGGGCACAATGGACCCGTCCCTGGTCAGGGACGGGTGGGAGATATACGATACGGATGCCGAAGTGGATGGCAGTATCCTCAGATTCGTGGCGTTCAGGACTACCGATGATATTTCTGCAGGCATAGAGTATCTCAGGGACCAGGGTCTGAGGGAAGCGAAGGCGGTTCTGAACAGGTTCGAGTCCAGGACGTACAACTGCGATATCGATGCCAGGAGGGACATCGACGAAGCGTTGTATCAGCTATCGGATTCGGCGTACAGGGCGGAATGGAGCATCGACGAAGTGGAAGTGTCGCTTGGCTACGGGCATAGGGGAAGACCGAGAAAGGATGCGAAGCCTTTGACCAAGACCGAGTACAGGGTCAGCATCGAGCTGGTGTTCGACGAGGAAAGGGCCAAGGCCCTTTCCCAGGACCGCGGCGTAAGGGTGCTGGTAACGAATCTTCCAAGATCGAACGCCGATGCGGAGAACATAAGGTTCGGAGCGACGGCGGATACGGTGCTGAAGGCTTATCTCGGACAGTACAGGATAGAGCACGCGTTCAGGCTGATGAAGGATGGCATGAAGATGTCCAGAGTGTACATTCAGGATATCAAGCGGGAGAATGCGATGATGTTCGTGATCTCTCTCGGGACGATGATCGCGGATATCATGAATCACATCCTGAAGTCCAATGGGATGGACATCACTTCGGACGGCATCGCGATCCATATGAGCAGTCTGATCCTGAAGCACGATCCATCGACTGGAACGGAAACATTCATGGGTCCGAGGGAAGCGGCGATCGAGTACCTGGACATCGTCCAGTCGCTCGGACTTGACAAGGATCATCTCATCGACTGAGGAATACGCGCACATGGGCAATCCGGATCATGGGCAGCGGAAGCTATGGCGTCCAGCAGAAAAATCAGGATGAAGTGCCGAATTCACGAACGATCTTGTCTCTTCAACAATATGAACGTGAATTCGGCACATCTCGAATGAATTAATTTCTCGTGCAAAATCATCGATTTCTTCATGGCCCTGTGCAATAATGTG
>JAEEGF011902346.1_pt1 | contig 37751 bp, 29 predicted proteins | sample 9134171 | NCBI WGS metagenome assembly JAEEGF01 (sample SAMN16246542, study PRJNA631951) | gut metagenome | biome: gut microbiome; feature: rumen; material: AP-attached | host: Bos | place: Iran: Karaj | collected 2018-10 | reverse complement strand
TTGTATGTATAAATGCAGAACGTGCCTGCAGGAGAGTACTCGTTCCACTCGACTTCCTTGAAGAAATAGAGATCAGGCATACCGTCGGTATTAATATCGTAAAGTCCGCAGGGCTCTCTGTCGAAGTCCAGATGGAAAGCATCGATCGCTTCCTGATTTTCCTGGAGAACTTCGATATATCCGATATACGCAGCCTTGTAATCTTCAGCGGTAAAACCGTAGTCATTTTCAGTCGGTCCGGGATCGGTCGGCTGGATTTCCAGGTTGTACGAAGGAATAACACTAATAAAGCTGAAGAGTTCGTCAAGATTATCGATCTTGGAGATCTGCCAGCCATGGTCTTTTGTATTGGTAAATTCGATTCTGCCGGGGATAGTTTTCCTGTCTGATCCGTGTGTGAGATTATGTTCAGCCGCAGCAAAATCCGGTGTGCTCTCATTTACGGCAGATTCCCAATCGCTGATCTCATACTCAGCAACTACTTCGGCAGTGTCCCCGTTGATTATTAAATCTTCACTATTGAAATGAAAACGGATAGAGATAGTTATCGTATAAAAAATTTCAGCGTAGTTCTCACCATACGTTTTCTTCAGATAACCCTGGTCCATGTATTGCTGCAATTTTGTATACTCAGGATCGCCCTCGCTCCAAGCAGTCTGGCCTACCGCCTGCTTAAAATCAGCCCCCATAAAAGCCGAATTAAAGCTGCCCATGGTAAGTTCGATGGCTAATTTGGAACCGGCGTCCTTTTTACATCCTGTAAAGCAACCCAGTAACATTACAACACCGAGAATTGCCGCGGTTAATCTCTTAAACTTCATTGTTCCTTCCCTCCAAAAATTTTCGCCGGCCTCCATACAGGAGACCGGCTTTTGTTCCTTAGTTACTTATGTTCATTGAGCTTTGCTATGATGTTCGGAAGCTCTGCATCTACTATGTCGTTATCCAGCTGACAGGTGCCCGCATTGGTGTGTCCGCCTCCGCCATAAGAGAGACAGAGCGCGCCGATGTCAGTCGTGCCGGCCTTGTTGATGATCGACTTACCGATCATGACCGCGGTATTCTGCTTTTGGAATCCCCAAGCAACGTGAACGCTCATCTCGATCTCGGGCCACATTGCGTAGATCATGAATCTGTTGCCGGTGTAGATAGTCTCGAGCGGTCTTAAGTCAAGCACAGCAACCTTGCCTTCGATCTTAACGATCTCTTTGAGCTGCTTCTTGAAAAGCTCCTGCTGCTCGAAATACATCTCCGTGCGCTCCTTGACATCAGGGAGCTCCAATACTTCCTGCACCGTGTGGTGCGCGCAGTAATCGATGAGCTTCATCATGAGCTGGTAGTTGGAGATCTTAAAGTCGTGGAAACGTCCCAGGCCTGTCCTCGCGTCCATGACAAAATTCATCAGTACCCAACCTGTCGGATGGAGGATCTCATCGACCGTGAAGTCAGCCGAATCGCCCTTGTCGACTGCTGCCATGATCTCTTCGTTTACAGTCTTAAATTTCTCGGCGCCACCGTAATAGTTATAAACAACTCTGGCAGCGGACTTTTCGCAAAGGCAGATGAATTTATCACCGTAAAGCTCCATGTTATTTCTTACGAGCTCGCTCTCGTGATGGTCAAAAGCAAGTCCGACTCTCGGATCGAACGGAAGGTTTGTAGTGATGTCATTCTCGTTGATATCGACCTTGCCGTCCTGCACATCCTTAGGATGAACAAACTTGATCTCGTCGATCATATCCAGCTCCTTAAGAAGCATGGCGCATACAAGTCCGTCAAAATCACTTCTGGTAATAAGTCTTTTCTTGTCCATTAGTTCTATTCATCCTTTCCATTGTCCTGCTTGCGAAAACAATAATCTGCCGCAAATAATCTAAATAAAATTTTACAGAAAATCAGGCCAAAATTCAATCATCAGAGCCCGGCGCTACAGCCGTTCTGCCTTTTATTTACGGCATTTCCACCTTGACTGCCGCTTTTGCGCTCGGTATTGTAAAGGTAGTTAAAACAAAGGGATAAACAAATGGATAGATATTTTATAAGAAAGACCGCAGTCGCCTTAACACTCGTGCTCGCCCTCACGTGCCTTTGTTCATGCACTTCCAGAAAGAGAGCCGTGACAGAGGCTGCAGCTGTTTTCGGCGACGCAATAAAGAGCGGTGACGCGCGCGACATGATGCGTCTTACAGAAGACGTGGACCGCGATTTCAGCAAGGTCTTCAAGCAGTACCTCAATGAAGACAATTATTCCGAAGAAGAGAATACTTATGCCGATGCCGTCTTCAAAACGATCGAAGTCGAGGTCATCCCGGATTCCTTCAAAGGCGGGAAGGATTCAGCCACATGCGACATCGAAGTCACCATGGCAGACGTTGCTTCTCTTCAGGGAGGAGATTATGCAGACGTGGAAGCTCTCGCTGAAGCGGTAAAGAAGGCCGGCAAAGTAACATCCGTCATCACATTGGAATTTATAAAGGTCGAGAAAGAATGGAAAGTCACAAACCTGGATGATGATTTCCTGCATCTTTTCGAGTTCCGCAAATCCATGCCCGCGATCGGCAGGTCCGCACTCATCGAGACTGCAAAAAAAGTAGCCGAGTCTGTCGTAACAGATGACGTCAACCTGGTATTAGACGTAGCTTTCCAGGATTCCACTTCCACTTTAAGAGACCATCTCACTTCTCTTTTCTCAACCAAAGATGCACTGACCGAAGAGGACGAACTTTTCCGCGCAGCCATGCTGAACTCGATGTCTTATGAGGTCGACGAATCGACACTTAATATCGAAGGCCCCATCGGCTCTGTCGACATCAAGCTCACGCTTGCCGACTACTCTGCGCTGTCCGGCCAGACCTTCAAGAAGGCGGCAGACATCAAGGTCGCCGTCGCAAACTGCGAGCCGATGACACTGACTTACACATGCGAACTGATCCGCATCGATAATACCTGGTACGTGACAAACTTAGCCTCCGATGACTTCACGAAGTTCGTAAGCTACAAGTTCTTCAAGGTCAACATGAACAAGCTCGAAGGCACCTTCAAGTCAACGCTCGACATCACCGACAAGTTCGTCGCTTACGTCGCTTCCGAGTTCGAAGTCACCATGCCCGATGACCTTCAGGGCACCATCAACATATCGGCAACGCTCACTCTCAAGGACGGCAAATATTCCGTTACCGTCGAGCGCGACGCATTCGTCAGGAACATCAATGCCTACATCGAAAACAACATCGACAAGATCATCATGAAAAAGCTCGGCACCACTTCATCAGTGGCCCTCGACACCCTCGCAAAGCTCGGCGGCTACGCTGACTACGCCGACTTAAGGCAGGATATCTTGAATCAGGTAAAAGACAGCGTCAACTCGATCGACACATCAGGCCTCGAGAGCTCCGGCACCTATAAAGTCGAAGACGACAAGATCACTTTCACGTCAGGCAGCGACGTCTTCTACGGCACGGTCGACAGCTTCGGCGCCATCACGGTCACATCGCCGGTCAAAGACGCTGATGCGAAAAAACTCCTGGGTTCTGACAACGTCACGATGGTATTTACGCAGGCGTAAGCGGGCGAGTTTCCACTGTATTTTCAATGTGTAAAATTTGTTGGCCTGAAAGAGGCGTTTTAGGCCAACAAAAAGTTATATTTAGCCAAAAGACAACTTTTTGTTGATGTTTTCAGGCCGTTTCAGACCAACAAATTTAACACACGCGAATAACGAGTCGCGGAGAGCTTAGAAGTGTTTTCGCCACCACTAAAAAAGGCTGCCCCGCGAGGCAGCCTTCTTAAATCTATTACTCAAAAACTCACTTCTTAATGAGCAGTGACTCGCCTGTCATCTCAGCAGGCTGGGGAAGTCCCATGATCTCCAAAAGTGTAGGAGCGATGTCGCAGAGGCGGCCGCCCTCACGGAGTGTGTACTCGGGATCATAGTTGTAGAGGATGAACGGAACGGGATTTGTTGTGTGTGCAGTGTGAGGCTGCATTGTCTCGAGGTTCATCATCTGCTCGGCATTGCCGTGGTCAGCGCAGATGAAGAGAACGCCGTTCATCTTCTTAACTGCTTCAACAGCGCCGCCTACGCAAGCGTCAACTCTCTCAACAGCTGCAATAGCTGCCTCGAGAACGCCTGTGTGGCCGACCATGTCAGGGTTAGCGAAGTTGATGATAACTACATCGTACTTATCAGAGCAGATAGCTGCGTCGAGCTTCTCGGAAACTTCCGGAGCGCTCATCTCAGGCTTAAGGTCGTAAGTAGCAACTGCGGGTGAAGGAACGAGTGTACGGTCCTCATCCTTGTTGGGCTCTTCGATACCGCCGTTGAAGAAGAATGTAACGTGAGCATACTTCTCTGTCTCAGCGATACGGAGCTGCTTGAGGCCGTTTGCTGCAAGATACTCACCTAATGTGTTCTTGATCTCTTCCTTCTTGAAAGCGACGAACTTGTTAGGAATCAATTCATCGTAATCCTTGAAGCATACATATGTGAGAGGCATGAAGCCGTTAGCACGCTTTAAGTACTTGATGCACTTTGTGTCGGAAGCGTCACCGGGCTGAGCTGCGATGTCCTCATCGGAGAAGCAGAAAGCCTTTGTGATCTCTCTTGCGCGGTCAGGACGGAAGTTGAAGAAGATGATGGAGTCGTTAGGCTTAACGACTGAAACGGGCTTGCCCTCTGCGTCTACGATAACTGTAGGAAGAACGAACTCGTCTGTTACGCCGCCGTCGTAAGAAGCCTGCATAGCAGCAACGGGGTCTGTAGCCTTAACGCCCTCACCAAGAACGAGTGAGTCGTAAGCTGTCTGGATACGGTCCCAGTTGTTGTCCCTGTCCATTGCATAGTAACGGCCGGACATTGAAGCTACCTTACCTACGCCGATCTCAGCCATCTTGTCTACCAATGCCTGGAGGTAATCCTTACCGGATGCCGGAGGTGTGTCACGTCCGTCGAAGAAAGGATGAACATAAACTCTGTCGAAGCCTTCCTTCTTGCAGAGCTCTAAGATTGCGTAGAGGTGTGTGTTGTGTGAGTGAACGCCGCCGTCTGAGAGAAGGCCCCAAACGTGAAGGTCGGAGTTGTTCTCTTTGCAGTTGTTGATAGCGCGGAGGAGGTCCTCATTCTTAAAGAAAACGCCGTCCTCGATATATTTTGTGATGAGCGTCAGATCCTGGTAGATGACTCTTCCGGAACCGATATTCATGTGTCCTACTTCGGAGTTACCCATCTGGCCGTCAGGAAGTCCGACTGCAAGTCCTGATGCGTAACCCTTAACAAAAGGGCACTCTGCCATGAGCTTATCGATAACGGGAGTCTTTGCCATAGCGATTGCGTTGTACTCCTTTGTGTCGGAAAGTCCGAAGCCGTCAAGAACCATAAGTACTACAGGTCTGCGTTTCATATTAAATCTCCTTTTCAAGATGTAGATTATTGTTTGCTGACAAAACGGTTGAGGTCCTTGTCGTATGTGAAGCCCGCATTTTCGAGCGTTCCAAGAATCGCGCCTTCATCCTCGCCAAGCGTCGCAGCAAGCTCTTCCAGGCTCGGGAAATTGTCTCGAAGCTGCGTATTCACATAGCTCAAAAGCATGAACGGATCTTTGGGCAGGGACATCTTTATCACCTCTCACTATTTTGACCGGCGATAGTATAACAGATTATTCCCGTGCGTGCGCGAAAATATCTGCCCATTTATTGCGGTTTATTCGGGCTTCCTTTGTGAAGTTTTTTAGACTAACTTTATCGGTTATCCACTTTCTCCGGATACATGTCGTGATGGAACAGCCTGTCCTCAGCGACGCTCTCCCACTTCGTGCCCGGCTTGCCGTAGTTGCAGTACGGATCAATGGAGATGCCTCCCCTCGGTGTGAACTTACCCCAGACCTCAATGTACTTGGGGTCCATGAGCTTGATCAGATCCTTCATGATGATGTTCACGCAGTCCTCGTGGAAGTCGCCGTGATTGCGGAATGAGAACAGGTAGAGCTTTAATGACTTGCTCTCGACCATGCGCTCAGCGGGCACATAAGATATCGTGATCGTCGCGAAATCCGGCTGGCCCGTGATCGGGCAAAGGCTCGTGAATTCGGGGCAGTTGAACTTTACGAAATAATCGTTGTCAGGGTGCTTGTTAACAAATGTCTCGAGTACGGACGGATCGTAATCCATGCTGTACTTCGTGCCGGCAGAACCGAGCTTTGTAAGTCCTTCTTTCTCGCGCATGATATCACCCCTTTATGATGTTGTACTTGATGCCTTCGTCATAGACGTCGATGCCTTCGGCCTTCTTGACGAGCCTTACTACGAGGTATGTAACAGGCGTAAAGATCACTTCGTATCCGACCTTGAAGAGGTACTGGAAAAGGATCATCTGAAGGACGATGGAGTTTTCCATCGTGCCCCAGAAAGCGATAGTGATGAAGATGATAGAGTCCAGGCCCTCGCCTACTACTGTCGAGAGTATCGTGCGCACCCAGAGCTTCTTGCCCTTGGTAGCGACCTTGAGCTTGGACAAAAGGATCGAGTTGGAGAATTCACCGAAGAGGTAGCCCGCAAAAGATGCGACTGCGACTCTCGGAGTCGTGCCCATTACGATCTCGTAAGCGCCCTGGTTTTCCCAGTAGCCCGGATGCGGCAGACCAATCGTCACAAGGTAGATCAGCACTGCAAAAAAGCTGCACGCGAAGCCCAGCCAGATGACCGTCCTTGCCTTCTTAAAGCCGTAAACTTCAGTGAAGACATCGCCGATGATGTATGTCAGCGGGAAAAGGATAACTGCGGCGGGCAATGTGATGCTGTCGGTGACGGCCCACATCTTGCCTGCGATAAGGTTTGAGAGCAGAAGGCATGTTACGAAAACGATGCCGATGCACATAAATAATCTCGATACTGTTTTAGATTCACTCATAAACTTTCTCCAAATAAAAAATGACTCCAAAACAGGAGTCACATTCAATCAAACATGCACTTTGATCAGTGCAATCAAGTTTATGATTCAACGATTGTCCTGGTTTTGTTTTGCGACAGGATGGCACAAACGAACTGTCGGCGCATGATTTAACGCACGGGAAATATATCATCTAATACTCTTTTGGTCAAGCGAAAACTTTACCTTCCGGCAAGTTCCCAGAAAGCAACGGCGCTCGCGGCAGCCGCATTCAGAGAATCGACTTCGTGCGACATCGGGATAATGACCTTGTAATCAGCGTTCTCGCAAGTCTCATCCGTAAGCCCGTTTCCTTCATTGCCGATGAGCACAGCAAGGCGCTCTTCTTCCTTCAGTTCGGAAGCATCAAGCGTTATCGAATCAGGCGCAAGACACATCGCAGCAGACTTATATCCGAGCGAGCGCAAAGTGCCGCAAACATCATCTTTACCGATAAACGTCCACGGCAGCTGGAACATCGTGCCCATGCCTACGCGCATGGCTCTTCTCTCCAACGGATCGCACGTGCCTTCGGTCAATAAAACCGCATCAATATTAAAAGCCGCAGCGCTTCTGAACACAGCGCCTACGTTGGTGGGATTAACGATATTCTCGAGCACCGCGATGCGCGAACGCTCACCTGAAGTGCCCTTCAAAACATCCTCTGCAGAAGGCATCCCGGGCCTTGTCATGCAGCACAAGATTCCGCCTGTTAAGTGATATCCCGTGATAGATTCCATCACGTCAGAAGGCGCGCGGTATACCGGCACTTCGCCAACGCGCGCAAGCAAAGATGCAACCTCTTCCTTATCGAATACGCGCTCATCTGCCAGGACAGATTCCGGCTTCATCCCGCTGTCCAGAGCTCTGCCTATGACCTTGCAGCTCTCAGCGATAAAGACACCGCCGTCGGGGTCTCTGTAATGGCGCAGTTGCGGCTCTGAACAACTTATATAGACGGTTATCGATATATCGTCAGGGCTGTTGATATCGATTATGTTCATGCGTTGTCCGAAGCGCCTGTCAGCATCTCATAAGTGACGCCGTACTTTTTCGCGATGTCTGCAGCATAAGAAGAACCTTCCGGAGGCGCGACCTCGAGCTTGAACGAGCGCGCGCCGCCTTCGCTCTTAACGATGAGAGACGCGGCCTTTGCAGCGGAATCTTTCGACATCTCGACACAGTCGATACCGAGCTTATGCATGTGCGTGTTGTAGATGGTCCTGACATTCTTGGTAAGGAGCGCCTTGATCGAATCGCACGCGATGTAGTAACCCTCTTCAAATGAAGTAGTGGAGAATGTCTCGTTCATGAGCACGAGGCTCTCGCTCGTGGAAGCAGCGAAGATCTCCTTGAAGCGGACGCACTCTTCGCCCAGACGGCCGAGATCCATAGTCTTGTCCTCGTCTGCCGGGAAGTGTGTGTAGATGCAGTCCGCGGGCGCGAATTCAAAAGAATCTGCAGGCACGTAAGCGCCGCCCTGCGCAAGCGCGAACAGAAGTCCGATGCCCTGCGTGGAAGTGGTCTTGCCGCCTCTGTTGGCACCTGTCAGGATGTAGATGCGGTGATCAAGATCAAAGTCGAGATCGTTGACGACGATATCTTTCGGATCGCTGAGACTTATCGCGAGCTTGAAGTTATAAAAACCTCTGGCCTTCATGGTGACGTCGCCTGCTGCGACAGCCTTTGCCTTGTTAAGCACAAAGCCCTTTGCTTCGAGCTTTTTAATGAACTCGACAAGCCTTATGTAGTAAACAAATTCAGGGATGATATCAGCGATGATGGAGATCGCCATGTCAGCGTACTTATCGAGCGTTCTTTTGAGATTCTTTACCATCGTATCGAGCATCCTGTTGAGGATGTGATCGAGGTAGAAGGTAGAGCTCGAAGCGCTGTCGCCGGATGCGATCGAAGCGATCGTCTGATTGCGGACGAGGAAGTTGCCGCTCGCAGTGGCAGCCTGGAACTTGGCGAGATTCTCGAACTGCTTCATGAAGCCGCCATCCTTTGACGCGTCGACCTGGCGGTAATGCATGTCGCCGTCCCATTCGTTGCCTTCGTTTATCTTGTCGCCGCCTGCTAAGCTGTCGGCGATATTGCTTACGATATTGGACTTCCTGAAGGGCTTGCTGTTGACCGATACCAGGCCCATGCTGATCGCTTCGAGCCTTGAGTTGAGATTGACGCCGAGCGTAACGCTCTGGATGTCAGATGTCTCCATCGAGAGCTTTTCGAGGTCCTTTTTGAGCTCATGGAAATGTGCGTCCTCATAGACTTCATCAACGTATTCCTTGAAGCCCTTAAGACCTGCGGACTTGATCCTGTCGTCGCTTAAGCATTCCTTGAGCGCGTCGACACAGGTGATGTAGTCGCGGTACTGGTTAAGGCGGTGCATGAGGTACCACAGTCCCTCGATCTCGTCCTTGGACTTTCTGATGGTACCGAAGTTTTTATTGAAGTCGATCTTGTCGAAGAGCTCCTGAAGCTTCTTGCTGAAGTCAGGAAGATTCTTCAAGTCCTCGAAAATATCCTGCCTGTAATTCGTTACCTCGGGATCAGACGTCAGCTGCGAGATAACGTCAGCAATAACAACCTGCTCCTTAGGCTCGGAAGTGATCTCCTTGCAGATCGTATCAAGGCCCAGGTCATGGAATGTACCGGGCTCAAGGTTTTTATAGTTAACTTCTTTGCCTCTCGGGAAAAGAAGACTGAATTTGCGGTCGCTAATCATGAGTGTCGCTCCTTAATCTGAAAACTTAAGGGGTAACGTCAGTCACCCATGCTTCTATAATACTCCTCCAGCCTGGGTTTTGCAGAGAGATAATAGCGCTCAAGCCTTTTATCGAAATGCTTTCCCATGCTCTCCATCATGATCCTGTCGGCGTCATCGAAGGAGAACTTGTCCTTATAGACACGCTTACTTACGAGAGCATCGTATACGTCTGCAATCGCCATGATGCGCGCTTCGATAGGGATCTCTTCGCCCTTAAGTCCTTCAGGGTAGCCAGAGCCGTCCCATCTCTCGTGATGGTAGTGGGCGACGTTTACTGCGACCTTGTGGAAGGCTTCATTCTCGGTACCGTCCAAGATCTGATCGACGATGCGCGCTCCCTCAGCTGCATGCTTTTTCATCTCCGCATATTCTTCGGGAGTAAACTTTCCGGGCTTTCTTAATACAGCGTCATCGACTGCGATCTTGCCTAAGTCATGCATCGGCGCAGCCTGGATCATGTTCTTGCAGAACTCGTCCGTCAGGCCCTCTTTGCCGAAGAGGAATCTTATGTTTTTCCTGCCGTCTGCGTTAGCTTCATCCTTGCGGATCTCATCTATAAGCACCTTAACGACATCGCTCGTACGCCTGATGTGGCCGCCCGTGGAATTGTCGCGGCTTTCAACCATAGTTGCCATTCCGAGGATGAGCTTGCTATGCATTACCACGATGTTCTCGGTCTTTTGCGCGACCTCATCTGAGAGCTGATCGTTATAGTTCGCAAGGAGCTTCATGTATTTTCGCGAGTCCGTATCATCAGTCACGAAGAACTGGTAGCCTCTCCTGTGCTTGCCGTCGTAAAGATAACGGATCGTGACGAGATAGATCTTGTCGTTGACCTCGTAGTAGAAATGGTCCTTCGACTCATCCTTCTTGAACTCATCAAGCCACTTGAAGATCGTATTCCTGACTTCCTCGCGCTTGCCCGGATACGTGTCTACCTTGATGTCCTTAAGGAACGGGAAAACCTTCTGCGCGCGCTCATTTGAGCCTAAGTACTTGTCGTCAAAATCGAAAGACATAAAGCCCGTGTCGCCTTTTTTTACAAGCGAATCGACGCCCAGGTCGGTGATCTCATAAAGGCACAGCCTGTGCACGATGATGAGATACATTATTTGCGCGAAAACATAAGAGAACGGCATCGCGTCGATACCGGCAGGAAGCGCTTTTCCCGCGAAATAACTTAAGAACGAGAACGACATCGGGAACATCAAAAGGACGATCGTATTTGTCGATACATCCTTCTTTTTGACCAGACTGTAGACCATCGCGGCAGTGCTTAAGATCACGTATACGGTGATGATCGCATATGTGATGGTGTGCGCGAAGCCGTATGTCTTTTCGAGCATTCCCATACCCTTGTTGATCTCGAATCTTACGGTCTTATAAAATATCTGCGAACTGCCGATCGTAAGAACAAACGAGAAGCTTATTATGCAGACTATTGTGAGCAGCGCATTCATCCACCGCTTCAGCTCAATGTGGCACAGACTCAGGATGCTCTGAGTGATGAAGAGCGTTAAGAAGCACCCTCCGATATATGTAACCTTGGTGGCCGTCAGTGCAGCCTCAAGGTTCCTCGAATGTGCGAGCATCGCATAGCCGAGATTCGCAATCGGAATGATCGTAAAGATCAGCGAGATGTGCACGTCAAAATGCTTGTGCCAGATAAAGATATAAATGAGTGTCAGAAGCACTGACAGACCGAATAATATCTCGTAATAAGCAGTCACTTGTTTGTTCCTTCTTTATCCTTTTAGTCAGATTTTAACACCCTGATTGCCGGGACATAATAAGCGGTTATTAACAGGTTTTCACAGTTTCGTAAACTTTAATCTGTGCATCTGTATTTGTAACAAAATAACCGTCGATCGTTTTCCTGAATAATAGAGCGAAAACAACTCCTATTACCAGCGCTATCAGGTGGATCACCATGGACGGGATCCCCGTCACACCGGCAATATCAGGTATAAAAGATATAGCTACCGTAGGTATCGCGATCAACATCAGAACGTAGAATGATATCTGTTTAAGCAGCTTGCCGAATCCGTATTTCCTGCCCATAACGAACAGGATATAGACACCGACCGGCATGAATGTGAATGCCAGTCCCGAAGCGCCCGATACTCCGAAGATATCACCGTTTCTCGTGTAGAAATAACCCATGATGAGCGTTGCAATGACGTCAGCCACCCAGGACGCTGCGAACAGCATAAGGAATCTCCTGCTGCCGACAACCTTTTCGACAAGTATCCCGAAAGGAAGTATAAGCAGGAAATTATATCCCAGATGTCCAATCGTTAATTGCATTGCAGAATACTGAAAATCTGCCGGCAACAGTTCCTGAGGAGCTCCCTGCAGGAATATATATGTTATCAGCTGCCATGGATACTGCACCGGATACATTAATTTGAATGCAGCATATGTGGAAGGAAACAGCTGCGGGATCGCCGTAATGATTATGCACAGCAGCGCGATCGTTATCGATACTGCAGGCACTTTTTTATTCAGATAGATGTTCCTGATCTTCATTTTCTTAACCCCATTTTGCGGCTTAAATCACCAAGCCGCCGGACCTTTTGGGACCCGGCAGCTTATGGCAATTTCCTATCCTTATCCTTATTCCAGATTCTCCGGGCCGAAGCTCTCAGGTAAGAGCTCTCCCAGGGTGAATTCCTTATAGTCCTGCGCGCTTTTGGCAAGGTAGATCCTGAAGGAGGAATTGCAGAATTCTCTCATCACCTGACGGCATACACCGCAAGGAGCGCAATACTGCAAATCTCCGTCTCTCTTACCGCCTGCGATCGCTATCGCAACAAGATCTTTGTGACCTTCGCTCACAGCCTTAAAGATGGCTGTTCTTTCAGCACATATGGAGGGGCCGAATGCGCTGTTCTCGATGTTGCAGCCTGTGTAAATGCTGCCGTCACTTGTAAGCACTGCGCTTCCTACGAGAAAATCCGAATAAGGAGCATAACTTCCGGACCTCATATCGATCGCCTTTTGGCAGAGATCGGAAATTGCATTATTGTCGATCATTTCTTTTCCTCCTTTTAAGATCTGCCTTGCCGCTTTTTCGAATAAACAGATATTTATCTGTATTCTATACCCTTATTTCGCGCCGGTAAGATTAATTAACTTCGATATTTCCCGCATCGACGGAGACCGTGATGGTGCCTGCGCCGTTGCCATTCTGATGGATCTCTCTTCCCTTCGTCGAGCCGACTCTCGAAGACCCTGCATCAACTTCACAGTTGACCTCGTAATCAGCAAGATTATCAACGCCCTTGATCTCAACATTACCGAAGTTGACATCGATCTCAACATCTTCCATTACCGTATCGTTGATCTCGATATTGCCTGCATCCGTGCTGATATAGACTTTGTTTAATGTCGAATCATTGATGCCGTAGTTGCCTGCATCTACATCGAACTCGACCTTTCTGAAATCGCAGTTGCTGATCTCGATGTTTCCGGCGTCGATGTCACCATAGACATAATCTGCGCTGATACCGTTGAGCTTAATGTTGCCTGCGTCGATATCCATCTCGATGCTGTCGAGGTTTACGTCCTTGCCGATGACGATCTCGAGCTTGGGGCCTGTTGTGGAGTGAATGCCGAAGCTGAATCCCGAGCCCTTCTGTGTAGCAACGAACTTACCGTTATCGCAAGTGATCGCCGGCTTAAGCTTGTCGCTGCCCGTATACTCTACACTGATAAGTCCTGTGCCCTCTGCCGTGCGGATGTTGACCTCGCATGCAGACAGCTCGAACTTCATTGATTTTACAGTATCACTCATTTGGTCACCTTCTCCTATCTCATATGTTGTTGCAACTGATTCAGAATTGTCTCTGATCGTGAATACACCGTCTACGATTGTATTAAAGATACTGATTCCGCACATGACCAGTGCGATCACAACAACTGCAACAGCACTGATGATGATGGGAGCCTTGTTGACCTTGCGGTCTGACTTCGGTACGAATTCCTCAGCCATCTTGCCTGACTCATTGAGTTCAAGGAGTCTGTCGTAGCCCTCCATCTTTATGTGTGAAGATGTGATAAGGAATACGCCGAGCGCGATGAAGAAGAAGAACAAAACTGCACCGAAGCTGTCCGGGATGTAAGGAATGCTTCCGATGATCATCGGGTTTACGATGCTTAAGATGCAAAGTCCGATACCGAATGAAGACATAAGGCCGTAGCTTGATTTAAAGCTCCTGCGCTCGGATCTTACATACTCTGCACACTCGATGCTGAGTGAACACTGCTTCTTTCTGACTTCGGAATATTCTTTTTTCTTGTTTGCCGAGAAGATGAACAGAATGACTGCTGCTGCAATAGCTAAGAACATAAGGCTTACACCGATCGCACCGACATTTAAGTGAAGCATGTCTGCCAGGATCGTGAATGCGGGTGCAAAGATGCAAAGTCCGATTCCCAAAGGTGCCAGGATCGAACGCTGGCTGTTCATCGTGAGGTAATCCTTAACTCTGTCCATGGAGAGCATCGGCTTATCTTCGTCAGGATTCTCATTGACTGCTTCGGTGATACCCAATGTCTCAGCCAGCTCATCGAGATTGCCGAATTCTGAGATTACGATACCGACTGCTTCGTTCTCTGTCTTACCTTCTTTGATAAGCTCCTCGTACTTGTCTTCCATCATTTCGAGAAGCTCTGATTTGGCTCTTCTGACTTCTTCCGTGTTAGGAAGATTACGGAACATATTGTCCAGATAATTCTTTATAGCGTTCATACAAGTGCCCCCTCATCCGCAATAAACTTTTCAATAACTTCTTTAGTAAGAGTCCACTCTTCTCGCTTTGAACGGTAATGCTCCTTGCCGGTCTCAGTAATGCGGTAGTAGGTCCTCTTCTTTCCGCCTGCCATATCCTCATCAACAAAGGATTCGATAAATCCGTTCTTCTCCATTCTGGTGAAAGCGGAATAAAGTGTTGTTTCCTTGATGATGTACTTTCCTTCGGACAAATTCTTGATCTCCTTTGAGATCTCATATCCGTAAGACGGTCTGGACAGAAGCAGGTACAAAATGATTATGTCGTTATAACCTCTGATGACATCGCTGCTTATCTCTGCCATAATCTATCTCCTTCCGGGAATTGTTACGACTGTCGTTGCTACGATTGACGTTGGTACGTCTGTCATAGTACGTCTGTCGTAGTAAATATAACACCGCCCGAAAAACATGTCAACAACGATTTTGATACTTAACAATTTCTTCAAACATTTCGACCATAAATGATGTGATATTCTTTATTTAATATCACGCGCGAAAAGAGGTACCGCCATGGACATTTATGTAGACATCAAAGCCCTTTCCAGCACTTGCGACGGCTCCCAGGCCAACCCGTTCCGTACGATCTCAGATGCTGCGGCCATCGCCCAGCCCGGCGACACAGTCCATGTGGCACCCGGTGTATATAGAGAGTACGTCTCACCCGCAAACGGCGGCACCGAAGACGCGCGCATCACATACGTAAGCGACGAGCCTTTGGGCGCGACCATCTCCGGCGCAGAGCAGATCACCAACTGGAAGCCCTATGACGATGACGTCTGGGTCTGCCGTGTCGACAACAAGATCTTCGGCGACTACAATCCCTACACGACCTTCTGCTACGGCGACTGGTATTTCGCAGGCAAGAACAGACACGTAGGCTGCGTCTACATCAACGACAGAAGACTCTATGAGGCAGCTTCAGTCGAGGAAGTCATAAAGGCTCAGGTCTACAAGTGCTCATGGGTTCCCGAAGAATCCAAGTACAAGTGGTACGCAGAAGACGAAGGCACAATGACTGCCATCTACGCCAACTTCGGCGGCCTTGACCCCAACAGCGAGATGACCGAGATCAACGTCAGAAGAATGTGCTTCTTCCCCGCTGAGACAGGCAAGAACTACATAACCGTCCGCGGCTTCAAGATCTGCAAAGCCGCTACCAACTGGGCACCTCCGGCCGCATGGCAGGAAGGCATGATCGGTCCCCACTGGTCAAAGGGCTGGATCATTGAAGACAACGAAGTCTATTTCTCCAAGTGCTCCGGCATCGGCCTCGGAAAGTACTTAGATCCCGAGAACAACCATTACTTCACATATGAGCACCTTAAGAGCCCCACGCAGATGGAGCGTGACGCAGTCTGCCGCGGCCAGTATCACGGCTGGCTCAAGGAAAACATCGGCAGCCACATCATCCGCCGCAACAACATCCACCACTGCGAGCAGGGCGGCATCATCGGCCGTATGGGCGCAGTCTTCTCCACTATCGAAGACAACCACATTCATCACATCAACAACATGATGGAATTGGGCGGCGCCGAAGTCGCAGGCATCAAGCTCCACGCAGCCATCGACGTCCTCATGCAGCGCAACCACATCCACCACTGCGTCATGGGCATCTGGACAGACTGGGAAGCTCAGGGCACCCGCATCACCTGCAACCTCCTGCACGACAACCAGCGCCCCGAATATGCAGCTCCCTTGAAGGGCGGCATGGGCAGCGAGGATATTTTCGTTGAGGTCGGCCACGGACCTACCCTGATCGACAACAATATCCTGCTCTCAGACGCTACTCTCCGTATCGCTACCCAGGGTGTCGCAATGGTCCACAACCTCATCTGTGGCGCATTCACATCCGTCGGCGAAGGCACCGACTGGCGCTACACGCCTTACCACTTCCCGCACCGCACAGAAGTCATGGGCTTCATGACGATCCTCCACGGCGACGACAGATTCTATAACAACATCTTCTTCCAGAAGCACCCGAAGGAGTCATTGATCTCCCGCTTCGACGACGGCGAGATCTGGGAAGAAGAGCGCGTCGTTGGCACCCACGTATGGGACCACTATCCCCTCTACGAAGACTGGATCAAGCAGTTCGACATGGAGAGTGACACACCCGACATGATGAAGATCGCCAAAGCCCACTTCGACCACCTTCCCGTCTGGATCGAAGGCAACGCTTACCTCGGTGGCGCACAGCGCTTCTGCAAAGAAAAGAATTACCTCATGGACGAGAAGACCGAAGTCTACGTTAACGTCCGCGAAGACGGCGAAAAGATATTCCTCGAGACCAACCTCGCTGAAGCTGTCGGAAGCTTCACCGCTGATCTCGTAACAACTGACGTTTTAGGCAAAGCATTCGAACCTCAGCAGCGCTTCGAAGACAGAGACGGCAACGACATCATCTTCGATACCGACTACTTCGGTGCAAAGCGTAATGCCATCATACCCGGCCCGTTCGCTTCACTCGATGTCAATGACAAAAACGTAGTGCTCTGACATATCACACATAACTTTAAGCGGCTGCCTCACACGAGACAGCCGTTTTTCTTTGGGTAGCACCTTAATCGCTCCGCCGTCAAGGGACGTTTCACTCGCCCTCCAGGCGCCCTTGACCGCTCGCTCAAAGGTGCAGTTTGGTGTTCAAGAGGTGCAGGGCACCTCCATGCATTACCATGCCGGATATACGCACTTTTATTCCTTAATTTTGTGTAGGCTGTTTGCAGGGTTTTGTCAGGTGTTTGTCGCTATTTTTGTATGCTCTTGTTTTAACCTTGTTCTACTTTCAGGTTTTTGTATTAAACCTTTTGTGATTTCTTGTATGTTTTCTGCAGGTTTTTGTCGCATGCGTTGCCAATGCCGGTACCGACAAAAGCACGCAAAGAAACGGCCGGTTTTCATACAAGGTTTAATACAAACGCGACAATTCCGGACAAGGATATAACAAAAGCCCCTAAATTAGATAACAATTACCTCTGAAAAGCCTGCAAATAACCCGCACAAAATTATGGTTTAAAAACACCAATAATCGGCGGCGTTCATCGTCAGATGAGAGTCGGAGAATCCGACTCTTGAATACCAAAAAGCACCTGCAAAGGCGGGCGGTCAATGGTGCAAAAGCAAGGCTCCGCCGTCCATTGACGGCGAAGCCTGCAGGTGCTACTTGATTGATTGTTTTACAGCTTTACTGTGGCGATGAACTTCTCGCCGTCGCTCTTGATGTCGAGCTTATATTTAAGCATCGCGAGGTTGTTGTCTGCGATGGCGAGGCCTAAGCCGGTGCCTTTGCTGCCGCGGGCAAGACTGCCTTTGGAGAATGCCTGCTTCAGGCTCTCGACGTTTTCGAGCTTCTCAGAAGAGATGTTGGAGATAGTAAGGCTGCCGGTATCGTATGCGATGTCGATCGTGGTGCCTTCTTTGCTGTAAAGGACTGCGTTGTTGATGAGGTTGGAGACGGCCTGTTCGAAGAGTTTTTTATCAGTCTTGATCACGACGCTATGCTTTTCGCAATTGATCTTCAAAGAGCGCTCTGTTATGGCGTGTTCGTTGTCAGAGATTATGCCAGAAATAAGCTCGCCGAGGTCTACGTCAGACTTGGTAATCACGGCGGATTTGTTCTCGGATTTGGAGAACGCAAGCATGTCGTCGACCATCTTGTTCATCAGGGCGACTTTCTCTTCGATCTTGCCGGCGTAGTAATCCTGTTTGTCGGTGCCGATGTGGTTTGAAAGATTCTCAGCGTAAGCCGAGATAGCGGCCATCGGGGTCTTTAAGTCGTGGGCCATAGCGTCGATCATCTTGCGCCTGTATTCGAAGATCTCATAGCGCCTGAGCTTTACGTTAAAGCTGATGATCGCAGGAACTAATGCAACGAAGAATGCTGCAATTGCAATCGTGTAGATACCCCACCCGATCTCTTCTTTGCAGTTTTCCATAAAGCTGACGTATTCCAGTTTAGTGAGGAAAATTCTCTCATAAGGCGGGTCTACGCCTTCCAGTTTTATGTCGTATGCATCATCAGGATCTTCGCCTTCAAATCCAGCGAAATAACCATAACTTGACCACAGGTCATCTGCAGCAACAATTACATGGGTATATCCGTCAGTGTTATCAGGTGTGAAATGCACGACAACACCTGTAAGTTCGTAATGTTCATCGCAGATCTCAACTTCGACGGGGATAAACTTTCCGTTGGTGTAATCCGCATAATACTCCGTACAACGGAAATGCAATTCGGGCTTATCGTATAAGAAATCATCACAGTCGTAGACAAAGCTATATCTTGAGACTTCTTCAGTTTTGAATGATTCTACATATTTTTTGTCCGCCAGTTCCAAAAAGCCGATCTGTTCGTTATCAGGACCGCTGCGAAACAACATTATTGCGGTCTCAGAAGCATCTATTACACCGACATCATCAGCCTGATATCTGGCTCTCCTGCCTGTGGAAATATAGTAATTGATTATATAGGTTTTGATCCTGGTACTGACAGGTTCGATATAAGTATTATCCTCACCCCACCTGTCATTCATGATAGAGCTGTATAAATTGTCGTAATAGAAGTAATCTGTATCTTGCACTGCATACTGATATTCAAAAAGAGCCGGCAAAAATACGAATAGCCCTAATACTGTACAAATAATCAGCATTATGAGTGAAGAAACAAGATAATTGATTATGAAAACAGGACGCTTAATAGTTCCTTTGCGCACTTTCATGAGCTTATTCCTCCGTGATACGGTATCCCCTGCCTATCGCCGTCTTGATTTGGCCGGAGGCGCTACCTAAGCTCTCGCGTAATCTTCTGATCGTATTGTCAACGACTCTGTCGCTTACATCCAGATCATCTCCCCATACATGATCCAGAATGGCCTTGCGTGTAAGGACAGCGCCTTTATTCTCGAGCAGATAGACCAGAAGGAAATATTCCCTGGCATTGATAGCAACCTCGCGGCCTTCGACGGTAACAAGCATTGTGTTCTTGTTGAGGGAAATGGTGCCGCACCTTAAGATGTCGCCGGCGTCGCTCTTCTTTGCGCGCTTGAGAAGAGCAAGGCTTTTGGCGTAAAGGTGGCGGAGCGAGAAGGGCTTGACGACGTAATCGTCGCATCCTGTCTCATATCCCTTCAAGATGTTGTTCTCGGAGCCTAGGGCAGTGACGAAGATGATAGGGCAGTCGCTCTTTTCGCGGGCGGCCCTGCAGATATCAAATCCGGATGCCCCGGGAAGCATTATGTCTAGGATCATGAGATCGAAAGATTCGTTTTTGACCTTGGCCAATGCGTCATTTCCGTCAGACGCGGTCACGACATCCCAGAGTCCTGAGCCTTCCTCGCGAAAGAAGTCTCCGGCAGCTTCCAGGAGTTCGGGTGAATCTTCTACGATCAACAATCTGAAAGACATTGCTTCATCCTCCTGGAAACACTATACCCCTTCGATATGTCGCCAATATGTCACGGATAACTGGAAGCGAATTATTTCTTTTTCGCAGATTTGGAAGCTTTCTTGGGAGCGGCTTCTTCAGTGGGAGCTTCTTCGGCAGTAACTTCGTCGGCAGCGTCATCAGACTCTTCGTCTGACTCTTCGGAAGCGGCCCCGTCAGGAGCTTTTCCTTTCTCTGACTTTGAGCCTTTCTTGTCGTCTTTATTGCTCATGAAGCCGTCAAGGATGCCGGATAAGTAGCGGCCGACCATCTTGTCGATCTCGAAAACCTTGATGACCTGGATGATGATGATCGCAAGGACGGGACCCAAAAGGAAGCCGACGGGGCCCCAGACGTAGACACCTGCTGCCATCGCGAGGAGCGTGATGAGCGGGTGCATCTTGAGGGACTTGCCGAGGATCGCGGGCTCGATGAAGCGGCGGATGATCGACATGACGATGAAGCCTGCGACGAGGACGCCTGCGGAGACGTAGTTGCCGTTGCAGATCTGGTAGATGATCATGGGGATCATCGTCGCGCTGATTCCTAAGATAGGCAGGAAGTCGATGAGCGCCGTGATGATACAGAGTACGATGGCGTATTCGTGAAGGCCTGCGACCCAGAATACGATGAGTGATTCGAATGCCGTGATGATGAACAGCGCGAGGTAACCGCCGAGTACGCGGAAGACCATGACTGCGAGTTCATTGAGGAGCGTAAAGATCCTGTTGCGGAATGTCTTGTTCGGCGTGTTCTTAACGTAGAACTTGAGGACCGCGGGAGCGTCGTTGATGAAGTAGAAACCACTTAAGATAACGCAGATTACTACGAAGACGCCGTAAGGGAGGTTGCCTATAAGCTTCCAGATCTTTGAGAAGGCGCCGCTTACGAATGTCGGGATGTTTTTCGCGAGGGTCTGGCCCATGTCGGCGATGCTGCTCTGGACGGAATCCATCATGTCTTCTGTAAGGAAGCCGCCGTTGGATTCGCTGAAACGGTCGAGAATGTGAGTCGAGAACAGCTCAGAGGGCTTGAAAGATTTGGCCGCATCGGCAAGCGTGACGAGCAAACTGTTCGCCTGGTACACGAGGCCGATAAAGGTCAGGACGATTATGATGAATACGAAGATATTTAAGATAACGTAGATGACCAGGGCGGTCTTGGTGTGGGTGGACTTACGTCTGCCGGTGCGGATCTTTTTCGCGTCCTTATCGAAGAGCTTGGACAAAGGCTTTGCGATAATGTCCGACGTCTTTGCCAGAAGGAAGCCGATCAGGAACGGGATCAGTATGATCGCGACGATCTTGCCGACGTAGAGCAGGCCGACGGTGATGCCGACCGCGAGGATAAACTTGAGCATCGACATGACCGATGCTTTGTCTCTGTTGTATCTTTCCAAATCATTCATTTCCTATAATCCTCTTATAATTCCCCTAAATATACCCTGCAGTTATATTCTGGCACCTTTGAAGAGAAGAATCCAGAAGATAACGCAGATAGCGATGCCCAGAACGAGCGTAAGATTGAAGCCTTTATACAATTTATTGGCCTTGCCGCCGTCTTTCTCGGCAGGAAGCCTTGGATCGCCGTAAACATCGTTGCTGTAGGCGTTATGGAACTCGCCCAAAGTCTTGCGGAAGAAAGCGAAAAGTATTACCGCGACGACAATGGCCGGAATGGACGAATAGTAGAACGTGGTCGGTATGTCACTATAGGTCCTTACTGTGGTAAGGTCGATCTCGACGACGACGCTTCCGATAAGGATGCCTGTAAATCTTGCGCCAAGAAGCGCCAGGACAGGTCCGTAGATATTCTCGGTCCTCGATCTGACGATGCAGAGCCACCAGCCGATGATGAGGATGGCGGGAAGATCGATGAAATCAAATGAATAGAGCGCGATGAGAAGCGGGATAACGATGAATGCCCAGCGCTTTCTCTTCTCGTTGAAGCCCTGCCAGACGGCGCCCAGGAAGAAGAATGAGATGCCGAATGCGGGGACTATTGTGTCTATCAAGATGCTCAGGAAAAGCGTCAGCCCGTTGATCTCATCCAGGTGATAGAAAATGGCCGGGAAGATAACGGAGCCGCCGTTCTTAAGCCAGAAAGCAAGCGCGAAATTATGGAATGCGGCCTTTATCAGGTAGAGCGGAGCACCCGACAGGAATGCCAGGATCAGGGCTCCGATGCCGGTGTAGCGGCCGGTGATGTCGAGTCCGCCCTTCTCTGCCATCAGGACTGAAGGTACCAGGAATGCTGCCATTACGAGCAGGAGCACGATGACCGCGCAGCCGATAAGCGATGTCGAAGAGAACGGGAACGCGCCCGCGAACATGAGCTTGGATAAAAAGACTGCGAAGATCAGGCCGCAGGAGCCGAAGAATACGGGATATCCCCAGTTGAAAGGCTTAGGATATTTAAATGCGTGAACCAGGAAGTCTTTAACTGCCTTGAGCACAGCCATCAGAAATACACTCCGAGAAGATTCATAGTATCGAGCATCTTCTCAAAGAAGAAGGGCTCCATGATGGCGAACACTGCGCAGCCCAGCGCGAGGAAAGGTCCGAAAGCCATGTAATCCGGGTCTTCCGCGAAGTGGATGGCGGCCTTCTCACGTTGGATCTTGAGCTTCTCTTTTCTGGGGTCGGGCGAATCGGCGATCCTCTTCTTCTCTGCTGCGATCCTCTTTCTCTTCCTGATAAGGAGCGGGATAGCGAAGATCAAAGCGGAGAAGATAGATACATAGATAAGAACGATCAGACCGTAGCAGCCTGTGATGAGGCCCGTCGCGAAAAGGAGCCACATGTCGCCCATTCCCATGCCTTCGCGGCCCAGGAATGTGATCGATAAGAAACCGATGAGCCAGATGACGCCGCCTCCGATGAGGGAAGCGATGATCTTGTTGAGGACCGGTACGTACCACTTGACGCCGTCAGAGAACCAGACGGAGCCTTCGAAGACGTCGGATAAAACGGACAAAACACCGCAGAACGCGATGTAGATGGTGAACTGGTCAGGGATGATCCTGTTGAGCTTGTCTGCCATCATGACGAGCAGAAGCACGGGGATCACGAGGAAGATCACAGCGAGGTGCATGGGCCTGAAATGACCCTCGATATATGCATTTCTGCAGAAGAAAATGGTGATGCAGTAGCAGGCAACGCAGAAAACAACTGCAATAAGACCTTCCGGAAAAGGTCTCATCCTCTTAGAGGGCCTGTAATCAGGGTCTTGCGGGGTTACCCCGTAATCCTGGAGCCATTTATCGGGAAATTTCCCGAAAAGCCAAGTGACCAGGGCTCCTGCAAGCACGCCTGCCACGACTGCGAAAACATAATAAAGTGCAATATTCATATCAGTTGAAGTTTAATATAGTAGGCGGAAAAATACAATTATTATAAGTAATAACCGCCTTAATATTGCCTCAACCGAACAAAATCCGTCGCTCATGTAAATAATAAGTAAAAATCGGTGATTTTTGTCATTTTCGAGTGATTCGCGTTGTCAAAAAAACACCTATAAATAGGGCTTTTCGGGCAGGTTTTGGTTAAAAAATCGAACTTAGCCCAAAAAATTGCTAACGTTCAGTAATATTGCTAAAATCAGACTTGAATTATTTTGGAGGTAAGTAGATGTCTTTACGGGTAAAAAGGCATCGAAATAAGGACAATGGCAACAATTACAGCTAAAGCGCTTGAACAGATGATGCAGTCCCACGTTAGGGCTGAGACGGGCATGAGTCTTGAGCAGGCTACTCCCCACGATTACTGGACAGCGCTCTCGAAGAGCATCGTAGAGATCATCTCCGAGAATTGGATCGCAACAAGACATAAGTACAATCAGGGCCGTCAGGCTCACTACTTCTCAGCAGAGTTCCTCGAGGGCCGCTCAATGCTCAACAACCTCGTAAACCTGGGCATTTACGACCAGGCAAAGGAAGCTCTCGCTGCTTTCGGACTTGATATAACTGATATTTTGGAACAGGAGACAGACCCCGCTTTGGGTAACGGCGGCTTAGGACGTCTTGCAGCATGCTTCCTTGATTCATGCGCAACACTCAACCTCCCTGTTACAGGCTACGGAATCCTTTATCGTTACGGCCTCTTCAGACAGGCTATCGAGAACGGCTTCCAGAATGAGTATCCGGACTCCTGGATGGAGCACGGCTACCCCTTCATCCTCCCCAGATACGACCGCAAGGTTAAGGTCCACTACTCAGACATCGACGTCTGGGCAGTCCCCTGCGACCTCCCTATCACAGGTTACGGCACAAAGAACGTCAACCTCTTAAGACTCTGGAAGGCTGAGCCCGCACAGGAGTTCAACTTCAACCTCTTCAACTCACAGAGATTCGACGACGCCGTCATCGAGAGAAACCGTGTCCAGGACATCTGGAGAGTCCTCTATCCGAACGACACATCCTACGACGGAAAGGTTCTGCGTGTAAGACAGCAGTACTTCTTCGTTTCCGCATCTTTGCAGGACATCATCTACAGATACAAGAAGTATCACGGCGATGATCTCCATGATTTCGCAAAGTACAACACGATCCAGCTCAACGATACACACCCTGTTGTTGCTATCCCTGAGCTCATGAGACTCCTCGTTGACGAGAACGGCATCGAGTGGACAGAGGCATGGGAGATCGTTAAGGAGACATTCGCTTACACCAACCACACCATCATGGCAGAGGCATTGGAGAAGTGGGATATCTCCATCTTCCGTTTCCTCTTCCCCCGTATTTTCGAGATCATCGAAGGCATCAACAACCAGTTCCGCGCCCAGATGTACGAAGCAGGCCTCTACTCCGAGGTCATCGACCGTATGTCTCCTCTTGCTGACGGCAAGATCCACATGGCTTGGATGGCGATCTACGGTTCACACTCCGTAAACGGCGTTGCTGCCCTCCACACAGACATCTTAAAGAACGAGACACTCAAGGACTGGTACGCTATCTATCCCGAGAAGTTCTCCAACAAGACAAACGGCGTTACACCCAGAAGATGGCTCAGATCCTGCGATCCTGACCTCGCTGACCTCATCACATCACTCCTCGGAAACGACAAGTGGGTCACAAATCTTGACCTCCTCAAGGACCTCGAGAAGTACAAGGACGATGACAAGGTCATGAAGAAGTTCATCGCCATCAAGAAGGCCAACAAGAAGCACCTTTCCGAGTACCTCGAAAAGACAAAGGGCATCAAGCTCAATCCCAATTCCTGCTTCGACGTCCAGATCAAGCGTCTCCACGAATACAAGAGACAGCTTCTTAACGCCCTCTACGCTCTTAACCTCTACGACAGACTCAAGGAAAACCCGAAGCTCGACATGCCTCCGGTAACTATCCTCTTCGCCGCAAAGGCTGCTCCGGGCTACTTCAGAGCTAAGGCCATCATCAAGTTCATCAACGAGATCGCCAAGCTCATCGACAGTGATCCTGACATGAAAAACAAGCTCAAGGTCGTCTTCGTCGAGAACTACAACGTCTCCGTCGGCGAGAAGATGTTCCCCGCAGCAGACGTTTCCGAGCAGATCTCCACAGCAGGCCTCGAGGCTTCCGGTACAGGCAACATGAAGTTCATGATGAACGGTGCCGTAACCCTCGGTACTCTTGACGGCGCAAACGTTGAGATCGCAGAGTGCGTAGGCGACGACAACATCTACATCTTCGGCTGCCGCTCACAGGATATGGCCGCTACAAAGGCTTACTACAACCCGAAGTGGCAGTATGAGAACATCCCCGGCCTCAAGAAGTGCCTCGACCGCCTTGTCGACGGCTCCTTCAACGACGAGGGCACAGGCATGTTCAACGACCTCTTCAACGGCCTCATCTACGGCTCCAACTGGCAGCCCGGCGATCCTTACTATGTACTCGGCGACTTCGACGACTACAGAAAGCAAAGAGACCGCCTCTACAAGAACTACCAGGACAACCTCGAGTGGGCAAGAAAGTGCTGGATCAACATCTGCAACTCCGGCAAGTTCTCCTCCGACCGTACGATCAAGGAGTACGCTTCCGGCATCTGGAAGATCAAGGCTCAGAAGATCTGATAGCCGCGTTTCCCAAAAACTTACAGGCCGCTCCATCACGGGGCGGCCTTTTTTGTGGGGTGAGTGCCCCTTTTTCGGGCGGCGTCCTGTGGCGGCGCGGCCTGTGACTTACTGCGCGGGCGACGGGCGGCTCACGGGTAAAAACGCGTGAAGGGGTTGGTTTACCCGTCTGTTTTTTCGCGAAGACGAGTGTGAGACGGGTAAAATCGTGTGAAATGGCTGATTTACCCGTCGTTATTCTTTCATGTCTGCGTGCATGACGTACTAAATCACGAAAAATGGCTGTTTAGTACGTCGGATTTCCTGCCAGGTAGTATGCATGACGGATAAAAACGCGAAAATGGCTGGTTTTATCCGTATTTTTCCTCGTGAAGACGTCTGTAAGACGGGTAAAATCGTGAAAAACGCCTGATTTACCCGTATTTTTCATTTCGAAGGCGCCAAAATGACGTACTAAATCGCGAAAAAAGCCGTTTTAGTACGTCATCTCCACCGCGGTGCCAAAAACACTACGGATAAAAACGCGAAAAAAGCGACTCTTATCCGTAAGCCGCTCGCTTAGACCGCCCCTCCCGCGCAAATGACCTGCGCGAAAACCGGGCGCAAATATCAAGAAATCCTAAAATATTATATATAATGACATTCCGCCCCCTTTTGTTGTATAATCTTCTTTAAATCTTTTAAGGAGGAACTTATCAATGCCTATATTCCAGGATGCTAAGGGAAAGAACATTTCCAACTTCCAGAAAATGATCGATGAGAAGAAGAATACCATCCGTAAGTATTACGACGAGATCGGTCATCTGTACTATGGACAGTACAAGGATGTCAACGTTGACGTTACGAAGGACATCAATGCCAGGTGCGAATCGATCTCCAACCTTTACATCGAGATAGACGATCTGTACATTAAGATCCTCCGCGAAAGAGGTCTCAAGAAGTGCGCTGTTTGCGGAACTGAGAATAACCTCTCCAATGCGTTCTGCTTTAAGTGCGGTGCGAGATTTGATGACAGCGACGCAGTGCCCGCTGACGTTATCGCTCCTCCGAACGCTTCGGCTACTCCCTCACGAAAGATCGCTGAGAAGCCCGCTCCCGCTCCGGTCGTAGCAGCACCTGCACCTGTAGTTGAGCCCGCGCCCGTCGTTGAAGAGCCCGCAGAGGAACCCGCTGAAGAGCCCGAACAGGCATATGCAGCTCCCGTAGTGGAAGATCCTTCTTTCGAGGAGTTCGCTGCACCCGAGGCAGCTGAGACAATTGATGAAGCAATAAATGCGGACATTGAGCCCGCTGATAATAAGGAGGAATGAGGAGTAGATGGCAAAGATTTTCGAACAGGAATCAAGAACATTCTCTGAGTACCTTTTGGTACCTAATCTCACAACAGAAAAGAACACACCTGATCAGGTGGACCTCTCCGCGCCTGTCGCGAAGTACAGGAAGGGCCAGGAAGAGTCACGCCTTAAGATCAACATCCCTATGGTATCTGCAGTTATGCAGGCTGTAAGTGACGACGGTATGGCGATCGCACTCGCAAGATGCGGCGGTCTGTCATTTATCTTCCAGTCACAGTCTATCGAGTCACAGTGCGACATGATCCGCCGCGTCAAGAAGTACAAGGCCGGCATCGTTGAGTCCGACTCCAACCTCTCTCCCGAGGATACACTCGAGAAGGTTATCGAACTCCATGAGAGAACAGGTCACGGCACGGCAGCTGTTACAGAAGACGGCACAGCCGAGGGCAAGCTCTTAGGTCTCGTTACGACACGTGATTACCGTGTAAGCAGACTCTCACTCGATACCAAGGTAAAAGAGTTCATGACTCCTATCGAGAAGCTTGTTACTGCTCCTGAGGGCACATCCCTTAAGGAAGCAAACGATATCATCTGGGACAACAAGATCAACCAGCTCCCTATCGTAGATTCTGAGGGAAGACTCGTTGGTCTCGTTTTCCGTAAGGATTACGAATTCCACAAGGCTAACCCGCACGAGCTCCTGGACTCTGAGAAGAAGCTCATCGTTGGTGCCGGAATCAATACAAGAGACTACGAGCAGCGTGTTCCCGCGCTCCTTGAGGCAGGCGCTGACGTTCTCTGCCTCGACTCCTCCGACGGTTTCTCCGTATGGCAGGAAAGAGCACTCAAGTGGTGCAAGGAAAACTATCCTGACGCTATCGTAGGTGCAGGCAACGTTGTTGACGCTGAGGGCTTCAAGTTCTTAGCTGACTGCGGCGCAGACTTCATCAAGATCGGTATCGGCGGCGGCTCCATCTGCATCACACGTGAGCAGAAGGGTATCGGCTGCGGCCAGGCTTCCGCTGTACTCGCAGTTGCTGAGGCTCGTGACAAGTACTTCCAGGAGACAGGCGTTTATATCCCTCTGTGCTCTGACGGCGGTATCGTTCACGACTATCACATGGCATTGGCACTCGCTATGGGCGCTGACTTCCTCATGCTCGGCAGATATTTCGCAAGATTCGACGAGTCCCCTACGAGAAAGCTCTTAGTAGGCGGCACATACGTTAAGGAATATTGGGGCGAAGGCTCCAACCGCGCACGTAACTGGCAGCGTTACGACGACGGCGGCAAGGGCGGCAAGATGGCTTTCGAGGAAGGCGTTGACTCTTACGTTCCTTACGCTGGTAACCTCAAGGACGGCGTAGACACTTCCCTTGCAAAGGTCAAGGCAACAATGTGCTCCTGCGGTTCTTCCTCCATCGAAGAGTTCCAGCAGAAGGCTCGCCTCGTTGTAGTATCTTCTACATCCATCATCGAGGGCGGCGCGCACGACGTTATCCAGAAGGAAAACGACAGAACAGCTAGATAATTAAAATATCGATAGAAATCTATTTAAGGAGACAGAAAATGGCTGACGAAATCATCAAGAAGCAAATTACCAAGGAAGGCTTTGACGAATTACAGAACGAGCTTTCCGAGCGTAAGACAGGCAAGAGAAGCGAGATTGCCAGAAGAATCGAAGACGCTAAGGCTCAGGGCGACCTTTCAGAGAACTCCGAGTACGATGAAGCGAGAGCCGAGCAGGCAGAGAACGAGACACGTATCGAAGAGCTCGAAGCTATCCTCAAGGCTGTTGAAGTTGTTGACGATTCCAACCTTTCCACAGATAAGGTATCCCTGGGTTCCACAGTAACCCTCCAGAATACTGCTACAAAGCAGGAATATAAGTACAAGCTCGTTGGTGAATCCGAGATCGACTTCAAGAAGAAGAGAATCTCCGAGAACTCTCCCGTAGGCAGAGCAATCTCCAACCAGAAGAAGGGCAAGACAGTTTCCGTCTCAACACCTTCCGGCATCATCAAGTACAAGATCATCAAGATCGAGAAGTAATACTTGTACTACACATCACGAAAACATAAAGATTAGAGAGTAACTATGGCTAAGAAATTCGTACCTCAGACAGAACCTTTAAGTGCAGAAGAGATCCAGGAACAGACCAGATTCCGTATGGAGAAGCTTAAGGCTCTCCAGGCAGAAGGCAAGGATCCTTATGAAGAGCTTACATACGACGTCACGAACCACTCAGTAGAGATCACCGGCGATTACGATTCTTTCGCCGGCAAGACAGTCAGAGTAGCAGGACGTCTGATGTCCAAGCGCGGCATGGGTAAGGTATCTTTCTGTGACCTCTACGACAGAAGGGGCAAGATCCAGATCTTCACAAAGATCGACAACCTCCCCGAGGAAGAGTACAAAGCATGGCAGAACCTCGACATCGGCGACCTCGTAGGCGTTGAGGGTGAAGTTTACATGACAGAAAAGGGCGAGGTATCCATCCTCACCAAGTCCTACAAACTCCTTGCCAAGTGCCTCCACCCGCTCCCGAACAAGTATCAGGGATTGAAGGATACAGAGATCCGTTACCGTCAGAGATATCTGGACCTCATCGTTAATCCCCAGGTTAAGGAGACTTTCGAGAAGAGATCAAAGGTCATCAAGGAAATCCGTAATTTCTTGGCAGACAGAGACTTCATGGAAGTTGAGACGCCGCTTCTCGTTACCAACGCAGGCGGCGCTGCTGCAAGACCGTTCCTTACACACTTCAATGCTCTTGATATCGACTTGAAGCTCCGTATCTCTTTGGAGCTCTATCTCAAGAGACTGCTTGTAGGCGGCTTTGAGAGAGTTTTCGAGATCGGCAGAGTTTTCCGTAACGAAGGTATGGATACACGCCATAACCCCGAGTTCACACTCATGGAGCTCTACCAGGCATACACAGACTACAACGGCATGATGGAACTCACAGAGTCCATGTTCCGTTATGTAGCTGAGAAGGTATGCGGCACAACGCTCATCAAGTACGGCGACCTCGAGATCGACTTCGGTAAGCCTTTTGAGCGCCTTACAATGAACGACGCTATCAAGAAGTATGCAGGCATCGATTTTGATACTGTAGACGGCGACGAGGCAGCGAAAAAGCTTGCTGACGAACACCACATCGAGTATGAGACATGGCACACAAAGGGTGACATCGTTAACCTCTTCTTCGAGGAATACTGCGAGAAGAACCTTCTCCAGCCTACGTTCATCATGGACCACCCGATCGCCATCTCCCCTCTCACAAAGAAGAAGAAGGGCGAGCCCGAGAAGGTAGAGAGATTCGAGCTCTTCATCAACACATGGGAAATGTGCAACGCTTACTCCGAGCTCAACGACCCGATCGACCAGCGCGAAAGATTCGCTGCCCAGGACGCTACAGCTGAAGCCGGCAACGACGAAGCTGACCATACTGATGAGGACTTCCTCAATGCTCTCGAGCTCGGTATGCCCCCTACGGGCGGTATCGGCTACGGCATCGACCGTCTCGTAATGCTGCTTACAGACAGCCCGAGCATCAGGGACGTGCTGCTGTTCCCAACGATGCGACCGCTTGATTAACAGTCTGTCGATTCCATATCCAATTGATAAAGCAACGCCTTCCGAGCATTCGGAAGGCGTTTTGATTATCCTATCTTTCTCCAGCATTTCTCTTTTAAGAACTTGCTGATCTTTTTATCATCGTCTTTCTCATAAAACTCGATCAACAGTTTCTTGAATGCCGGTACCTCTTTTTCAGGTATCACAAGCAGACCCAACCCTTGCGAGATCATATAGTGGTTTGCAAACAAGACTGCAGCTCTCTTATTACCATCAATGAAAACTTGTGTTCTCATGACATACAGACATAGTTTTACTGCTGCATCTACACCTTCTTTTTCTTCTGCAATCTCACTGATCTTTTCTTTAACGGAAGACTCGATCGGGATCGGCGGTATATAACTGCTTCCGCCAATACTTACCGGTACGCCTCTTATCCTTCCACCATCAGAATAAAAACCTTCGTTAATAAGTTTTGCTATATGACTTAAAAGATAGTAGTCGCTGTCTGCCCTTATAACATCCTCGTCCAAAATGAATTCCCAAGAATGTTTAAGATTAAGGACTTTCTGAACATCACTTGCCGTCATGCCATTAACGGTACCATTATCGATAATGTCCTCTGTCTGAGGAAACGTCGTGGAAATGCCTTCAAGAACTGCTTGGTCGTATATGGAAGATTTCATATTGGCTCTGGCAAAATCAAGATTCAGCAGGACATCCCGCGGCAGTTCCCCCGGAGTATAACCTAATTCTGCTAACTCTCTGGTAATCTTTCGGATACTCTTCTTAAGTTCTCTTGCTTCCCTGGCATTACGGAGAAGTAACTGATAAAGATCATCTGAATATACATCCACATATTTGGATGTAAGTTTCCCTGCTACTCTTTTCCTGATATAAAGATATCTTCCGCTGGAGTTCTCTTTAACCTCAGGAGAGCCGTCGTAAGGGATCAGATTCAGTCTGGCTTCAGCCTCTGCCCTTTCTTTAATCAGTGCCTGTATCTTATCGAGATTTTCCATATCCGCTCCTTTAGGGAACTTATTTATCACAATTATACATAGAAGTTCCCTAAACAGCAATGGTTTAGGGAACATTTAGCATTTTTTTATTATGAATGTTCCCTAAACGGATACGCTTTAGAAGTATAACTAGCCGACAGAATGCGTTGTTGCAAAAAGAGACGTACTTCTTTTCTTCCACTATGAAAAGTAAGGACTGAAGATGCCCTAATTTATTGCGTTTGCGGGTTTTAAGACAGTTTTGACATCAGTATTTGACATCAGTAAATTAGTAACCCGCCGCACGTGCGACCAAATCGTACAATTCAATAAAATCAAGGCTTTCAGGGCCTCGAGAAGCATATTCTCGGGGCCTTTTTTCTGAGCTTTTTGATTGGGGTAGATTTTGGCGTACTTTTATATACTTTGTCCAACAATGAAAACTTTTAAAAAATCGCACATGCGAATGCGGAAATCGCACAGTGGAAAGGATTCGGAGATCAACATATTCTTTTACTAAGAAGACTTTGCAAAAGGAGGCGCCCGTTCTTGAGAAAGAAACCAAAGCTTGATCTTGGCATCAATGCTTATGAAGAGCTGTTCATGGACGAGAACGAGCGAAACGCAGCACACTTAACAGTTATTTTATGTGAACTGGAAATATAGTTATCTAAAACTTCTATCTCTCCCTTACGGTAAGATTCATTTTTTTGAGAAAGACGATTTATAAACTCATTGTGGGTTAGTTTCCTAACTCCAGAACAGTCAGCACATCTTGAGCCACATAGGAGATCATTTGGAGTAACTGACCATTCATACCCGCAAATCTTACATCTACAAGCTATAGGAATACTACTCTTTTTGTATTCACCAAGTATTTCAATTGAGTCACATAAAGAATAAAACTCCTTTTTGAATTCTTCTGTGCTTTTCTTTCTAGAGTTTAATAGAGATTTGTGAATTATTTGTTCCCAGGCAGATTCGTTAAACGTAGTTTGGCAATGCAAGTATTCATCAAGTAATAATTCAACAAGTGTCTTTAGTGTTGTATATCCCGGTTCTAGTGCCAAATCTTTCTCGAAAGTAATATAGTCATTATTAAGTGGTAAATATGTCTCGGGGCAAGCATCATAAATTGAAATCAATCTGCAGTTTGATTGAACACATAATTCTGCTTTTTTTATATCCGATGCAATTTTATTCTTGTGCCAAAACCAACCATTGTACTCTATAGCAATTCTTTTACCAGGAATATAAATATCTAATTCTTTTCCAATTAGTTTTTTGCTTCTTGTTATAACGTTTTCTTCTCCTAAAGCATATTTAAGTGCATTAGTAATAAATTGTTCTGAGAATGAGGTTCCAGTATGAGCACAAAGTGGACAGCCATGACCCGCAAGCAAACTGTATGGACTTGCTTCCCAAATGGTTCCGCACTTCACACATTTGAAGGAAGTTTTTCTGTGCCCCCCTTCATATTCACCAACGAGTTCTACCAATGTGTTGGCTTTCCCCAGTTTATCTATGAATTCTTTTCGCTCAATATGAATACCGCGTTTTTTGTTAGCACATACTGGACATCTACGCCCGTGTAAAAGCTTATTCGGTGTAGGAAACCATACATGATTGCAATCTTTACACCTGCATTCGATTGGGGTATCAGTAGTTTTATATGTTCCAAGCACGTCTATGCTTTGGCACATGTTATAGAATTCATCAATGAATTCTTCGTGTGTTTTTCTTTTTGTCATACTATATTCCTTTTACAGAGCACTAACTGTCTTGTTTAATTATATTATGTGGTCAGCATACTTGTCTTGTTTTATTTCTCTGTAGTACATAGTTTATTGTGTTTCAGACTATAGCTTTAGACAGTTAAGCCGGCACATCCTTGCAAAAGGATGCATATGAAGATAGGGGGAAGGTACGGAAACCAATTCTTCATGTATAGTGGAGGAAAATGAACAATGATTTCTGCAGAAGTGGCTCATTACGCTGCTAATCTTGTCAGAAAGACCATGATTGACTTCGTATAACATCAAATTTGACTCCAGTAGTCCAGGGGCGATCATGAAGCATACAAAAGCGGATCTTAATGAAAACCTTGTTTTGGTGCAATAACGGTATTGGATAATTCTTGTTTTGCGCCGCCATTATCTTGAATCAAAGGGCTATAAGTAAGAGGTGATTTCATTTTCGTCGCATCATAATCGGAGATTTGATAGTTTTCGTTGCAACAAAAATGCAACGAAAACGAAATCGTTGCATTATCGTTGCATCAATAGTATGATGAATCTAAAAGGAGGCTGGAATTATGAAAGAAAGCAAAACCTTAGAATTCAAATCAGGCAAGACCAGCTCATTCTTAAAAACCGTAAGTGCATATGCTAATTACGGTGTAGGAACAATAGAGTTTGGCCGTCAAGATAATGGTGAGATTAAAGGAATTGACAACCCAAATCAATTCTGCCTAGATATTGAAAACATGATTAATGACAGTATTCATCCCAAGCCGGAATACTCGTTAAAGGTTAATAGAAATAAAAAACTGGTCATACTTATCGTTCAGGAAGGTAGATATAAGCCTTATCTGTACAAAGGGAAAGCTTACAAAAGAAGTGATACTGCAACTGTCGAAGTTGATCAGTTAGAGTTAAAGCGACTTACCTTAGAAGGTAGTAACATGTATTTTGAAGAGCTTCCTAGTGAGGAACAGAAACTGTCATTTGCATATTTCGAATCCAAACTTGTTGAAAAACTCAGCATATCGAAGCTAACGGATGATATGTTGAGAACACTTGGCTTCTTTACAAAAGACAAGAAATACAATATTGCAGCATCTTTGTTCGCAGATGAAAACTCATTTAGTGGAATTGACTGTGCAAGATTTGGCAAATCAATAAGTGAAATACTTGATAGAGAAACTCTTACGGGCTGTTCAATTCTTAAGCAATATGATGATATTGTCTCTATTTTTAAAAGATATTACCAATTTGAAGAAATACAAGGGTTCGAACGCCGCACAGTAGAAAGGATTCCGGAAGAAGCTTTCCGTGAGGCCATTGCTAATGCACTTGTTCACAGAACATGGGATATTAACGCACATATCAAGGTTTCAATGTATGACGACAAGATTGTTATTACTTCGCCCGGAGGCCTTCCTAGCGGTATTAGCAAAGAAGAATATTTAACGGGTAATATTTCTTATCTTAGAAATCCGACAATCGGAAATGTATTCTTCAGATTAGGTTATATAGAAATATTTGGAACGGGAATAGGTAGAATTATAGAGAACTATGAACTCTTCGCTCAGAAGCCGACGTTTGAAGTGTTTGATAACTCTGTATCTGTAACCCTACCTATTATTTCGTTTAATTATTCTATTTCTACTGACGGAGAAAAACTCCTGCAAGTATTAAGTAACGGTATGCAATTATCAAGTTCTGAGATTGCAGAGAAAATAGGTTGGAGTAAGGATAAAACTATTCGAACTCTCAACAATCTGAAGTCATCTGGTTATATTGAAGTGTTTGGGAAAGGTCGTGGCACCAAGTATTCGAAGAGATAAGGAAAGTGACTCTTTTCCTTGTGTTTATAGTTCAGAAGAGTAAACCCCAAGCAAAAAAACAGAACTGCGATTATTTGAAGGAGGTAAGTGATGCGTGCGCTTTTAGATACAAACATCGTAATTCATCGAGAAAATACCAAAGTCACGAATTCATCGATTGGCCAGCTGTTTTATTGGCTTGATTCTCTTCATTATGAAAAAATAATACATCCTTCGACTGTTTCGGAACTTAGAAAATACAACAATCAAGCAATGCAAGAGCTCTATGATGTAAAACTTTCAGCATACAAGATTATGCATGGAACAAGTGTTCCAAACAATGTGTTCCTAAAGGAGTTAGAAGAACTCCCTAAATCCGAAAATGATGATATTGATAATCAGCTATTATTTGAGGTTTATCGAAACAGAGCAGATATTCTCATCACGGAAGATCGAAAGATGATCGCTAAGGCCATTAGGCTTGGTATTCAAGACAGAGTTTTTACAATTAATGGTTTTATTTCATGGGCATGCGAAGATAATCCTGCTCTTTTGGAATACAAAGCACTGTCAGTTAAGAAGGAGTTTTTCGGAGATATAGATCTGGATGACCCATTTTTCGATACTTTCAGGGAAGCGTATCCACATTTTAACGATTGGTTCAATAGTAAATGTGATGAAGAAGCGTATGTTTGTAGAAACGATCAAAATCGAATTAGGGGATTCCTGTATCTTAAAACCGAAGGTGTTAATGAAAACTATTCGGATATTACTCCTCCATTTAAGCCAGCTCGCAGGCTTAAGGTTGGTACATTCAAAGTTGACGCCACAGGGTTTCGTCTCGGCGAAAGATTTATCAAGATAATATTTGATAATGCTATACAACGGAATGTTAATGAAATATATGTTACTTTGTTTCTCGACAGAGCAGAATTAATGGCTCTTAAGAGCACTCTCGAAAGGTGGGGATTTGTAGAGTACGGAGTAAAACACCATGAGTTTGAAAATGAAACTGTACTCGTGAAAAAACTTGGTGTTTACGATTCGACAAAAGGTGTCCTAGAGAATTTTCCTAACCTAAGCAGGAAAACTCAAAAGTGGATTATGCCAATCGAGGCTCAGTATCATACATCTTTGTTTCCGGACGCAGCCTTGTGTAGAGAGAAGGGTATAGATTTAATTGGCGAATTACCGCATAGGTACGCCCTACAAAAGGTCTATATATCCTGGTCCTTTGAACAAGGGGCAAAAAGCGGAGATTTGATTCTGTTTTACAGGAAAGGGGACACATATCCTAAGAAGTATAGCTCGGTTATTACTAGTGTTGGCGTAATAGACGAGATTATTTATAGATTTAGGGATAAAGAAGATTTTATGAAACAATGCAAAAATCGAAGTGTGTTCACCGAGGAAGAGTTAACGCGTTTTTGGCATGATCACCATTCATATCTTCAAGTTATTAAATTCGCATATGTTAAAGAACTAGTGAAGAAAGTCAATCTAGGTTTTTTGTGGGATAGAGGTATTATTGAAGCTCCTAATGGACCAAGACCATTTTCAGCCATAAGCGAAGAGCAGTTTGATACTATAATCAATGAATCCAAAACAGAACTATATTTATGAGGGATACTGATATGTCGAAGATTCTATTGTCTATAAAGCCTGAATATGTTGAAAGAATACTCAACGGAACGAAACAATACGAATTTCGCAAGCGGCTCGCAAAAGATGTAACAAAAATCGTGGTTTATTCGACGGCCCCTGTTAAAAGGGTGGTTGCTGAAGTGGAAGTTGTTGGTACTATTGAGTGTGCTGAACAAAAACTATGGGATCTTACTCATGAACATGCAGGTATTGATAGAAAGAGATTTCATGAATACTTTTGCGATTGTAAAAATGCATGCGCTTATGTTTTAGGCAATGTAGATATATTTGATAGCCCAAAATCACTAGAAGAATATGGACTTTCTCTTGCTCCGCAATCGTTTATTTATATCATTGAAGACTAGAATAAATGTTTTAGGCCTTAAGAGATGAGATCATTAACTGACGGTGTTTAACTCTGTACGGAAATAGTATATTCTACATCACCTGACATCATTTTTGACAGCAGAGAGAGTCTATATTTTGGCATCACTTTACCCGAAATGGCGTACTTTTTGAAAACCCGGAAAAACTGACACCATATTTTATCGGCACTTTGCGCGTTTTTGCCGGGATTTGCCGAATTCCATGTTTCTCTCCCACGATGCGACCGCTTGATTAACAATCAATCTATCACGTATCCGTTTCGGTCGGAAACCCAATAAAATCAAGCATTTCAGCCCATTCTGCCCAGTGCAGGATGGGCTGTCTATATTGGCTGCCATACC
>JAEEGF012456056.1_pt1 | contig 37753 bp, 32 predicted proteins | sample 9134171 | NCBI WGS metagenome assembly JAEEGF01 (sample SAMN16246542, study PRJNA631951) | gut metagenome | biome: gut microbiome; feature: rumen; material: AP-attached | host: Bos | place: Iran: Karaj | collected 2018-10 | reverse complement strand
TCTGACGGTAATTCTGTTTACGATGATCGTTGGGAATATACGACACAGTTCAATCATACATATAATTACTGGTATAGAAATCCTGCACTTGGTACACAGATAATCAATTCTGAGCGTGATCAGATTGTGCAGCAAAGATGGACTGATCAGAACTGCGTCAACAGTTTGAATTTTGGTGATTATGAGATAAGAGAGATTATACCTTCAGGAAGATCGTTCCGTTGCCCTGAGGGGTGGACGGGACCTTTTACTGATAATCAGGGCAGGACCTATTTTTCACGTACTGTTACTGTCAGCTCTGATAACAGATATACGCCGGCTGTTACTACTATCACGAATCGTGAATACCGACTTCATATTGAGGTCAACAAAACAAATGAAGAAACAGGCGAACTGCTAACCGTATACTCTGGACGTAATGATGTTGCTTTCGCCTTGTATGCGGATCTGAATAGTAATGGAATAATAGATGCTGCTGATCAGTTGGTCGATACTTTGTCAGATTCAGATCGTGACGGAGTTGTTGTATTTGATTATCATCTCGACAGCATCTTCCCGGGGATAACAAATCCCTCGGATTATCCGACCAGATATCTTGTTTTGGAGACATCGGCTCCGGATGGTTATTACTTAAACCGTGATCCGGTAAGCGTTATTGTATCGGCAAGTTCTGATTATAGCGGTTCAGTATCTGTCAGTAATAGACCTTATATTACGTTAAGCTTTGAGATTGATAAGTATGATGCGTGGAGTTCTTTGCTTTTGAACTCATATCCCGGCGACAGGACAGCAACTTTTGATCTCTATATTGATACATATCAGGATGGGATTCTTGATGACTCAGATGTATTGCTCGATACTTTGGAGGACACAGATAGGGACGGTATCATCAGGGCATCTTATGTTCTTGATTCTGATTTCATTACGCAATACTTAAACGGTGCTGATCCATTTGATTATCCGACTCATTATCTTGTAGTCGAGACGGCAGCGCCATTTAATTACTATCGGAATGATACAGTTTTTTCTGTGATAGTTGATGCAGGACAGTATCATCCTTCTGCAACAGTTGCTGTTGAAGAGATACCATACACTGCGCAGTTAAGGGTTTATAAATACGACAGTGACACTTCTAGGGAGATTAGCAATGCCGTATTTGCTGTTTATAACGATGTGGATGGAAATAGATCCTACACAGATGGTGTAGATACAGTAGCTCAGACATGTGTTAACGGACAGCTTTCAGATGCGCAAATCGTTTGGAATATGCAGGAAGGATGCTATGTATCTTCCCAGCTAAGGCCCGGAGGTTATGTTGTAGTAGAAACCGGACTCCCTGAAGGTTACTTCTATGTGGATGCCAATGGTGTGCCTACGCTTAATGCTAACGAGCTTTATTTCGATATAGCGGGTGCAGATACTTCTGTAGCAGGATTCGTCCCTGCGCAGTATGAGGGTACAGTCTACAACAGTGCTCCGCAGATACATACAACGCTGACAAATAATATTACGCATTCGCATATCGCGCCGGTGGGAGAACAGGTTGAACTGGTTGATACAGTAACGTATTCGAATCTTGTTCCTGATGAAGAATACATTCTTACAGGAACGTTGATGGATAGAAATACCGGAATGGCAATCGTTGATGAATATGGTCAGCAGGTAACATCACAGGTGACATTAACACCTTCAGCTTCTAATGGAACGGTTGAAGTTGTGTTTGTTGTCGATACGCGTGAATTGTTCGAACTGGTTGCGTTCGAGGATCTTGATTTATCTTCTGGTATAGATGTTTGCGAGCATGCAGATCTTGATGATGAAGGGCAGACTGTGCGTATAGGTGAGATCCATACAGGTGCAGTCGATGCTGATACAGGAACACAGATTGCTTCTTCGGGAATGGCAACTATCATTGATTATGTTCATTATGAAGGTCTGCAACCTGGATGTGAGTATACGATGAACGGAACGATGCATCTTGTAGGTTTTGGTCCTGATGGTGAACGTATAGATGAAGGGGTTATAAATGCAGTGGATTCAGATGAAGTACTTTGTCCTTCGACTGTATTTGTTCCGACAGAGCATGAAGGTTTTGTTGAGGTAGTATTCAGGGTTAACACAGACAGATTCAGAGGGCGCACAGTAGTCTGTTTTGAAAGCTTACAGCAGGGTTCTGTAGAGTTTATGAGTCATGCTGATATTAATGATGAGGATCAGTCTGTGTATATTCCATCAGTGAGCACTAATGCTTATGGTGCCGATACCATGAGTGATGTCGTAGCTTTGGGTCAAAGGGCAAGGATTACAGATACTGTAAGTTATTCTAATTTAATTCCAGGATTGCAGTACACGGTATCCGGATCACTGTATTGGATGTATACAGACGAGAACGGATACATTCATTCAGGCGCAGTTGCATCCTTACTTGGCGACGGGCAGGGGTTGGCTTCCAAGAGCTTTACTCCGGTTTCAGCTGACGGTTCGATAGATGTTGAATTTGTTATAGATACAACGGTTCTTGCGAATCTTCGATATGACAGGTTGGTTGTGATTGAAGACTTGATCTATAACGGGACTACTATTGCCCGTCATTCCGATCTTAATGATGAAGGACAGACGGTTCATTTGCCTTCGATGAATACTACTGCTACTGATGCTGTTACGGGAGGAAAAGTTCTAACGGAATCAACGACAGCTTCTATAGTAGATCACGTTGTATATGATGGGCTGCAGCCTGGTAAAGAATATACGATAATCGGTTCGGTTCAGTATGTTTGTACAGACGATAATGGGGTTATTGCCTCTGCCGGAATGCTCGTACAAGAAGGAAGAGAGGTTACTTCCCGGGTTACTTTTGTTCCGGAACAGGCTAGCGGTTCGGTAGATCTTGAGTTTACGGTTAATTGTATCGAATTAAGCGGTGTTGACAGACTGGTTGTCTTTGAGCAGATGTATTCGGGCCCTGGAGTCATGGTGGCACTGCACGCTGATCTTTCTGATATGGGTCAGACTGTCGAAGTATGTGAGTTGTCGTCTTCAGCAAGAACTGAAAACGGAGGACAGCAGATAGGTGTCGCAAGGAATGTGACTATAACAGATACTGTATTCTACGAAGGCTTGGACACGGGAAGACAGTATCGTGTGGAGACAGATCTTATGAATGCGTCTACAGGACAGTCGGATGCTCATGTAACTACTGTTTTCAGTCCGGAATCTCGGAATGGAAGCCTGGATGTAGATATTAGATTTAATGCACTTGATCATTCGGGACAAAAGTTTGTTGTATTTGAGTGTGTCTATGATGATCAAACAGGAATGCTGATAAGTTCACACCAGGATTGGGATGAACTATCACAGACTATTAGTTTCTTAGATGGCCCCGATATACCGCAGACCGGTATTACAGATGATCCTTTCTATCGCAATACAGCATATGCGATCTTGGCGTTCTGTATGTCAATGATGGTCGTGTGGGGGATACCAGGTAAGAAGAAGGAAGAGTAGATATGAAGAATATAAAACTCCTTGCTGCAGTAGAAGGGATCCTGTTTGGTGTTGCACTGTTTTTTCTGGCTCTGGATAGAAACGGAGGACCTGAAGGTTGGAGGTCTAGAAGACTGTATTATGAACAGTCTCAGGAATATCACCGATATGAAGACGGGACTATCGAGAGTATGGCAAAAGAGCACGGGGATCTTGTTGGCTATCTTACTGTGGATGGTACATCCATTGATTATCCGGTAATGAGAGATAAAACGGACTCGGAAGGGAACTTCTTCTATCTGACACACAATTATCTTGGTGAAGAAGATCCTTCCGGATGTCCATTTATCAGAAGATCTGTAAGGCTTGATGATGATATTGTTGAAGTGTTTGCACACAACAATAGCAACGGCACCATGTTTGCAGACCTGGTGAATTTTGAGAACGAAGAGTTCTTTACCGAATATGGTCAGGTGATACTGGATACAGTTGAGGGAAGGCGAGTATATGAAGTTGCTGCAGTTCTCGATGTGGATGTATCTGGGGATGATTATACGTTTTGGGGGTGGCATAACTTCCCCGATTCTGAAACAGAAGGACAGTTCATATCACAAGTTGTTTCTTCTGCCAGGATAGTATCGCCGGAAATGCTTAATGGCGGGGATCAGTATCTTTTGCTTGTAACGTGTGAATACAGTCATGCTAATGGCAGGCGTATCGTTGTTGCCGTGAGAACGGCGTAACTGTATAATCGCTGTATGATACAGGATATACACCCACACAAGCTTAATAACAGTTTTATACCGGGGCTCGAAGCAGATGCTCAGAGCCTCGTTATTCATTTCGATAACGAGGGAAAGATACTGACGAAGTCAGAGGGTAAGCCTTTTCCCAGATTGTCTGAGTTCAAAGAAAGGCCGAAGACGCTTACTTATCTTTTCTCTATGGATGAGGATAATATCTTCCTTGCAGAGGATGATGCTATTCTGGCCCCGGACGGTACGGAATATAAGAGAGTCCGTGAGTTCCGCAGGATGGACGTTCCTAAGAAGAGCGTGTTCGAAGCTTTTACGGCCAAGCAACTCAATGCATGGTATATGAACAACAGATATTGCGGAAGATGCGGTGCTTTGACTGGAAGAAGCGATACAGAAAGAGCGATTACCTGTGATAAATGCGGCAATATCATCTATCCCCGTGTTGTTCCTGCTGTTATCGTTGCTGTTATAGATCGCGGTCAAACGCGTGAAGAAGACAGAATTGTTCTTACTAAGTACAGCGGCAGGGCTGATGTTCCTTACTATGCCCTCATCGCAGGCTTTACTGAGATAGGAGAGACTCTTGAGCAGACGGTCGCAAGAGAAGTTTGGGAAGAGACAGGTCTTAATGTAAAGAACATTAAGTACTATAAATCTCAGCCTTGGGGTGTCGCTGATGACATTCTTACAGGTTTCTTCTGCGAACTTGACGGTTCTGACAAGATAACCCGTGATGAGCAGGAGCTTGCTGTAGCTGAATGGACCAAGCGTGAAGATGTAGTGCTTCAGCCCGATCAGTTCAGTCTTACTAACGAGATGATGACTCTGTTTAAAGAAGGTAAAGAACCCGTAAACTGAGTTTGTATGTGGTACAATACCATCTGTAAATAATAACCTCATGGAGGCTTGAGATATGAAAGTATTAGTAGTTGGAAGCGGCGGAAGAGAGCATGTAATTTGCTGGAAGTTAAAGCAGGATCCCAGAGTAACAGAGCTTTTCTGCGCTCCCGGTAACGGCGGTATCGCTTCTATCGCTACTTGTGTAGATATTAAGGCTAACGAGATTGAGAAGCTCGTTTCGTATGCTAAGGACGAGAAGTTTGACCTCGTATTCATCGCTCCTGAGGATCCGCTCGCTTTGGGTCTTGCAGACAGACTTGAGGAAGAAGGCATCAGAGCTTTTGGTCCTAAGGCTAATGCAGCTATTATCGAGTCATCCAAGGCTTTCTCTAAGAGCCTCATGAAGAAGTACAACGTTCCTACTGCAACGTACGAGATCTTTGATGATGAGCAGAAGGCTCTTGATTATCTTGAGACACAGCCTATGCCTATCGTAATCAAGTGCGACGGCCTTGCTCTTGGTAAGGGCGTTATAATTGCTCAGACTTTGGAGGAAGCAAAGAAGGCTGTATCCGATATGATGGGTGACCAGAAGTTCGGAAGTGCCGGTTCAACTATCGTTATTGAAGAGTGCATGGTCGGTCCTGAGCTTACTATCCTTGCTTTTTCCGACGGAAATGTAGCCGTTCCTATGATCTCTTCAAGAGACCATAAGAGAGTTAACGACCACGATGAAGGTCTTAATACAGGCGGTATGGGTGCTGTTACACCCGGTGCTGATATGACAGATGAGCTTAAGGCGAGAATTCAGAAGGAGATCATCACTCCTACTGTTGAAGCTTTGAAGGCAGAGGGAAGACCTTTCAAGGGCGTTATCTACTTCGGTCTTATGCTTACAGAACAGGGCCCTAAGGTTGTTGAGTACAACTGCAGATTCGGTGACCCTGAGGTTCAGGCAATTCTTCCTTTGCTCGAGACAAGTCTTCTCGATATCGTTGATGCCGTTATTGACGGTAAACTTAATGAGATCGACATCAAGTGGAAGAATAAGTGCTCCTGCGTAGTTGTAATGGCTTCAGGCGGATATCCTGAGAGCTATAAGAAGGGATATGAGATCACAGGCATTGATACTTGCGGCAAGCTCGTATTCCAGGCTGGTACTGCTTTGAAGGACGGCAAGATCGTTACTAACGGCGGACGCGTTCTCTGCGTATATGATGAGGGAGATACTCTCGATGAGGCTATCGACGGCGCTTATGAGGGCGTTGCCAAGATCTCATTCCAGGATGCTCATTTCCGTCATGATATCGGAAGGACTCTTTCCTGATAGATGAACATCGGTCTGCTCGGAGGCTCATTCGATCCTTTTCACAAAGGACATGAATCACTGATAGAAGGTGCATTGAACAGCGGTATTGTTGATGCGGTCATTGTTATCCCCTCTGGAAGAAATCCTTTCAAGTCGGGACGTGCGGTGAGCGCAGCACCTTACCGTTTTTTCATGACAAAGAATGCTGTTGAAGCTGATTTTAAAGACCGCAAGGTATTTGTCAGTGATATTGAGTTAACGTATTCGGGAACAAGTTTTACTCTTACTACGATTAAAGAGATATCTAAGCCATCTTATATCAGGACTTTCCTGAAGGCGAACGGTATCAAGACTTCAAAGGCTGAAGAGAATCACTGTTTCTTCTGGATATCGGGATCTGATGTGCTTCCGACGTTTGAGAAGTGGCACAAAGCTGACGAGATATTAAAGATTGCAGGCCTTCTTATAGCATCAAGACCCGGAGACGGAGTCGATATAGATGAACAGATTGACAGGCTTGAAGACGTGTTTGGATTTGTGCCTGATATTGAAGTCTTTGAGATTGAAGGCGTCGAAACTGCTTCGAGCAGTATGCGTAAGAACCAGGACTTTAAGGATGTGCCTAAGTCTGTTCGTGAGTTTATTGCTACTCATGATCTTTATCCGGAAGATGCCCCTCTTGATCTTGCTTCTGATGAGGCTGTCGAGAAGTTCAATGAGGATGCGATTACACTGTACAGATATCTTGGAGAGAAAAGACTTCTTCATACACTTAACGTAGGTATTTTAAGTTGCAGATACGCTAGGATCTACGATAAAGCGCTTTGCGACAGAGCTCTAATTGCCGGTGAGCTTCATGACTGTGCCAAGGAATTGGATGAGTCTTTGCAGATGGAGATGTCGCTGGAGCGTTCGGGCGATACTTTTACAGATAAGAAGTTAATTCATTCTCCGGCTGGCGCAATTATGGCTCAAAGAGAGTTTAATATTACAGATCCCGGAATACTTGATGCGATAACGTATCACACTACGGGAAGAGGCGGAATGACGCTTTTGGACAAGATAGTGTATCTTGCTGATAAGCTCGAGCCGTCAAGAACATATGCTGACCTGACAAAGGAGCGCGAGCTTGCGGTTACAGATATCGACGCAGCGTTAAGGCTTTGTGTTAAGTCGGTAAAGAAAAAGTTTGAATCAAGAGGAATGAAGATACATCCGCTTACAGTCGACTTTATGGATGACCTTGAAATGAATTAGTAATGGTATACTTAAACTATAATCCGCTATAAGGAGAAAAACATGACATCAGAAGAATTAGCAAATAAGATCGTAAGTATCCTTGAGACAAAGAAGGGTTCGGATATCGAAGTTATCGATGTTGCAGAGAAGACAACGCTCGCAGATTTCTTTGTAATCTGCACAGGTAACTCCACAACGCAGATCAAAGCTCTTGCTGATGAAGTAGAGTACATTCTTAAGAACGAAGACGAGATCTACGCTGATCACGTCGAAGGAAGATCCGGAGATAAGTGGATCCTTATTGATTTTAAGGATGTAGTAGTTCATGTTATGCACCCTGAGGTAAGAGCTTCTTACGACCTCGAGAGCCTCTGGGTTAAGTAATACTGTAAGCGGTCTGTTCTTTATAGAGGATAGACCATATGAGATTACAAAGACTTAGGTTAAGTAAGAGCATAGTATATGCGGCAGCCTTTGCTCTGATAACGATCGTCAGTTTGTTTTATAAACTGGTCTTAAGCGGGACTTATGACGATATGGATATAGGCACAGAAGCTGATGTTCCGACTGTTATCAGGACAGATGAGACGACTGCAATTACTGAGACTATACAGACAGAAGACACTCACCGCATGGTGAGTGTTTATATTTGCGGAGAAGTAAACAATCCCGGTGTTTACGAGATTGAAGCCGGGACGATACTTAATGACGTGGTGATGATGGCTGGCGGTCTTACACCGCAGGCAGCCTCAGAGACGATAGATCTTGTCTATACCATAGATACTAACGTTTCTGTATACATACCGGCTCAAGGGCAGGAAAGCGTCGATTCAGAATATATTCGAGCTCCTGAACAGACATTATGGGGAAACACCGCGGAGGACAGCGGTCCTGATGCCGCTTCAATGGTAAATATCAACTCAGCTTCCAGGGAGCAGCTTATGACACTTCCTGGAATAGGTGAGGTTACGGCAGACGCGATAATCGAGTACAGAGAGCAGAATCCGTTTGCAAGGATAGAAGACATTATGAATGTATCGGGGATAGGGGAAGCGAAGTTTAACAGTATAAGAGACTTTATCTGCGTCTGACAGAAACTTCACCGCTGCTTAAGCTTTCTTCGTGTCCGTCTTCGAAAAGCACTCGTATAGAAAAGTCATCTTCGATAGCCACTGCTTTTCCGAGTCTGGGTACTTCGGAGGTGTGGTTATGTGCGGATATGACACTTACATCAAGTCCAACTGTAGAGCAATGCTTTCTGTATACTTCCAGGTACTTGTAACTAGCTTCCGGGAAGCTGTTGTTGATTTTATCAAGCTCGTTGACTAGTGCAGATACTATGGCCTCACGGGGCAGATCTTCGCTGCTTCCTGTCTCTACTCGGATAGAGGAAGCTATATCACGAATCTGTTCAGGAAAATCAGTAGGGGCTTCGTTAACGTTGATACCGATGCCGATAATTACTGCATCATTAACTCTCTCGGTCAGTATTCCGCATATCTTCATGCCGTTGATCTGAAGATCGTTTACCCATTTGATCGATGGCGTTATTCCGCATACCGAAGAAATCGCATTAACCGTAGCTACAGCAGCCCAACAGGTAATTGTACTGATGAGCTCCGCTTCTGCTTTGGGATGCATGAGATAGGAAAGATAAATGCCTTTGCCGGCCGGAGACGCAAAAGATCTGCCAAGTCTGCCTTTGCCGGCTGTCTGGCAGTCTGCTGTGACAACGGTTCCTGAAGGTGCACCTTCAAGTGCCATTTGCTTCAGAACGTTATTCGTTGAATCGGTCTCGGTAAGGGTAATGATATTTGACATAGGAAGATTCTAACACAAGGAGGATAGCTATTTGAGACAAACTAAGGTTATAGGCAATGAAGCGGAAGACGCGGTTATCAGGTTAATGACCAGGCAAGGGTACAGGTTTCTTGTACGAAACTTCACTGTCCATAATATGGGCGAACTGGATGTGGTAATGATGAAGGGACAGGAACTGTATGTCGTGGAGGTCAAATCAAGACTTGAGGGGACTGCTTATGCCGATCCGTTAAGGTCGATCACGCCTAAGAAGCGGATGAGGATGCTTAATACGACTAAAGTACTCATAAGTAAATACAATTTATTTGATATGAATGTTCACTTTTTGGCAGGTTGTGTGACCCATAGACGGGATGGAATGATACAAAATGTAGAAATTGTTCCTTTTTAAGACTTAATTATGAATAATCGTTGTTTTTAACTTGCAAGATATATATAATGTGCAAGGCGTTTTAAAGAAAAGCATAATTCAATATGCAACTAGTAGGTTTGTGAATTTCAAAACGGAGGTCAAAATGAAGTCTTTTAAGGAAATGAGTAATGAGGAACTGCTCGCTCAGAAGGCAGAGCTTGAGAAGCGTGTAGAAGAGTTCAAGGCTATGAACCTTTCTCTTAATATGACACGTGGTAAGCCGGCTCCCAACCAGCTTGCAATGTCCAATGAGATGTATACAGATCTTTCCAAGGTAGGCTTCAAGGCAGAGGACGGTTCCGATACAAGAAACTACGGTGTTGCTACAGGTCTGCCCGAGGTAAAGAAGCTTTTCGCTGAGGTTATCGGTGCAAGAAATGCAGACAACATCTTTATCGGTAACGGTTCTTCTTTGAACCTCATGTTCGATACAATCATGAGAGCTATGGTATTCGGTGAGCACGATTCCCCGAAGCCCTGGTCTCAGGTAGAGGGAAGAAAGTGGCTTTGCCCTGTTCCCGGTTATGACAGACACTTCAAGGTAACTGAGACTTGCGGATTCGAGCTCATCCCCGTACCTCTTAAGGAAGACGGTCCTGATATGGACATCGTAGAGGAGCTTGTTAAGGATCCTAAGGTTCTCGGTATGTGGAACGTACCTTGCTACACAAACCCTGACGGTTATGTTTATTCAGAGGAAGTTTGCAAGAGACTTGCTTCAATGAAGACAGCAGCTCCTGATTTCAGACTCTTCTGGGATAACGCTTACTGCGTACACCATCTCTATAACGAAGAGAACAAGCAGGGAAGAATTCCTGATATTCTTGGCCTTTGCGAGGATGCAGGTAACCCTTCACGTGTATATGAGTTTGCTTCTTCTTCAAAGGTTACTTTCGCAAGTGCAGGTATCTCTTGCATCGCTGCTAATGAAGAGAACTATAAGTATGCAATTAAGCTTATCGGTGTTCAGACAATCGGTTCCAACAAGGTAAACCAGCTCGCACATGTAAGATTCATTCCTAATCTTGAGGCTTTGAAGGCTCATATGGCTAAGCACGCTGAGATCCTCCGTCCCAAGTTCGAGCTTACACTCGATATCCTTGAGAAGGAACTTGCTGGTACAGATGCAGCTTCATGGCATAAGCCTTTGGGTGGTTACTTCATCTCTGTATATACTTTGCCTGGCACAGCTAAGGCTGTAATTGCAAAGTGTAATGAGCTCGGAGTAGCTTTCACACCCGCAGGTGCTACTTATCCTTATGGCAACGATCCTGATGATTCCAACATCAGAGTCGCACCGAGTTTCCCTTCTCTTGAAGATATAAACAAGGCTGTCGAAGTATTCGCTGTTTGTGTTAAACTGTCTGCTGTAGAGAAGCTACTTTCAGTTTAATAGTTAATTCGGAGGCCGATATGTCATTTACTTCCAAGCCCTCATACGAGAGCCCTTTAAATTCGCGCTATGCAAGCAAGGAGATGCAGTACATCTTCTCGCCTGATAAGAAATTTAAGACTTGGAGACTTCTTTGGATCGCTCTTGCTGAAGCAGAGAAGGAATTGGGTCTTAACATAACTGATGAGCAGATTGCAGCACTTAAGGCTCATAAGGATGAGATCGATTATGAGGATGCTGCTGCAGAGGAGAAGATCCGCCGCCATGACGTAATGGCTCATGTTCATTCATATGGTAAGCAGGTCAAGGAATCCGGTGCAGACGGTATCATCCACCTCGGTGCCACATCATGCTACGTAGGTGATAACACAGATATCATTATCATGAGAGAGGCCCTCGAGCTTGTTAAGAAGAGGCTCGTAGTTCTTATCTCTAAGGTTGCTGCTTTTGCTGATGAGTATAAGGCTATGCCTACACTGGGCTTCACACATTTCCAGCCTGCTCAGCTTGTTACAGTAGGTAAGAGAGCTTCTTTGTGGCTTCAGGATCTCGTTCTTGACCTTGAGACTGTAGAGAATGCTATCGCTTCCTTGAAGCTTCTTGGCTGCAAGGGTACTACAGGTACACAGGCTTCATTTATGGATCTGTTTGACGGCGATAACGAGAAGTGCGTTGAGCTCGATAAGAAGATCTGCCAGAAGATGGGCTTCGAGTCTTCTTACTGGGTATCCGGACAGACATATTCTAGAAAGATCGACTTTACAGTTCTTTCTGCACTCTGTGCAGTAGCTCAGAGTGCTCACAAGTTCTCTAACGATATCAGACTCCTTCAGCATCTTAAGGAGATTGAGGAGCCCTTCGAGAAGAATCAGATCGGTTCTTCAGCTATGGCTTACAAGAGAAATCCTATGAGATCTGAGAGAATCGCTTCTTTGTCCAGATATGTTATTGCTGATGTTCTTAATCCTGCAATGACAGCATCTGAGCAGTGGTTCGAGAGAACTCTTGATGACTCTGCTAATAAGAGAATCTCAGTGCCTGAGGCTTTCCTCGCTGTTGATGCTATTCTTGGAATCTACACTAACATTGTTTCCGGTCTTGTTGTATATCCCAAGATGATCCAGAAGCATATCATGGACGAGCTGCCTTTCATGATGACTGAGAATATCATGATGGAAGCAACGAAGAAGGGCGGCAACAGACAGGAACTGCACGAGAAGATCAGACAGCTCTCTATGGAAGCCGGTGCTGTAGTTAAGCAGGAAGGTAAGCCTAATGACTTGCTCGAGAGGATTGCTGCAGATCCTATGTTTGGCCTTACTATGGATGAGCTTATGAAGATCGCTGATCCTTCGCTTTACATCGGTCGCTGCCCTCAGCAGGTAGAGGCATTTATCAATGAGGTAATTAATCCTATTTTGAGCTCACATAAGGATGATCTTCAGGTAGAAGAAGTGGAGCTTAAAGTCTGATAAAAAAATATCTCAAAAAGTGGTTGACAACTGATTTCGCAATGTTATAATAATCAAGCTGTCAAGCACCTCTAGCTCAGATGGTAGAGCAACTGACTCTTAATCAGTGGGCCCAGGGTTCGAGTCCCTGGAGGTGCACCAGATATAAGACCCGCAGGTATTCCTGTGGGTTTTTCTTATGCTATACTTTACCCATGAATATCCGTACAAAGAACGAGTATATGCAGATCGCAGTTAATGAGGCGGTTGAAGGAATAACCAATGGGCATGGTGGTCCTTTCGGAAGCGTTATCGTAAAGGATGGCGTGGTAGTTGGTAAGGGACATAACCGTGTGCTTGTTGATCACGATCCTACATGTCATGGTGAGGTTTCTGCTATACGTGATGCATGTGAGAACCTCGGTACGCACGATCTGTCAGGTTGTGAACTTTATACGACAGGTGAGCCGTGTACTATGTGTCTTTGTGCCTGTATGTGGGCAAATATATCCAAGGTTTATTACGGATGTACGATTGAAGATAATTCGTTGCTGGGCTTTAGAGATGGCGACTTCGACAGCATGTTCTCGGGAAGGGAAAAGGCAGAAGGTTACCTCGAGTGTATGGACAGGGAGGCGTGTCTTGCACTGTTTAAAGCCTACACGGATATGGATCATATAAGCTATTGAGCTGTTTTGCGGTTACAGTTTGTTAACCCTTTATTTATCTGTAAAGTAAGTATATTAAGTGATTTCCTCATAAAATCTTTATAACGGAAGACTATATTCGGAGGTTATATGAGATTAGCAGTCTCGTGCATTTTTGGAGCGTTTGTAGTGGCTTTGGTCATCGCCGCTATAATTTCTTCAAGGTCTGATAAACCAATTGGACCTACATTAACGAGATTGCAGATAGCCTTCCTGATCCCTCTTATCGGTAATATGATCATCATTATGTCTGGCAGATATTTCTACTCTCTGACAGGCTATTACATTTATTTCATCGGCATGGATATAGCGGTTTACCGTGTTCTGATATTCACGATGGAGTATTGTGAATTGAACTGGCCGATTAAGTATCTTAAGCACCTCGTATGGACTTTGATTGCTATAGACGGCATTCAGTATGCACTGAATCCTTTTACACATCATGCATTTACTTTGCAGGCCATAAAGGCGTATGGATTCAATTACTATCTGAATGTCACTTACGCAGGTCAGAACTATCACAGAATAATCTGCTACGGTATATTCACGATAGCTTTGTTGCTTAGTATATATAAGCTTGTGAAGTCTCCGAAGATTTATAGGGAAAGATATCTGGTATTGACGGTTGCCATGATACTGTCCTGCTTGATGGAGACTTTCTATATCTTCTCCAGAACACCGATGAATATATCCATGACAGCGTTTGCCACATTTGGAATGCTGGCGTTCTATTTGAGCCTGTATTACAGACCTCTTAAGGTTCTCGACAGAATGCTTGGTAATATCATATCTGAGCTTAATGAGTCGATTTTCTTCTTTGATGTCTCGGGGAAATGTCTGTGGGCGAATGAACCGGCAATGGATCTTGTCAAAGTATCGGGTGAAGATTATGAGGTTGCAAGAGAACGCCTTGCTGAAGAGTTTGGCGATTATACAAATAGCGGAGATAGTTGGGCTGTAAAGAAGTTTGTAGGTGAGACTCAGGAGCCTAGATTCTATAATTTGGAGCTTAGGGCTTTGTCTGATGATAAGGGAAGAGAAACAGGTAAGTTCCTGCGTGTTAGAGATAATACTGATGAACAAGTAAAGATTCAGCGAGAGATCTACAGTGCGACTCATGACAGACTTACAGGTCTGTTTACTAAGGAGTATTTCTATGAACTCATAGGGAAGACGCTTAAAGAGAATCCTGGGAAGAAGTACTATATCATATTCGTTGATGTAAATAACTTTAAGATCGTTAATGATGTATTTGGAATGGATTTCGGTGATCAGGCACTAAAGGAGATCGCTATCTGGATTGAAGAGAGTTCGAAGAAGACTTGGGTCTACGGAAGACTCGGAGGCGATACCTTTGGTGCTTTGGTTCCAGTTGAAGACTTTGACCAGGAAAGAGTTGAAAAAGAACTAACTAACTTTGTAGTTAAAGATAGAAACAAGGAACATCATCTGCTCATTCACTTGGGATTATATAAAGTAACTGAGGAGAAGCTCGATGTATCCGTAATGTTCGATCGTGCGCATCTAGCCATCAACAGGATCAAAGAAGACTATAATACGCATATAGCTTATTATGACGATAATATCCGTCAGAGCGTCGTTAAGGAGCAGTTGCTGGCAACTCAGATTTCTGAAGCTATAGAGACCAGACAGATTATTCCTTATCTGCAGCCGATAGTTGATTCTCACGGAACGGTTCTGGGAGCAGAGGCCCTTGCCAGATGGATACACCCGACAGAAGGTTTCCTTTCTCCTGCAAGTTTCATTCCTGTTCTTGAGCGTAACGGTATGATCGCTGATGTAGATCTTCATATATGGAAATGTGCCTGCGAGATTCTGAAACAGTGGCAGGAAAAAGGTATCGATAGGTTCCTGTCCATCAATATATCTCCGAAGGACTTCTTCTTTATGAACGTTCCTGATACTATCATAAAACTTGTGAAGGAATACGGTATAAGTCCAAAGAGCCTTCGCGTTGAGATTACTGAGACTGCCATGATCGGTGATGCCGACAGCAGAATGAACGATATACAGAAGCTTAGAGATAACGGCTTCATTATCGAGATGGATGACTTCGGAAGCGGATATTCTTCGCTTAACCTTCTCCAGGATATGCCGGTAGATGTTCTGAAGATCGATATGGCCTTTCTGCGCAAGGCAGATGACAGCCAGAAGGCAGAGATGATACTTTACAACATCATCGCCATGGCCAAGGATCTGGAGATTACATCGCTTACAGAGGGTGTCGAGTCGCTTTATCAGTTTGAGCACCTTTCCCGTATGGGCTGCAAGCTTTTCCAGGGCTACCACTTCTCCAAGCCGTTGCCTCTGGAAGAGTTTGAAGAATACTGCAGAATAAACGCTGAAAGCTGATACTTGCCCCTTTTCGAACCCCTATATTATTAGGTATAATCTCAATATAACTACCGGTGTTGTATGTATTGGGATTATTTATGGTGTTGATCGATCGATTTAAGGCGCTGTCTACAAAGAAGAAAGTTATTCTATCGAGCGTAACTGCTGCCGTTATTATCGGCATTGTGGTCGCTTGTATCCTCTTAAGCAGAGGCTATTATGCTAAGACTATGCGTCTTCTCAGAATCGAAGGTACGGTTAATATCGAGGATGCTAACGGTAATGCAAGACCTGTCCTCAATAATGTTCGCTTCAACAGTGGCGAGGCTCTTAGCACAGGAAGTGACGGATTGGCTTCCGTAGGCCTCGATGACACCAAGATAGTTACTCTCGAGAATGACAGCCGTGTAGAGTTTACAAAGAGCCTTAACAGTCTCGAACTTAATCTTACTCAGGGCGGACTTTATTTCGAGGTTACAGAGCATCTTGAGCCTGACGAGACATTTGATATAAGAACTTCAACAATGACAGTAGGTATCAGAGGTACTTCCGGTTATGTCTTCTATGACGATGACGGAAGAGAGTCTTTGGTAATTACTGATGGATGCGTGCATGTAGTTGCAACTAATCCCGATACAGGCGAGATAAGAGAGACAGATGTACATGGTGGTTACCGTGTAAAAGTCTACCTTTATGATGAGACACGTGAAGAGGGAAGTATCGAGTTCTTCCTCGATGAGCTCGAAGAAGATGAGATTCCCGCATTCCCACTTAGAATGCTTGCAGAGAACCCTGAGCTTCTCGCTCGAGTTTGTGAATACACCGGTTGGGATGAGGATGCGATACTGCAGCTTGCAAATGGGTTGTTAGAGACGAGTGAAACCGAAGAAACAACAGAGACTTCTGAGACTGAGTCTACACCTACACCGACTCCTGAAGTTGAGGATGCGGAGAGGACTCCAACACCAACTGTAAGTCCAACCCCGACACCGAGACCTAGACCATCGGCATCTCCTACGCCTTCTCCTGCACCCGAAGGCTCGGATGATGAGACTCCTACTCCTACAGTAACGCCTACACCGACGCCTGTACCGGGTTCTGAAGGTGATGATCCTTCTGATCCTACAGTAACGCCGACACCGACACCTGCTCCTACGCCGGTGCCTACACCTACGCCTTCACCCGAGCCTGAGGAGGAAGAGCCTGAAACTGTTGATCCTGAAGAGACGGAACCTACGGAAGAGCCTTTGGAATCAGAGGAAGAGGTGGTTGAGGAGATAGATTGGTCAGAGCCTCAATCAATACCTGCTGGATATGAGGATTATATAAAAGGTGATCATTGGGGAAATGAGACATATGATGGTCATCCGGTATATATACTGTCTTCTTATGAAGACGATACTTGTTTGTGTTATTTAGGTAATGATGAATGGGTAGAAGGACAGTATATCATTGAGAATAGTTTTGTTGACGAATATGGATCAGGATGGTGTACGGGATACTATTATCATGATGCTGACGGTAATGAAGTCGCGTACTATGAATATGCATATGAGTATCAAGATTATAGTGAAGTGCCTGATCCAGATGAACCCAATTATCCTAATGTCTCTGTGCCAGGTTATTCGTATGCTGATTTTGTTTATGGTGACGAGTTTAAAGGACATCCGACGTATATTGTTGTTGAAGAATACTCTGCAGATGGTTCTTCGGGTGTGACAACTTATTATGCTTATTATCCTAGTGAATGGGTTCCGCTTACTCTGCGCCTTACTTCTGATGGTACAGTTATGCAATTCGTGCTTCCTGATGGCATGGTTTATTATGAGACCTATGCGAATTAATGGGGATAAAGTATGAATATCGTAGACATCATTCTTGATAAACGTTATGGCAGGGCGCTTACTGATGAGCAGATAGCGTTCTTTGTGAAAGGTGTTACTGACAGATCCATTCCCGACTATCAGGCATCGGCTTTACTGATGGCTATTGTCCTTAACGGAATGAACGAGCGTGAGATGACGACCCTTACGCTTGAGATGGCTGCATCGGGAGAGCAGAATGATCTTTCATTCGTTGGTGATGTCACAGTAGATAAACATTCGACCGGCGGCGTAGGTGATAAGATAACGCCTCTTGTAATGGCGATAAGCAGTTCTTTCGGTGTTAAGACGGTTAAGTTAACGGGAAGAGGCTTAGGCTTTACAGGTGGTACTGTAGATAAGTTCTCTTCTGTTGAAGGATTTAATATCGACATACCTAAGGCTGACTTCCCGAGGCTTGTTAACGAGAATGGTATGGTCATCTCAGGACAGACTCCTGACCTTGCTCCTGCGGATAAGATCCTGTATGCATTGCGTGATGTTACCGGTACTGTCAGATCCATCCCATTAATTGCATCTTCCATTATGAGTAAGAAGCTTGCGGGCGGCGCCGATGCCATTGTTCTAGATGTTACTACCGGCTCCGGTGCATTTATGAAGACTTTCGAAGAGTCACGCCAGATAGCTGACGCCATGATAAAGATCGGTGAGAGGTCCGGAAGAAAAGTCGTTGCGGTCATCACTGATATGGATCAGCCCTTAGGCAGATACTGCGGTAACGTCCTTGAGATGCAGGAAGTATATGACACTCTGAAGGGCAAAGGTGCTCCGGATGTTGTTGCGGTTGCAACTACTATTGCAGCCCATATGGTAAAGCTTGCCGGTAAGGCAGAAGGTTTATCGGATGAAGACCTTATTAGTGAGTGTAAGACAAGATTGTCTGACGGACGCGCTATGGCTGAGTTTATTAAGCTTATTAAGGCTCAGGGCGGCCATGTTAATGAGGATGGTCTTGTGTTTAATGCTGAACCTGTCGAAGTATATGAAGTTAAGGCTCCGGAATCCGGTTTTATATTCTCTATTAAGACTAATGAGCTTGGTCACTGTTCAGTAGCACTTGGCGCAGGCCGTGTTACGAAGGATGATGTGATCGATCTTGGTGCGGGTATCGGTTTCAGAAAGAAACGCGGCTCTCCGGTCAGAGAGGGCGATGTGATCTGTAAATTATATGTCGGCAAAGATTCGAAGCTTCTTTCTGATACCAAAACCATTGAGAGTATTGCTGACAGAGTTCTTCGGGCATATGAGATCAGCACTTCCAAACCTTTGGAAATTCGTCCTGTTATTGACGTGTTAGGGGCATAATAGTAAAATACAAACAAATGTTCAAAGGTAGTATTTGCTGATTTATGTCTGAACCTAAGGTCACAACTTATATCGGTATCGATCCCGGTTATGCCATTACGGGTTACGGGATTATCAAGAAGACCGGTAATAAGCTCTCTGTCGTTGATTATGGAGTTATCGAGACTAAGGCGGGTACAGATTTTCCTCTAAGATTGTTGGCTATTAATGAGAAGATAAGATATCTTCTTGAGATGTATAAGCCCGACTATATGTCTGTTGAGGAATTGTTTATATCACAGAACAGAACTACTGCTGTAGGTACGGCACAGGCAAGAGGCGTAGTGCTTGTTGAAGCTGCACGCGCCAATATCCCTGTTTATGAGTTTACACCGGGTCAGGTTAAGCTCGCGGTAACGGGTTACGGTAAAGCTGAGAAGAAGCAGGTTCAGGCGATGGTAAAGACGTTGCTTGGACTTAATGAGATACCTAAGCCTGATGATGCTGCAGACGGACTTGCCATGGCTATATGTCTTGCTAATACAGGAACATTCAATGCTGAGAGAGCCGTTTCCGGTTATCAGTACGGAAGATACGGCTACAGTAAGCGTAATGAATTCGGTTGATAAGAGGAGAGAAGATGGGAATCTATTCTTACATCAAAGGAACACTGACGGATAAGAGCGAAGAGACTATCGTTGTTGATAATAACGGTATCGGCTATGAGATCATTTGCCCTTATTCAATCTCGGATACACTGGGATATGTCGATGATGAAGTTAAGGTCTGGATATATCAGAGCGTAAGAGAAGATGATGTATCTTTGTATGGATTTTCTACTATCCAGATGAAGGATATGTTCTTAAGCCTCATACAGGTTAGCGGTATCGGTCCCAAAGTCGCACACTCCATCTGCTCACAGGTTGAGCCTGACAGGTTTGCATTAGCTGTTATTGGCGGTGATGTGAGCTTCCTGACATCCGTTAAGGGTTTGGGTAAGAAGGGCGCAGAAAGGATCATTCTCGAGCTTAAGGATAAGCTTAAGAAGTCGGGTGCGGCTACTGCTGCCAAGAAGGTGGTCAGTGTTCCGGGTAATGCAGGTTCTGCTGCTCCTGAAGGCGGCGTGATATCAGATGCGGTTGAAGCACTTGTTGTTCTGGGTTATAAGGAACAGGTTGCTGCCGAGGCTGTATCTTCAGCGTATGAGGATGGCATTACACTCCAGGTTCTTATCAAGAAGGCTCTGAAGGGCCTTGCGAGGTGACATAAGCGATGGATTACGATCATATGGGATACAACGGTTATGAGGACGAGGAGCGCGTTATAGGGCGTTCTAAGCAGTTTGACGACAGGGATGAGAAGACACTTCGTCCGATCACCTTCGAAGACTACAGCGGTCAGTCCAAGGTAAAGGATAATCTTAAGATCTTTATCAATGCGGCCAAGAAGCGTGGTGAAGCTTTGGACCATGTTCTTCTTTACGGTCCTCCGGGACTTGGTAAGACAACTCTTGCAGGTATCATCGCTGCAGAGATGGGCGTAGGAATGCATATCACTACAGGTCCTTCCATCGAGAAGACAGGTGACCTTGCAGCTATACTTACGAATCTTGGTGAGAATGAAGTTCTCTTTATTGATGAGATTCACAGACTTAACAGAAGTGTAGAAGAGATCCTTTATCCTGCGATGGAGGATTACTGCCTTGATCTTATGATCGGTAAAGGACCTTCAGCAAGATCTGTAAGGCTTGATCTGCCTCATTTTACCTTGGTTGGTGCGACCACCAGAGCAGGTATGCTGTCAGCTCCGTTAAGAGACAGATTCGGAATGATCCACAGACTTGAGCTATACGATACAGAAGATCTAATGTCTATCTTAAGCAGAGATGCAGGCCTCATGGATATTAAGATCGATGAATCAGGTCTTAGAAACATCGCTTCGAGATCAAGAGGCACGCCTCGTATCGCGATAAGACTTCTTAAGAGAATGAGAGACTATGCTTTGCATATGGATAAAGATGTCATTGATAAAGAGGTTTCCGACTTTGGTCTTAAAGCTCTTGATATTGATGATCTCGGTCTTGATGCTGTCGACAGAAGAATTCTTACTTCAATTGCAGATATCTTCAAGGGCGGTCCGGTGGGACTCGAGACTCTTGCAGCTGTTACAGGTGAGGACCCTGTTACCATCGAAGATGTATATGAACCGTTCCTTCTGCAGAATGGCTTCATTGCCAAAACTCCCAGAGGAAGAGTTTTAACATCACGTGCGTTTGAGCATCTCGGCATATCTGAGCCTGCAAGCTTCAAAGAGCGTAATAAGAATGCGTTCGAGAACATCTCAATAGATTCACTAACCGGCGGTACTAACTGATATGTCCATGTTACTTCATGCTTGCTGCGGACCGTGCGCTATGTATCCGGTCGATATGCTTCTCGAGTCAGGTCGCGAGCTTGATCTGTTCTGGTATAACCCTAATATCCATCCTGAGTTTGAATGGAACAGAAGACTTGAGAACCTTCATAAGTGCGCCGATCACTTCGATGTTAAGCTCATAGAAGGCGGTGATGAATGTATGCAGGAGTATTGGGAAGAGAAGACATATCTTTCCGATTACGACAGCAGATGCCACATGTGTTATGACATAAGACTTGATAATGTTGCCCGTTTCGCTGCCGAGAATGGATATGATTCGTTCTGCACAACACTTCTCGTAAGTCCTTATCAGCAGCATGAAGTCATTCGTAAGACAGGTGAACGTAAGGCTGAAGAATACGGTGTCAGATTCGAGTATATAGACTTCAGACCCGGATTCAGACAGGGACAGCAGATGGCTCGTGATATAGGTCTGTACAGACAGAAGTACTGCGGATGCATCTTCTCGCTTGATGAATCTGACTTTAAGGAGAAGATACTTAAATCCTTCGAGTCTTAATTGGCAGGCTCTTTGGCAGGAACCAAGACAGAATAGTAATTCTCGTAGATGACCATTCCCGGGCGCGCTCCGGGAATCTTTTTTACATGCGAAACAGGGCAGTAATCAACCTCGGCACGGATTTCTCCCGCGCGGCTTCCGGCTCCTTCTGAATGCTCTTCTACCATGATGCTCTTGGAGAAGAATACAGCAAGGGAAGCTGCCTCGAGAACGGCGTTGTCAGAGGGGAACTCCTCTCCTTTGTGTGCTCTGAGTATAACGTGAGTCCCGGGAAGACCTTTAACGTGGAACCACCAGTCTTCTTTGGAAGCTACCTTAAAGGTAAGCTCATCATTCTGTATGTTGTTTCTGCCCGAAAGTATCTCGTACCCGTCCTTTGTGTGGTATTTCCTGTACGAAAGAGCTGTCTCGGGCTTGCGCTGAGATATCTTACGGTTCTTCTGCGCAGCTCTTTTCGCAGCTTCTCTCATGGCTCTTGAAGCATGCTTTCCGGACTTGGCCATGCCCACCATTCTGTTGGGGTCTCCGGCAGGAGCCTTCACCTTGGAATTCTCGCGGGCAGAGGCAGCAAGTGCGAGGACCTCCATCTCGAGTGCAGTTATGTCTTCTTCACAAGATGCGGATGATATTGCTGTCTTTAAGGATCTGAAGTAAGAGATAGCTTCACGGTCTGACTTTATGTATTCGTCTGAAAGATCGAGCTTACGCTTAGCTTTGTGGAAACGCTTATAGTACTCCTGCGCATTAGAAGATGCGTCGATAACTGGATTGAGTTCTATGGTTATCTCCTTAGGCGGATCTTCATAGTAATCTTCGCAGGTAAAACTTGCCGCATGATCTTCGATACGGTATGTGTTCGAGAGAATGAGGTCAGCACATTTCTTATAGTATTCCGATCTTTGGCCGTCTTCCATATCCTGCTCGTGGATCTGAAGCTTTCTGACTGAATGAGACAGAGCTGAGTCGATGATCGCAGTAAGTCTGTGCTTCTTGCGGTCGAGATCTGCAGCACGGTCCTTAGATTCATAGAAGCGGTCTATAGCATCGGAAACTGTGTCGAAGCTCTCATTACGGTCAGTGCCACTGAAGAAGAACGGCATATACTCAATGGGCTCATTATTCTCAGAATAATAAACAGTAGGTGAGTAAGAGGCTGATGTGATATCTTTGAAAAATCCTTCAAGGTCTTTCTTCAGATCTGCTTCCATCTCAGGGGGAAGAAGCTTTAGCGGCGTTCTGTCGTCCGCTCCGCATTTACCCGTGATTCGTCTTGCAAGAGACGGGGAGAGGCCTTTAACGGAATTAAGAAGAGCCTTCTCTGCTGATCTGCCAAGCTCTGTTTCCTTAACAGGCAGTTTGCCTTCTTTGCAAAGATCATATGCCTCATCCGGTGTAAGCTTATCCTGAGCCGGAGGATATTCGTATATTCTTGCAGGCATGATCTCGCGGTAACGGTTAACGGACAGGTCAATGTGAACAAGGCTGTCTATGATCTTTCCTGTCTGGTTAACGAGAATGAGATTGGAGTATCTGCCCATTAATTCGCAGATAAGTGTATAAGACTTTCTGTCGTGAAGTTCGTCTGTGTTACTGACTTTAATCTCGATGATTCTCTCGTAAGAAGGACATGTGATCGACTCTATCTTCGCTCCGGCAAGATACTTTCTTAGGAGCATGCAGAAAGAGGGTGGCATCTTGGGGTTCTCGCGATCCGTAGATGTCAGATTCATTCTTACAGATGATGGATTACAGGATATGAGAAGCTTCTCCATGCGTGCGTTGGCACGAATATGGATGATTACTGTCTGCTTATCAGGTTGGAAAACCTTATCGATCCGTGTTCCTGCGAGAAGATTATTGAGCTCATTCGCAAGGAGGTGGGAAGTAATTCCGTCAAAAGGCATCTTATCTTATTTTCCTGAAGAGGGAGTAGACTCACCGAAGCTTAATACAAGCCCGATGACCCAGATGATTCCTACGATAAGAAGTTCAAATCCGAGTATCTTGAAGAATCTGTCGTAATCATTAAGAGAGAAGAGTAAGTCGAGCAGGATCAGCACCGTTAAGACAACCACAGTCATAACAGGCACGAAGAATCGTGTCTTGGAGAATGCGTGATAATAATCTACTGCTGTTGATGTGACAGAAGAAGACTTCGAAGTTGTTCTCTTCCTGGACGAAGAGGATGAAGTCTTTCTTTTGCCTGATGTCGTTCTTCTCTGGGCCATTATCTCTTTATCAGATGTTCTCGCCCTTCTCCTTGAGGAGCTTCTTGATCTTCTCAGTAGGATTGATGAGGTTGGACAGTGAAGCATCGTGGTTGATAGCATCGATGAGCAAAGCTACGAACTTACACATGTTAACATCTGCAAACCAGGGAGCCTCGAGGAGCTCAGGTCTTCTGTAGATAAGGTTAGTAGCAAATACCTTATCGAAGATGCCTGCTTCGTATGCTTTATTGAAGTTGTCGATACCTTCTGTGAACAGACCGAATGTAGCTGCGCAGAATACCTTTCTTGCGCCTCTTTCCTTCATTGCCTTAGCGATGTCGAGCATGGAATCACCGGATGAGATCATATCGTCAACGATGAGGATATCCATACCCTCAACAGAATCACCCAAGAACTCGTGAGCGATGATAGGGTTTCTGCCGTTTACTACAGTTGTATAGTCTCTTCTCTTATAGAATGTTCCGAGAGGAACTCCCAAGATGGAAGCATAGTACATAGCTCTTCCGATACCGCCTTCATCAGGAGATACAACCATGAACTTACCCTTTGTGAATGACAGGTCAGGGATCTGTCTGTACATCTCCTTGATCATCTGATAGTTGGAAGGGAGTGACTCGAAGCCGGAAAGAGGGATAGCGTTAGCAACTCTCTCATCGTGTGCATCGAATGTGATGATGTTAGCAACACCGAGGTTGTAGAGCTCTTCGAGTGCGAATGCGCAGTCGAGGGATTCTCTTGCATTTCTCTTGTGCTGACGGCTCTCATAAAGGAAAGGCATAATAACGTTGATTCTTCTTGCCTTACCGGAACAAGCGAGGATAACTCTCTTGAGATCCTGATAATGATCATCAGGGCTCATATGATTGAGCTGTCCGTACATCTTATATGTGATAGAGGGGTTCATTACATCACTGATGATGTAAAGGTCATGGCCTCTTACAGTGTTCTTGATAACTGCCTTACCTTCACCGGATGAGAATCTTGCGTTCTCAACTTCGATTCTGTAATCCTGACGGTAGAAGCCGGGATACTTGGAAACAAAAGCTTCCTGCTGATACTCTGATCTTCTTGTTGTGAGATAGTAGTTAACCTTCTCGGTGAACTCCACGCTGCCCTTTAACTGGATAAGTCCGATAGGGGCTATAGGAGCCATCGGGTTCTCGCCGTACTGGTTATAACGGGAATAGGATTTCTCATCTGCAGGAACTGATGTCATAGTGCACCTCTTTAATATGATTATGAGTTCTTATTATCTTCGAATTCGTCTTCGTCAAACAGCTCGCCGATTCTCATCTGACCAAGGAAATCTGTAATCCTTGATGTGGAATTGATAAGGTCTGTAACGGATTCATTAGCGTTGATCGCCTCGATGATGCGGGCCACGTAAGGGATCATATCAACATTTACATACCACTTGCGCTCAAGAAGGTCGGCAGGGTGGTAGCTTAAGTTAGTACAAAGTACTGACTTGATGACACCGTCTTCGTAAGCCTCATCGAAAGTGTCAAGACCGTCTGTAAAGAGACCGAAAGTAGCACAGCAGTAGATGTCTCTTGCGCCGTGTACCTTAAGAATCTTGGATGTTCTAAGCATCGTGCTTCCGGAATTGATCATATCGTCAATGATAAGGACATCTCTGCCTGCGATATCATCGCCGAGATATTCGTAGTTCTTGATGGGGTGTTCTCCGTCAATCTTCTTGGAGTAATCTCTGTCTCTGTAGAAGATACCGAGAGGGAGATTAAGAAGTGAGGAGTAGAAGATACCTCTGTTAACGCCAGACTCATCAGGGCTGACTACGATAGTCTTATCCTTATCGAGCTTAAATGTATCGAATGTGGAAAGAAGCGTAGAAATGATCTTATATGCGCTCTTAGGGAAATCAATACCCATGAGAGGAACGGCATTAGCGATACGTCCGTCATGAGGGTCGAAGATGATGAGGTTAGCAACGCCGAGCTCATAGAGCTGCTTTAGCATTGCTGCTACATCCATTGACTCATTGGAAGTCTCACGCTTCTCCTGTCTTCCTTCATATACGAAAGGCATGATAACGTTGATTCTACGGGCCTTTCCTGAGCATGTGGAAACGATACGCAGAAGATCTCTGTAGTGATCATCAGGCGACATTACATGCTTATATCCGAAGATGTCGAGTGTCTCGTTATGGGAAAGAACATCCGTGATGATGAAGATATCATGGCCGCGGATGGATTCTTCAATCTGATACTTACCTTCACCGGTCTGGAAGCGGATCAATTCAGAATCGATAAGATAATCGCTTCTGCAATAGCCGGGGGTATGTACATAAGGGTTTGCGTTATTATCGAGGCGTTTTTTACGCTTCTGGTATAAAACATCGCTTACCGCCTTAACAAAATCGCGGTTAGCATTATGAGCAATGATTCCGATAGGACCGTAAGGTTCAAGCTGAAGCATTCGTCTCTCCTTTACCTAACTAGTATCATTCAACCAATTGATAAATTCAACTGTCGAATTTTTACAATTTTCTATGTTATTTAAATTAAGAGTTTGGCTATAGCCTCTCTTAGCTCATCCAATCCCTGTTTTTTCATGGAAGACACCGCAAAAATATCAGCATTTTCATCGAAATTATAAATATCTTTGAGTTCTTCTATGCGTCTTCTAAGTTGAGCTGCAGAGAACTTATCGCACTTGGTGAAAACAACAAAATATCTGATGTTGTTTGCATTCATATACTCGAGCATAGCAATGTCTTCATCCGTGGGTTCACGTCTAATATCCATAAGGTGAAGGACGAGGTCAAACTTTCTGCCGGAAGTAAAGTAGCTGTCTGCAAGGGAAGAGAAGCTGGACTTCATCTCTTTGGATACCTTCGCGTAGCCGTATCCGGGCAGATCCGCTATAAGAAGCTTCTCATCAATCTCGAAAAACACAACAGCACGTGTCTTGCCGGGAGTCTGTGACACTCTTGCAAGCTTCTTATTGTCAACGAGAGCGTTAATGAGGGAAGACTTACCTACATTGGACCTTCCTGACATAACTATCTCAGGAACATCTGAGGCTGGACACTGGTCTATTGTTGCCGCTAAGGCTTTGAATTTCGCTTTTCTGAAGTTGATTTCCATACTCTAGATCTTTGTCGTTTTTTGTCGAAAATTGTCGTCATTTCGCAGTAAAAATCACGACTCAATTATTCTAACATACCTGTATGAAGCGTGGTAATCAGATATGTGCAGTTATTCTGCGGATTTTTTGTGCTTTTAAGAAGCGGCCTCTTGTGGTTCCTGCCATTATTGCCGTTCTTGCTGTATATGTGTTTACAGCAGTAAGACCTGTAGGTGCCGAATCAAGTAATATAGCCGCTTTAGCATCTGTAAGACACATAGAGTATAACCTTGACGGCTCGGCTTCCTACGAACTTCGGACAACAGAATACGGAAGGTTGCTATATAACGGGACAATACAGGATGATCTTAAGCCGGGAGGCATAGTCTTTATAGAAGGGTATCTTAAGGTGTATGGTCCTCCGACCAATCCCGGAGAATTCGATTATTCTGCATATCTTAAGCAACACGGCATTGCAGGGGTTGTATATCCGGAAGTAATCAGACCTGTTAGGCCTGCTCCAATGATCATGCAAATATCTTCAAAGATAACTTCGTTCTTCTATGAAGTGCGTAAATTCGCTGTCTCTGAATTTGATCAAGAGGATAAAGGCCTTGCGGCAGCTCTGTTTCTCGGTGACACGACTCTTCTGGATGATGAGCTGACAAGATCTTTCAGATTATCTAATTGTTCTCATCTCCTGGCTGTGTCGGGTACGCATTTTACGGGGTTCCTTCTTGTGCTTGGTGAAGTATTCTCGAGGGCACACATAAAGAAGAAGTATTCGGCGGGGATATATATCCTTTTCTGCATTATGACGGGAATGCTTACAGGGTGGCCTGAGTCTGTTACCAGAGCCTGTGTTGTAAGTATTTGCAGTTTCCTGTCGAGAGACTATATATCAGGACTGTCGCTTGCAGCTGTAATGCTTGTAGTTAAAGACCCTTACAGCCCCATGTCTACCGGTTTTCTTATGAGCTTCGCGGCGTCGTTGTCTATTAAGCTTTTTGCGAGGCGACTCGATGTACTGCTTTCTAAGACAGGAATGCCGGGTGTGATGCGAGATGTTATTAATCCCGTGATAGCGGCTACCATTGGTATGATGCCGTTCTGGGGGAGAACGTGTTACTACTTTTCGCTGGTGCACCTGTTTACACAGGTGGCGGCATCGTTTCTTGCTACGGCTGCGTGTGTTTTCTTCGTGCCTACAGTTATAACAGGACTTCCAATGGCGTGTTCATTGATATTCAAGCTCTTAAGGCTGTTAATGGCGCTTTGCTCATCTGTATCTTTGGAAGGCGCATCCTCTTCGGGCTTATCTCCTATGTTTATTTATTCTGCATTTGCTCTTATATGCCTGTATCTGATGCCCGAGACGATATTAAGGAGAGTGTTAATAATCCCATCTGCAGCTGTTGTTATGGTATCCGTGGGATCGATGATAGGTTCCTATTTGACTGCGCCCGAAGTTACAGTTGTCTTTATCGATGTCGGGCAGGGAGACAGCTGCCTTATTATGAGTCAGGGAAGAAGTCTGCTGATAGACGGCGGTGTGGAGGCGGAGGGAAGGTATGCTGTATCTTCGGTCCTTGATCATTATGGTATCTCGAGTGTGGATATAGCTGTAGCGACTCACGAGGATGAGGATCATATAGGCGGGCTCGAGTATCTGAATTCCGTGGGTAGGATAGATACGCTGCTTACTTGTTATGATTTGTCTTCAGGTGATGAGATTATGCTCACTGATGAAGTAACACTTTACTGCCTGTGGCCGCATCAAGTAGTGGATGGCGGCAATGAAGACAGTGTGGTATTAAGGTTCGAATATAATGATTTCTCTATACTGTTTACCGGTGATATAGGATTTGAAAGTGAACAGGCTCTGATAGAAGAGGGAGCCGATATCGACGCTGATGTGCTTAAAGTGGGACACCACGGCTCTGCGTATTCAACTTCGTCGGTATTCCTTGAATGTGTATCTCCTCAGCAGGCAGTTATATCCGTAGTCGCGAATTCTCCGTATGGACATCCGGCACCTGCCACGATTGAAAGGCTGGAAGAATATGGCTGTCAAATAAGAAGGACCGACCACGAAGGGGCGATCCTTTACTTACTTGATTAGATTGTTGATATCAGATTAATATCTGAACAGCTCTTTGTAGAGAACTCTTACTGCGTAATCAGTATATTCCTCGGAAACACCGAACATCAGCGAGATCTCGGAGGCGCCCTGGTTAACGATTCTCAGGTTGATACCTGCAGCGGAAAGAGCAGAAGCGGCTCTTGCCATGATACCAACTGACTTCTCCATAGCCTGACCTACGATCATTACGATAGCAAGATCTCTGTCTACCTTAACGGATTCAGCCTTTGCTTCGTTCCTGAAACGGTTGATTATGATGTCTTCCTTCTCAGGTGTGAAATACTTCTTTCTTGCGATGATAGTTACAGAGTCGATTCCGGAAGGAATATGCTCAACCGGGATGCCTTCCTCTGCAAGGATCTTAAGAAGTGAAGAGAGGAATCCTACTTCATGGTTCATAAGGTACTTAGTAACTGTGATCGTGAGGAAGCCCTTCTCACCGGCGATACCCGTAACGAGTGAATCGTAATGCGTTCTTTCAGAAACGATCCTTGTACCCTTAGCGGAAGGATTGTTCGTGTTCCTGATGTGAACCGGGATTCCTCTTACATAAACAGGGTAGAGTGCTTCCTCGTGAAGTACTGAGAAACCTGCATATGCGAGCTCTCTCATCTCATCGTAAGTAATCTCATAGATAGGGAAAGGATTCTTTACGATGTTGGGGTTTACTGCGAATACGTTATCAACGTCCGTCCAGTTCTCGTAAACATCAGCGCTTACTGCACCGGCAAGGATGGAACCTGTGATATCGGAACCTCCTCTGGAGAATGTGATGATTCTTCCCTCTTTGCTGTAACCGTAGAATCCGGGGAAGATGCAAAGCTCCTTGGAATACTTAAGATTCTCAAGGTTGTCGTAAGACTCTCCGAGGATTCTTGCCTTACCGGCTGCATCATGCTCAAGGTAAAGACCGCATTCTTTAGGATTGCAGTACTTTGCAGGATGGCCGATAGAAGTGAGATATGCAGATACAAGTCTTGCACAGCAGTCTTCGCCCATAGCCTTTACTGTATCGAGATACTGGTTCTCGTCAGAGGTGTCGGAAGAAGCAGCTGCTTTTAATGTCTCGATGATCTCAGGGAGCTTATCTTCGATGTCAAGATCATCGCAGATGCTTTTGAATCGCTCGATAACAGCCTGAAGCTCAGCCTCATACGAGTTGCCGCTTAATGCTGCCTTTGCAACTGCAATAAGAAGATCCGTTACCTTGATGTCTTCCTTTGATCTCTTACCGGGTGCCGATACGACAATGATCTTTCTGTCAGGATCTGACAGAACAATATCGCAGACTTTCTTTATCTGGAATGCGTCAGCGAGTGACGAACCACCGAATTTTGCAATCTTCATAACGATACCTCTTTTCTTTTTCGCCACATATAATATCACAGATGTGATTTACAATTTATATTTTCTTATTTACAATTCATCAATATGAATATTTTCGCTGCTATGAAGCCCAATGCCGTATATAAGAGCTTATATGATATACCGCTCGAGACGCTTAAGGAAGAAGGGAAGACATGCCTTCTTCTGGATTTTGACAATACTCTTGGCCCGGATCACGCTACAGTCCCCGATAAATATGCTTTTGACTTCATCGAGAAGGTAAGAAATGCGGGTTTTATCTGCTGTCTTGTTTCTAATGCCAAGTCTTCAAGGTCTTCAGGCATCGCGGATAAATTGGGGATCCCTTGTGTTACTTATGCTCATAAGCCCCGTCCTGACGGCGTTTACCGTGCTTTGAAACTTATGGATACACCTAAGGAGAATGCCGTTATGATCGGCGACCAGGTCTTTACTGACGTTATCGCAGGAAGACTTGCTCCTGTATATACGATAATGGTGGAGAAGTACTCGTCTAAGGAAATCTGGTATGTAGTTCTTAAAAGACCGTTCGAGAAGTTAGTCCGCCTTATCGGCAGATTTTAATCCGCGGATCTCTTCCTTTGTAAGATTTCTTCTGTCTCCGGGCTTCATGTCGCCTAATGTGATGTTGATAAAACGGATTCTTCTAAGCTTCGTCACTCTGTAGCCCAAAGCTTCGCACATTCGTCTGATCTGTCTGTTAAGACCTTGCTTCAATACGATGTTGAATGTGTGCGCTCCGGTTACTGTAACCTTGCAGGGGAGTGTCTTCTGTCCGAGGATTACTATTCCGGCTTCCATCTTCTCTTTAAATCCGGGTTCTATCTTCCTGTCGACTCGTACCTGGTATTCCTTCTCGTGTCCGTTCTCGGCTCTAAGAAGCTTATTTACAATATCTCCGTCGTTCGTAAGAAGGATAAGTCCTGAAGAATTCTTATCAAGGCGTCCTATGGGGAAGATGCGGTCATCCATGCCCAGATAATCGATGATATTGCTGGGGTCACGAAGATCCGTAGTGCAAGTGATACCCAAGGGCTTATGAAGCGCGATATAGATCTTATTGTCTTCTGGAAGTATCTCTTTGCCGTCGACTTTAACCACATTGCCTTCTTCGACGACAGTACCGTTAACGGCAACGACACCATCCACGGTTACCTTGCCGGCTTCTACGAGTTCATCTGCCTGTCTTCTGGAACAAAACCCGCTTGAGGCTATGTACTTATTGATTCTTACTCCCATGTGTTGGCGGCTTCAGCCTTCTTAAGAGTAAACGTGAACTTTGTACCATGGCCGTATTCGCTTTCTACGGTAATATCTTCGCCCATGTAGGTGAGGAGCTCCTTCGCGATAGACAGTCCAAGACCGGTTCCTTTCTTTCCGCGTGCACGGTCAGCCTTAAAGAACCTCTCGAAAATGTGGTTTATGTCGTACTCGTGTATACCTTGTCCCGTATCGGATACGGAGATGTATACCTTTCCGATCTCTTCGTTGTAATCACTCGTTATCGTTATGCTTCCGCCTTTAGGTGTGTACTTCTTGGCGTTATCAAGGAGTATGACGAGAATCTGGTTAACACGGTCAGGGTTACCTACAACTGTAGGAAGCTTATCCGTAGTGCTGTGTACACTGAAGAATATGCCGGCATCCTTCATTACAGGCGTAAATCTTGCAAGGATACTGTTAAGCAGCTCGTTCAGATCGAACGGATACATCTGGAAAGCGATCGTTCCGGACTGAAGCTTCGACAATTCAAGCATATCGTCGATAAGACGTGAAAGGCGGAGAGTCTCGTTGAGGATGATGTCGTAATATCTCATACGGTCCTCATCCTTCTTAACCATTCCGTCAGCTAGAGGCTCGATAAGACCTCTTAATGTCTGAAGGGGAGTACGAAGCTCGTGAGAGATGTTTGCAACGTAGTCTCTTCTTGTCATGTCGAGCTTGTGCTCTTCAGTTATATCTCTGAAAAAGCCTGTAGCGCCGATACAAGCATCATCGTTGGCATCGAATCTCGGGACAATCGTGTACTCATAAGCATAGCTCGTGTTCTCGATGGTATGCTTCTTTTCTTCTCTTGTCTCCATACACTCTGCAAGATCTTCCCAGAACTCCTCGAAAGGAACAATCTGTATCTTCTCTGAGAAATTGTTCTTGCGGGGAACCTTGGAGAAGATGTCTGCCATCGTGCCATTCGTAAAAGTAACCGTTCCGTCACGGTTAAATACCATGATGCCTTCCGATATGACATTGAAGATATTCTCGAGTTTGTTTCTCTCGTTGGTCAGTTCGTTGATGGACTTGGATAGTTTATCGGCCATGCTGTTAAAGGATTCGGCCAATTCGCCGGCCTCACCGATATGGTCTTCGTTAGCGCGCACTCTGAGATTGCCTCGGCCGTATTCCTTAGCTATCTGGTTAACTTCCTGCAACGGTTCGGTTATAAGTTCTACGAAGATGATGGTAGGGACCATCATTGCAAGAGCGGCTGCGAGAGTCGACAGCAGGAGAATGTTGATGTATCCGTTGATCAGGTCATTTCCTTCGTTGATGACGCTGTACTGGATCATATAGTAAGTGGAGTTGCCCTTATAGAAAGGGTACTTCATTATAAGTGTCTGATGTGAATAGAAGTTTGTCTGGATGAAAGATAAGTGGTTTGTCCATACGGTACTGTCATTGAGACTCTCTTCGAGAAAATCAAGGGCGTTCTGCTCATCTTCATCAGTTGTAGAGTAGATGTCGGTAGGGAATATAACTCGACCGTTGTTATCTGAAATGAAATACTGCCTGTCTGAACCTCCGGCAGGATAAAGAATATATCTGTATATCTGTTCAAGTGTAAGCTGGTCGGATGAGTCCTTGAGGACAGTAGCAAGGCTCTCATACTGAAGCTCAGCTTCGTTAACACTGTAGTTGAATTCAGTATTCCTGCCTGCGATGCCGAATGCTACAGCTGCAAGCAATGCGGAAGCTGCCAGTGAGATAAACACCAGCATGAACATCCTTCTCATGATAAAGCTGTGATGAAACACTTATGAGACCTCGAACTTGTATCCGACTCCGTATACGGTTGAGATGTTCCATCTGGAACCGTCATAAGTGATCTTCTGTCTGATCCTCTTGATGTGCGTATCTATTGTTCTTAAATCACCGTCGAAGTCATTGCCCCATACAGATCTCAATATCTGCTCACGGTTCATTACTGTACCGGGATGAGAAGCCAACAGATGAAGAATCTCAACTTCCTTGGGTGTGAAGGGGATAGTCTTGGTGTTTACTTTGACAGAATAGTTCTCGATATTTATCTCAAGACCGTCAAATCTCAGTACCTGGCTGCTACCAGCCTGCTCCTGAACGGACTCGGTTCTTCTAAGGACGGCTTTGATTCTTGCTACAACCTCTCTAGGTGAGAAGGGCTTAACGATATAGTCGTCGGCTCCAAGCTCGAGACCTAATACACGATCGATCTCCTCACCCTTAGCAGTGAGGATGATGATAGGTGTCTTCATTGTTTTCCTTAATTCACGGCATACGTCAAGGCCGTTCATCTTAGGCATCATGACATCAAGAAGTATCAGGTCGGGGCTGTCTTCTCGGGCAAGCTGAAGCGATTCGTCACCGTCGAAAGCGTCCGAATGAGTATAGTGTTCATTTTCAAAATAAAGGTTTAACGATTCATGAACGATAGGATCGTCGTCGCATATCAGAATATGAGGAGTCGCTGACATGATGATTCCTTTCTGTCATATGGATTCACTCTATTATATATTAAAAATTGCGGTAATGTTGTATAATAATTCAGATATTTTCAGCGAATGAGGAGAGTTTATGAATAAGTCTTTTATTAAGAAAGCCGTAAGTGTGCTTCTTTTGGCGTCTATGGCAGTATCGTCTTCAGGATGTTCCAAGATACTTGAGAAGTTCGCAGCTAAGGAAGCAGAAGCTGTTCTTACAGAAGCTCTTGATGCTTTCTACAGTGATCCTGTTAACGGACTCTCCGAATATGATGATTCTTTTGAAATCCCCGATATGCTTGAGGAAAGCCTGGCTTTTGCTGTTGAAGGCGTCAGCTCTTCAACATATGAACTCGGCGAACCTTCATTTAACAGTAACAGGACTACAGCTGAGATCCCTGTAACTTTCAATGATGTTCTTGAGGTTGAAGATATTGCCATGGGTACAGAGGATGAGGTATCCGATGCTCTTGGCGACTGCGATAGGAATGATGTCGAGATCACATTCGTTCTCAAGAATAAGAAGGGTGACTGGATCATCGAAGATATGTCAGAGCTTATCGATGTATTCTTTACTCCGTATGAGTCCATCGTATTTGTCGATGAGAACGGCATGCCTACAAGCTATTATCAGCCTTTCTTTGATGAGTGCCTTGTAGATTCCGTTTGGTATGAACCTATCATGTCCAATCCTTTGGATGGCAGTTCGCTTCACGCACCTTCTGCTTTGCTTGCGGTATTCTACTTTGACAGACCTATGTATATGACATTTACTGTCAATCTTTTGAAGAGCGGCGATGTAGTGGATACTATCGAAGTTGTAGTTGATGGCGGAACTACTGCTTACTGTGAGTTCTGGCAGAACGGCACTGTTTATACGAACGGATCCTATACTATAGAACTTACATATGGTGATTCTGTAGTTGCTACTACAGAATCGCTTACGGTTAACTGATATCAATGTTTCTTGCCGATAATTGGAAAGACTTTGAAGTCCTGTATGCCGGGCAGCAGGAGAAGTATGAGCGATGGGGTGACGTTTATTTAAGACGTCCCGATCCTCAGGCGGTTTGGCCTGTCTTTGCTGACGGTAAAGAAGCCACTTGGGATGATGTTCCTTCGCCGAATGCCATCTATAACCGAAGCAATACGGGCGGAGGTTCATGGCAGAAGATCAAGTCGATGCCTTCGAATTGGAAAATCGGCTATAACTCTTTGGGTAAAGAACTCAAGTTTATAATCGAGCCCACATCCTTCAAGCACACCGGACTATTCCCTGAGCAGGCTTCCAACTGGGACTTCTCGGGCAAGCTTATAAGTGATGCCGTAAAGGTGGGAAGAGACGATATTAAGGTGCTTAACCTTTTCGCATATACGGGAGCAGCTACTTGTGCTGCAGCATGTCACGGTGCTGCTGAAGTTGTCCATGTAGACTCCTCTAAGGGCATGATAGCCCGTGCCAAGGAGAATATCGCAGCTTCAGGTCTTGAGTCCTCGTATGTAAGATTTATCAACGAAGACTGCAGAAAGTTTGTTGAGCGCGAGATAAGACGCGGAAGAAAGTATGACGGCATCATAATGGATCCTCCCAAGTATGGAAGGGGCCCCACGGGTGAATTGTGGGAGATAGAGAAATCTCTATATGAATTCGTGTCACGCACAGCGCTTTTGCTGTCTGACAATCCTTTGTTTGTAATCATCAGCTCCTATGCGACGGAGCTTGGTGCGAATGCGGTTGGCAATGTCCTCGATCTTACTTGCGGAACCCGTTTTGGAGGAAAGACGGTAAGCGATGAGCTCGGACTTCCCATTTCTCATATGGATATTAATCTGCCTTGCGGTCAGGCCTCAAGATGGACACCCCGCGCATAATCTTCGAAGATAATCACCTTCTTGTGGCTTATAAGCCTGCAGGTTTTCTTTCTCAGTCGGACGGCACTGATGCTCCCGACATGCTCACGTACCTCAAGGCATATATCAAGGAGAAGTACAATAAGCCCGGAAATGTTTACCTTGGGCTGGTACACCGCCTGGACCGTAATGTTTCAGGGGTAATGGTCTTTGCAAGGACATCGAAATGTGCTTCACGCCTTTCGGAGCAGATTCGTAAAGGCACTTTCTCCAAGCGTTACCGCGCAAGGGTGCAGGGAAAGTTCACGGGAGAAGGTACTTTGGTAAATTACCTTGTAAAAGATGAGAGGGTAAACAAGGTTACTGTTTTTGATAAAGAGGTACCCGGAAGTAAGCGGTGCGAGCTTAAGTATAGTGCAGGTGAGTTTGACGGAGAGTTTACGGATGTTGATGTTAAGCTGCTTACGGGGCGTTCTCATCAAATCAGGGCTCAGTTCGCGCATGCAGGTCACCCTTTGGAAGGTGACGTGAAGTACGGAGGTAAAAAGAGCGGGGATGGCATTGGCCTCGTGTCCTGGTATCTGTCTTTTGCCCATCCGACGACAGGGGAAAAGCTAGAGTTTACAATATAGTTTGATAACTTGCCGTTTTTTATTAATAAGTGTAATATCTTAACTACGTTTTTTGAGCATTTAGGAGGTTCGTTTCAATGGAACGAGAAGAGTTTTTGAGTGTTTATCGTCATTCTTTGGCACATATAATGGCTAAGGCTGTTATCGAGATCTATGGCAAGGAGAATGTCCAGTATGCCATCGGACCTGAGATCGCAGACGGCTGCTATTATGATTTCACACTCCCCAGGCCTGTAAGTGAAGAAGACATCAAGGTCATCGAGGAGAAGATGAAGGAGATCATCAAGAGAAGAGAGGATTGGACACGTAAGGAAGTATCCCGTGCCGAAGCTCTCGAGATCTTTAAGGATCAGAAGTTTAAGACAGAACTCATTAACGACCTTCCCGAAGACGAACTTATTACCGTTTACTATACAGGCGACGACTTTGTAGATCTTTGCCGAGGACCTCATATCGATAATTCACAGGCACTTTTCCAGGCTGCTTACCAGATCAAGAACGTATCCGGTGCTTACTGGAGAGGTGATGAGAAGAGAGATCAGCTTCAGAGAATCTATCTGTTCGCTTTCCCTTCCAAGGACGAGCTCAAGGCTCACCTGACATGGCTTAAGGAAGCTCAGGAGAGAGATCACAAGAAGATCGGTGTTGCTCTGGATATGTTCATGTTCAGAGATACAGCTCCGGGTATGGCTTACTGGCTCCCGAGGGGATGGACAATGTATTCACAGCTTATGAAGTATTCACGTGAGCTTCAGGCTAAGCACGACTACAACGAGATCTCCGCTCCTTTGATTAACAACAAGAAGCTCTGGCTCATCTCCGGTCACTGGGCTCATT
>JAEEGF010266821.1_pt1 | contig 37770 bp, 26 predicted proteins | sample 9134171 | NCBI WGS metagenome assembly JAEEGF01 (sample SAMN16246542, study PRJNA631951) | gut metagenome | biome: gut microbiome; feature: rumen; material: AP-attached | host: Bos | place: Iran: Karaj | collected 2018-10 | reverse complement strand
TGTTGTTAAGGTTTGTCTTTTTGTGTGTTCAAGTTTTAATTGCGGCTTATAAAATAGAAACGATATAGGAGTTGACCCTGAAAACCCGTTGGCGGAATGATAGAATCGATTTATTTGCCAGCCAATTGACACCCGAAGGGTGACCTTTGTGTAACCCCCGATAAATCAGGCAACCGAGCAGAGCGAAGGTGGCTGATTCATCGGGGGCGTGATGAGCCATGACTAGTCGCTGAAGGCGACCCCTTCAACATGGGCTAGATCGAATGGGGTCGCTTCCAGCGACGAGGATAGTATTGCACTTCCGAGGGTGATGCAAACCACTTCGCTACCGCTCAGCGGTTTGCATTACCCACGGTTACTCAAATGGCCGCCCTTTGGGCGTTTTTGCCATAGTCACTTAGGCATTTTAGCGTACACTCTACTTATACAATTAATTCCGCCAACGGGTCCTGAAAGTATTTTAATGCGAACATTTAGTTCGGCGAAGCCAATTTCACGAAAAAAGATTAAAAATTCGCGTTAAATTGGTCCAATTCGTGTAATTAGCATTAGCTCCGCAGGGTTTTGAGCCAACAGCTATATCATTGCCAATAAAATAGTGTGGCTTTCATGACCGAAAGTGAGAAATCTTTCGGTTATAAGTGTATTTTCTTTAGCAATTTATTGTTGTTTATAAATAATTAGTGTATATTTGCGCATGAATGTGTAGAACCTATTATTTCTAAGTGCAACTTGACTTCTGAATCTTTTTTTGGTGCGATGATATCAAGTGTGCAGTTGCCGGAAATGATGATTAAGATGAACAGTATAAGCATTTTTTTATTAACCCTTTAAATTTAATGATTATGGAGATGATTACTAAACACAGGTCAGTGCTTTTAGCAGCATTGTTCGTGCTCAGTGGATTGTTTGTCGCTCAAGCGCAAGAGAATTTACTGAACCTGAAACTTGTACGTGACCACTGCGAGTGTGATTACGATCTCAACAGTGAGACCAACTACTATCGCGATGTCGTCACCTTTGACAGCCCCGACTTAACAAATATGTTTACAGTCGATGACGTTATTGCTGGTGAGAACTCCTTTGTGCTCTATCGCTATTTCCTTGACAAATGGGGCTATCCTGATCCCGATAATCCTGTCGCAGTTGCAGAGTTGAACCTTGCAGATACTGATGAAGGTGTGGCTTACACAATCACTTACATGAACCAGACTCCATATCCCGGCTTTGATTATGAAATAGCTACCGGGGGCATTCTGGATGTGATTGAAGGCACCTTAATCGACATGCAGAGCATCACCTTTATCGACCAGTTTGCTGGAGACCTTACGGATTATAATTGGATGGGTGCGTTCATCCACGGTCATTACTATTATCTCGAGCTCAAAGATGGCAGCAAGAGAACTGAGACTATCGAGGCGATGGTTCCCACGATTAATTTTTACAATTTAGGTCTTTTTACGATTTCGCAGGTGGAAGAAGATGTTGACGCTACACTCATGCCTAATTTGTTGAACGTACAGTATGAGCAATGGAACCTGTCTGAAGCACAGGAGGTCAAGGCCTACACTGTCATGCGTGGTCTCAATTGTAAACCTGACACCGAGATTTCCAATCTGGTACATCAAGATAACGGTAAATATCTTGAGACTTGCAATGTCCTGCCCGAATACTACAATAGCCTGGAGGATTATGTAGTTGAACGCTTTGACACAGCCACTTGGGTCACTGGCACCTATGGCGATTATGTGAGCTATGTTCCCATTATTACTGTCGACGGCAAGGACCGTGTTGCCAACGACGGCAAGGACAACACCTATGGCAGCCCCATTAGCCACTACAAGATGCCCGGCATGATGCTTTGGGTAGATGGGGAATTAAGCGACCAGAACTCCGACGACCCCTTCATGTGGAAAGACCAGAATGGTGAGGATTGCGTGTACTATAATCCCTATTTCGCCATCGCGCCATTATTTCCCGAAGGCGGTACTTGGGATTTGCGTCCTGAGTATATTCGCATCTGGGTAGAGAGTGACAACCTCCGCGATGTCAAAGTGAATGATGATGGTACCATCGAGAACGACGAGGAGGCAGCACTCAATCACTTCTTGCTCATCTGCGATGAATATATTGGCGATTATTTCGAAGAAGGGAATGACGAGTTCACGGGTGTAATTCCCTTGGGTGACCCTGACTCTTGGGCGTATTCATTCGGCGCTACCTTAGCTAGCAAAGACAAACCATTCAACTTCTATGTTCGCATGTATTGCGAGGTTCAAGCCAATATTCCGTTGAAGGGCAATCTCCCATCATGGTTCCCTGCCTACACGATGATTGAGAACGTGGTCGAGTGGGTTCCCGAGCCTGTCACTACTGGCGTGAAGGAAATCAACTCGGCAGCCGAGGTCGGAAAGACCTATTACAACATCCAAGGTATGGCGAGCGACAAGCCCTTCAGTGGCGTGAACATCGTCGTGACCCGTTACAGTGACGGCAGCACCAGTACTTCCAAGTTCGTCCGCTAACGTACATATCTGTAACAAGAATTATCCAGCCAGAGGAGGACTCCGCCCTGCGGCGGCTTCTCCTCTGGCTTCCTTATGGGGAATTGAACACCATGATGTTTGCATCGCTGGTTGGGGTGCCGCCAAATATATCCAAAATCTTGTCTCTCTACATGTCCTCTGATACCTGACTCTATGTCAAATATAACGAGGGTGGCGCATCGCGTCACCCTCGCTATAGAACTTAAATCTCGAGTTTAATGCTTAAATTGTACCACTCAACAGGTAGTCGATGAGGGCGGTGACATCGGCGATGCTGACGTTGTCGTCGCTGTTAACGTCGGCTTCGGCAGGTATCGCGCTGTCATTGCTCAGCAGATAGTCGATAAGGGTGGTCACATCGGCAATGGTGATATTGCCGTCTTGGTTCACGTCACCACGCTGGAACTGGGCTGCTGCCGAGATGGTCACGTTCTCGTCGGGCATGAGCAAGGTGAAGGGATTCTCCTCTCCCGTCAGGGTGCCCGCATTGACGCTGTAGCCATTGGCCGAACCGTCCAGGTTGAGGCTTACCTCGTCGTTAATACCAGCATACAGCACGCCATTATACATGATGCCTGTACCATAGGCGGTGATGCCGCTCGTCCCGTATTGGATAGCGCTATTGGCCATCTCAACGGTCACACCCTCGCCAGCGATGATGCTGTGGGCCTGCTTGCCCTGAACGACACCCAGCGTGTCAGTGAAGTAGCTGTTGTTGATGATGGCGGCATAGGCGGTGTGCTCACGGCTGAAGGTAGCGGTGCCGCCGGTGGCCATGGTCTCGCCTTGAGCAAGGGCAGCGGGATCAACGAGGCAGTTGGTGATGGTGACAGTCTTGCCATCACCCTTCCAGCCCACGAAGCCGCCATTGCTGTGGCCGCTACCGTTCTGCTGAAGCAGCTTACCGTTGAACGCGCAACCCTCGAAGCTGATGAGGTAGTCGGAGCTGCGGCTCCAGCCCACGAAACCGCTATTGCTGCCGTCGGCGCTGTGGATGATGGCGCTGCTCAGGCAGTCATTGAAGCCGACAGCGTGTTCGCAGAGGCCCACGAAGCCGCCTGCACCGCCTGCTGCTGTAATCTCGGCATTACTGATGCTGTGCTCAATGTTAACCGAGCCGTAGAGGTGGCCAACGAGTCCTGCGGCATAGCTGCCTGTGGTATTGATGGTGGCGTTACTGGTACAGCCGCTGATGTTTACCGTCGAGGTTTGATCGCTATAATTGATGAATCCGGTGGGGAAATCGGCGGTGGAGTTGATGGCGATGTTGCTGGTGCAGCCCGTCAGGTTGAGTGTGCCGAAGACGCGGCCCACAAAGCCTGCAGCTTCGCTGCTGGAGGTCCAAATGGTGCCATCGACCGTCAGGTCCTTGATTGTGGCGGGGCTGATGTTGTCCGCGCCGAAGGGCTTGGTGCTGCTGGTGTGGCTGAACAGGGCCGAAATACCCGATTCGGGCTCGGCCTCGCTACCATAGTTGAAAGTGATGGTCTTGTGATTGCCGTCAAAGGTACCGCAGAAATCGTGGGTGGCCGAACCTGCCATGCGCGTCACGCTGATATCAGCTCCCAACTTCACCGTCTTGCCGCTGAAGCGGTTCCACGTGTCGTTGTCCTGCAAGCAGTCGCAGAAGTACTCCCAACCGTCCACATCGCTGATGATGAAGGGATGCTCGGCGCTGCCTTCGGGCGTATAGTTGTCGGTCTTGCCGAAGGGCGTGAGATCGGCGGCATAATAAACGGTTGTGCCGAGTATCGTCACACTCTTGCAGGGGAACGGCTGCCTAGTGGCATAGCCCTGTGTCCCCTGTGCCGTGCCCAGGGCAGTGAAGTAGTAGCTGTTGTTGACAGTGGTAGCGGTGCCGCGACGGACAAACGTGTAGCAGTCATTGGAGCCGATGCTGATGCTGGCAGGGGCAAAGAGACAGTCGGTGATGTTGACCGTGTTGGGAGACCAGCCCACATAGCCACCGCAGCTTGTGGTGGTGTTGCCACCAGTGCTGACGATGCTGCCGTCAAATATGCAGTTGGTGAAGTTGGTCGTGCTGCCGTTCGCTGTCGAGGCGATGAAACCGCCATGCGTGCCATCACCATTTACGCTAGTGCTGATGGTGATACTGCTGCGGCAGTTAGTGATGTTCGTTGTGCCGTAAGCTTGGCCGATGAGTCCAGCGGCGTATTTGGCCGAAGTCGTGATGGTGCCTGCGACGGTAAGGTTCTGGAATGTCGCGTTCTCGGTGCAGAGGAACGGAGCGCAGTTGCTGCTAGGGGTATAGTTGACGGTGAGCGTCTTGTTGTTGCCGTTGAAGGTGCCTTTGAACCTGTGGTTATTGTCTCCAGCCATGCGGCTGACTGGCTTGCTGGACGTGCCGATGCTGTTCTGCAAAACAACGGTTTTGTTCTCAAAAAGGTTGGTGCCGCTAGCAATCAGGTCGCAGAACACGTTCCAGCCGTCAAGATTCTTGATATAGTAGGTGTCACCCTGATTGGAGAACCCCGCATCGTCGATAACCCACTGGGCATAGAGCGTTATCGTTTCGTTATGCTGTGTGACCAAATTCACGCTTTGGCCCTCATTATAGCTTGTGCCCGTACCATCAGCCTTGGTATTCCACTTGCTGAACTTGTAACCGGGCTTGGTGAAGCTGTTAAAGGCAAGGTTTTGCGCTGTGGGATAAGTGAATGATTGATTTGCAATGCTTCCCGAACCGCCGTTAGCGTCATAATGGATAGTATAGTTGTTTGCCGCCCATGCCGCAGTGATTACTAAGTCGCTGTTCACGGTTATTGGGGTTCCGGGACTCTGTTGGGTTGTGTTGTCCCCTACCAGCCAACCGGTGAAATGGTAGCCGCTAGCGGTGAATCCGCAGTCAGGCAGGGTGTAGCTGCCACCTATAGTCACATTAGCTGTTGGCATGGTGCCGGTTCCATAGGCACCAGGACTAAAGGTGATGATATAGTTAGCTCTCCACTTGGCGTAGAGTTTCACGTCGCCTGTCGTTCCTGCTGCAATACTGGTGACGCGGTTACCTGTGAAGTCCGAGTTTAGGTACCAACCGTCAAAAGTATAGCCTGATTTGGTTGGATTGGCAAACGAAGCAACGCCAGTGCTCTTTTCATACACTTTCGGGTTACTTGATGCGTTGGTTCCCTCATTGAGTTCGTAGTCGATTTTATAGGCCGGCTGGTTGTAATCGTTCAAAACCAGATCAATCTTATAAATTGAGCCACGATCTTTGTTTGCGATAGGATCCCAGTAGTAGGATAAGGTTTTGCTGCTGTTGTCGATAGCGACACTGGTATTTTCATAAATGGATCCGTAGCTAATCTCATGTACGTTGTGGAAGATAGCATGTACGATATACTTGTTAGTGCTGGTCATCGTTAAGTCTAAATCCAGGCTATTTGAACCGATACAGTACATATATCCACAAACGTTTTGCATCACAGTAGGCAATAAATAGATTCTTGATTTCAAACCCTGACAGAATGCGATAGTTGTGGTAATATCGTCTAATGTCGCTGTGCCAGTCAGCCACATGCCGTTACCTAACAATGCATTTGAACCATTGCAACAGATGTAACTGTTCTCGGTTCTGGAATTGTAGTCAAAAGTGTAGGAGCGCAATTCGGCTCCTGCCCACGCCGTGGTGGTCGTGAGCATCATCACGAGCAGCGTCAGTGCCGCTCTTACTAGGTTTAATTGGGTTTTAAATCGTCTCATAACTCAGAAATTTTAATTGTTAATATGTTAATATAATGTGTAATTAATTATGCAGAGCGATATGTACTTGTTCAATCATTGGGGTGACTGCTTGCTAATCGTTGTGGTGGCGCGACCAGATTTTCCAGATGAGGTAAATGAGCAGGCCCCATAGCACCAGGTTGATGATAACGAGGGGTATGGCGAGCCACAAGGGCACATCGTCGAGGTAATTGAGGAAATCCATCTCACACAAAGTCTTCAATTTTTTCTTTACAAATTTACACCGGGCGAGGGCAAAGCGCAGTCTTAATTCGCAATTTGATGTCTCAATTCGCGATTTCACCTGTCTTAATTCGCAAAATAAGACAATATTTTAACAGTCATTAATAATCAAATACATATTTTCAGTATTGCGCACCTCACTTGAGGTACCTCATCTCACAAAATAGTTTGATTGCTTTTTTATGTTTTCGACTTGCATTAACTTTGCAGTCGAGATGAAAGAGATGCAGTTTACAGCCATTGTGCTGACGCTATTGATGACTGGAGTATTGGTGTTTCTGCTTCCAGGACGAGTTGCTGATGACCGCGTGACCAACCGTTCACGCTGGCTCATGGCATTGGCCTTCATCTTGACCGGCTTACAATTCTTCTTGCAGTTCACCTCTGGTCTGCGAGACTCAAGTGTGTCACGAGCTGTTGCCCTTAACCTGCTGATGTTCACGCCTTGCACCGTCTTGTTCTCGACGTGTGTCCTGAACCTTCAGCGCCAGGGCCGCATCCGGCGCCGCGAATGGATATTCGGCGGGATGGCCTGTCTGTTGAACGCTGTCATTCTTGCCGTTGGCTGGTTCCAGCCCCAGCGTCTGATGGAGTGTGACATGGTGGCCAGTTCCGTTTTTGCCGTCTTGCAGGCTTATTATGCCGTGCTCATCAGCCGCGAACTCAGGCGCTTGAGGGCAATGCTTGCCAACTACTACGACCGCGAACCCGATAGTCTGGTCAACTGGATGAGCATCAGCGTCGTCGCACTATTGGCGCTGGCACTGATACTGCCCGTCGCCATCTTTTCGTCGGGCTGGCCGTTGGCGGTTTATGCCGTGTTCTTCATCACCGCCATTTTCTACCTGTGGTTCTGCTTCGTGCGATATGTCATCAGCAGTGCCTCGCGCCGCGTGCGTGAGGCCGAGGAGGAAGAGCAGCAAGAAATGAAAACCCAAACCGCCGAACCGGCAACAACAAGCAAAGATGCCGTGAGGAACCTCGAACTGAAGGAAAGCGAGAACGTCGCCATCGAGCACTGGGTCGCCCAGGGCAAGTACCTGCGCCATGACCTCAAGAGTGCCGATGTCGCCCGCGAACTCGGCATCCCTCGCACCCACCTCTTGGCATGGGTCAAGGCATCAGGCTTTGAGTCCTTCACGCAGTGGATGACCACCCTGCGCATCAACGAAGCCAAGCGGATGCTGCGAGAGCACCCCGACTTTACCGTCGAAGCCATCGCCGACCACTGCGGCATCAGCCGCACCCACTTCCACACCGTCTTCAAGCGCGCCACAGGCCACTCCCCAACCAACTACCCCTCCAAAACCTAAATAAAAAAACCTTACCACCTCAGCGTGAGGCAGTACGGTACGGCCACGCCAAGGCGAGGCCCTACAATGCGGATGCCAAATAATCAGTTGTTTTTGTTGTTCAATGTTGTCCCTGTTGTTTGAAAAGGGAGTGCGGACGCCCATCAGAATATTCAGATAAATCAGTTGTTTGAAAAAAACTAGGGACTAGAAACTAACAACTAGAAACTTTTCTGTACCTTTGCAGGTTGTAATCAAGAAAACCAAATCATTAACGACAATAATGAAGAGTAACTTAGACAAGAAACTGATTGGGTCGCTGTCGTTGGCCGACGTGATCCACTTCGTGATTGCGGTCATCGTGTTTGCCGCCATCTCATGGATTTATTTCTATCCCAATGACGTGAACGGCGATGTCCTGCAGCAGAGCGATATCATGCAGGGCGCCGCCAATAGCCAGGAAACTGCCGCCTACGAGCAGCAGACGGGCGAGAAGTCGTGGTGGACCGATGCGCTGTTTGGCGGTATGCCCACTTTCCAGATTTCGCCTTCCTATCAGGGTACAACATGGCTGAATCCCGCTTCGGCAATCTACCGTCTGGGCTTCCCGACGCCTGTGAGCTGGATTTTCATCCTCATGCTGGGCTTCTTCCTGCTGATGCTGGCGTTCAAGGTCAAGTGGTACTATGCTGTGCTGGGCGCCATCGGCTATGCCTTCTCGAGTTACTTTTTCATTCTCATGGGTGCTGGCCACATCTGGAAACTGATGGTGCTCGCCTACATCCCGCCCACAATCGCCGGCATCGTGTGGTGCTATCGTGGCAAGTACCTGGGCGGTATGGCGGTAGCGGCCTTCTTTGCCGCTTTGCAGCTCGCCAGCAACCATGTGCAGATGACCTATTACTCGATGTTTATCATCGTGGCTCTGGTCATTGCCTTCCTGGTCAAGGCGATTCTCGACAAGCAGGTGGGTCGCTGGTGCATCGCTACCGCAGCGCTGGCAGTGGCTGCCGGACTGGCTTTGCTGGCCAACTCGCCTAACCTTTATCTGACCTACAAGTACTCCCAGGAGACCATCCGTGGCGGTCACAGCGAACTCACCCCCAAGGGCGAGGATGCCGTCAACGCCAAGCCCACCAATGGCGGTCTTGACAAGGACTACATCACCCAGTGGAGCTATGGCAAGGACGAGACATTCACCCTGCTTATCCCCAACGTGAAGGGTGGCGCTACCATCAAACCCGAGCACGGTGACAGCCGCTTGCTCGCCTTGAGCGACACCGAGAAGGCCACCAAGATGGCTAACACGGGCGAAATGAACCAGCAGGATGTCCAGATTCTGAGCCAGTTCCCGCAGTACTTCGGCGACCAGCCGATGACTAACGGTCCCGTCTATGTCGGTGCCCTCATCTGTGCCCTGTTCCTGTTGGGCTGCTTTATCGTGAAGGGTCCCGTCAAGTGGGCGCTGCTCATTGTGACCATCATCAGCATCCTGCTCTCGTGGGGCCACAACATGATGTGGCTCACCGACTGGATGATTGACCACTTCCCCATGTACAACAAGTTCCGAACAGTGGCGTCAATCCTCGTCATTGCCGAGGTGGCGATGCCCATACTGGCTGTGCTGGGCCTGCGTGAACTCTTCAAGGAGCCTGACGGCTGGCGCAAGCACAAGGTGCCCCTGATTGCCTCCTTCGGCTTGTGTGCCCTGATTTGCCTGGTTACCGCTTTGATTCCCGGCATCTTCGGCCACTTCTCGGCTCAGGAGCATGAGCAGCTGGTTGCTACGGGACAGATTCAGCAGTATCCCAGCGTTGATGCCGCCATCGCTGCCGTGCGTGGCGCTCTGGTGAGCGGTGACGCTTGGCGCAGCCTCATCATTATCCTGATTGGCTTCGGCGTCATCTTTGCTTATCTCAAGGGTAAACTCAACGAGATGGCTGCAACGCTCGTGCTGGCTGCCATCGTGCTGGTGGACATGTATGTCATCAACAAGCGCTATATCGATTCTGACTCCTTCACCTCACACTATGACGTTCCCGAGCAGCAGTTTGTTCAGCGTCCCGTCGATGCTCAGATTCTGCAGGACAAGGACATGAACTTCCGCGTCATGGACGTGCAACACTTTGGCGAGGCCATGCCCAGCTACTTCCACAAGACGGTGGGCGGTTACCATGCAGCCAAGTTGTCGCGTTACAATGACCTGATTAACAACCAGATTGCCAATAACAATGTCCAGGTGCTCAATATGCTCAACGCCCGCTATATCATCATCGATGACCAGACGTTACAGCGCAACACCGAGGCATTGGGCAATGCCTGGTTTGTAGACTCGTTGACCTATGTGAACAACGCCGACGAGGAAATGGCGTTCATGAATGACTTCAATCCCGCGCGCAGCGCTGTTGCCGATGCCAAGTTCAAGCAGCAGTTGGGCGAGGCTAAGGCATCGCAGCCTGGCGACACGATATATGAGACCAGTTACGCTCCCAATCACCTGACCTACAAGAGCCATAGCGCAAATGGCGGCCTGGCGGTCTTCAGCGAGGTGTATTTCCCCTGGGGCTGGAAGGTAACGGTTGACGGCAAGCCCGTGGAGATGGGACGTGTGAACTACATCCTGCGCGCCCTGCAACTGCCTGCCGGTGACCACGAGATTGACTTCAAATACGCCCCCGACGAGGTGGCCAAAACCCAGACGTGGGCCAAGGTGGCTGTCTTTGTCATCTACCTCTTGCTCTTGCTGGCATTGAACTACGCCCTGTTCGGCGACAAGCTCCGCAAGAAACAGAAAGTGGTAGCCGAGGATAAAGAATAAACAATCACTGGCTGTTTGGGATTCCTGAAGAAATATCTGAATGCATGGAGCCGCCACCATCGTAGTGGCGGCTTCGGCATCCATTCGCCCTTCGCCTACCAGTTCGTGCGCAACGTCTGGCGTCAGCCCTTGCCCTATTATGCCTACGGGGAAATGCGTCAGCTGCTGAACACCATCAAGGCGGGCACTACTCTGCGGCAGCGGCGTGAGATGGACCTCATCAGCGAGAAGGAGGCGCGTTTGCTGTTTAGGGTGACCAACTTCTTCAACCCTCAGCGCATCTTGCAGGTGGGCGCCTCCACGGGCGTTGAGAGTGTCGCCATGCTGGCGGTGAACAGCCAGAGCCGCCTGTACATGTATGATACACAATTAGAGCAAAAGGCGCTGGCAGTGCGTGTGCTGAAAAGCCAGTTGGATAGGGTAGAGTGCTATGACGATGTGAATGTGGCTGCCGACGACTTCCTGGCAGGTGAAGCTGCTTCCCGCCTGGCGCTTGTCAATTCCCCTGCCGATGAAACCGTGCTGAAACGCCTCCTGGACGCCCAATGCGTGCTCGTGCTGCGCAACCTCAACCGTGATGAGCCGATGTCAGCCCTTTTCGACACCTGTTGCCAACACATGCCCATGGGCCAGACCTACACCAACGACAAAATCGCCATCCTCAATCCCAATCCCAAACTCCAGCGCGAGGACTTCCTCCTATGGCTATAACCGAATGATAAATTACAGATACAAAAAATGCCCTGGCTTTCGGCCAGGGCGTTTTTTTCATTATGTAGGTCGGGAATGAATTACTTCATGGGACGGCCGGGCATAACGGGACGAGAGGGCTGCTTGGGAGTGTCGTCCAGACCAACGGTCTCGATGTCGAAAATCAGCGTCTCGTTGGGCTCGATGCCGCGGTTACCCTGGGCACCGTAAGCGAGCTCACCGGGGATAACAACGGTTACCTTGCTGCCGGGCTTCATGAGCTGGATCATCTCGGCGAAGCCGGGGATGACTTGCTTCAGGTTGAAGGGCACGGGATTCTCACCGCTCTTGTCAAACTCGGTGCCATCCAAGTGACGGCCAACGTAGTTCACCTTAACAACATCGCTGTCGCTGAAGTTCTTGCCCTCACCAGCTGCGAGCACCTTGTAAGCGATACCGCTCTTGGTAAAGGTGTAACCCTTGTCGCTCTTGAGCTTGCTCATGTATTCCTCACCGGCTTTCTTGTTGGCGATAGCCTTGGGGGACTGCTCCATAGCACTGTTCAACAGGGGTTCAATCTTGGTCTGCAGATTCATGATTTCTTCCTGGGTCGCGGGAGTGGTCTTCATCAAAGCCTCACGCAGGTGCTTCATGAACAGGCTCTTGTTGATGGGCATACCGCACTGCTGCTCGATACCCTGATAGAGTTGGGCAATCTGCATACCCATCTGCAGACCGGCCATGAAATTCTTGCTGGTGTCGGCGTTAGCGATGTACTCCATACCCTTGAGGGCCTGCTCCATGTTGATGGCAGAGTCCATGCTGCGAAGCTGCTGACCCATACCGGCGCCATAGAGGTCACCAAATGCCATGCTCAACGAGTCCATAGCCTCGCTGCTGCCGGCAGCACCCTTGCTGTTGCAACCTACAAAACCTACGGTCAACAGACCGGCTGCTGCAATTGCTAAAATCTTCTTCATAATGATAAAACTAGTTTTAAATGAATTTTGAATGTTGTTATAAAAATGTTTAATCGTTCTTTTCAACCTTAATCAGCTCCACGTCAAAGATGAGCGTTGAATTGGGCAGAATCTTGTCGCCGGCGCCATTCTCGCCGTAAGCCAGCTCGCTCGGGATGAACAGGCGATACTTCGCGCCTTCGCTCATGAGTTGCAGACCTTCGGTCCAGCCGGGGATTACCCTGTTGAGGGGGAAAGTCGCGGGCTCACCATCCACGCTGCTGTCAAACACGGTGCCGTCCAGCAGGCGGCCAGTGTAGTGTACGGTCACATTGTCGGTGGGACCGGGCTTGGCGCCAGTGCCTTCTTTCAGTACCATGTACTGCAGACCGCTCTCGGTTTGAACTACGCTGTCGTTCTTGGCGTTCTCGGCCAGGAATTCGCGGCCCAAGGTCAGGTTGTCCTTAATCTGCTCTCCGGAATCGGGAGCGGTTTCCTCGGTCGTTTCGGTTGCTTCGCTGCTCTCGGTGTTGCCACCACAACTTGCCATGCCCATCATGAGCATGGCTGCTATTGCTGAAAATAAAAACTTCTTCATTAGTATCTAAAAGGGAGTTAAAGTCCAGTATTGTGAGAAAAAGCCTGTTGGTCGTTTACTTTTTCTCGACCTTGAGCAACTGTACGTCAAAGATGAGCGTCGAGTTGGGTTGGATGGGACCGGTACCGTGGGGACCGTAGGCGAGGTTGGAGGGGATGAACAGCCTGTAGGCAGCACCCTCACGCATCAGTTGCAGACCCTCAACCCAGCCGGGAATCACCTGACCGACAGCAAAGGTAGCGGGCTCGCCGCGCTCCACGCTGCTGTCAAACACGGTGCCGTCAATCAGCTTGCCGGTATAGTGTACAGTAACCACGTCGTTGGGACCAGGCTGCAAGCCGTCGCCTTCTTTTACGACCTGATACTGCAAGCCGCTGGCGGTGATTTTCACGCCCTCGACCTCTTTGTTCTTTTCAAGGAATTCGCGACCCAAGCGCTCGTTCTGTTCAGCGCCCTGTTTCTCGAGATTGGTGAAAAATTCGGTGACAATCTGCTTGGCCTCATCAAAGGTCATTTTCTGTTCTGCGCCTTCAAAGATGGCTCTCAGACCATCGGCGAAATCGTTGATATCCAGTTTCTTAATACCTGAGCCAATGAAGTTTCCTCCCATGCTCAAGCCCAGTGCATAACTCAGTTTATCCATTGAAAAATCTATCTTTTTTGTAAAAAACGGTGCAAAGATACAGTAAAAAGTGAATTGGGTACACGTTTTTAGAAAATTTTTACTATTTTTGCTTTCACATTATATAAAAATATCCTGATACGAACTTAATCAACCTGTGACTATGAGCAACAAGAAGAAATTAGTAATCTCGTCTGGAGCAGGCATCAGCGCCGAGAGCGGCATCAAGACTTTCCGCGACGCTGACGGCCTGTGGGAGAATTATCCGGTGATGGATGTGGCTAGCCATGAGGGTTTTCTGCGCAATCCGGCCCTAATCCACAAGTTCTATAACGAGAGGCGTGAGCAGTTGGTCAACGCACAGCCCAATGCAGCCCATCTGGGCTTGGTAGAACTGGAAAAGGACTTTGACGTGCGCGTTATCACCCAAAACGTCGATGACCTGCATGAGCGTGCTGGTAGCAGCAACGTGTTGCACTTGCATGGCGAATTGATGAAGGTGCGCTCGCTCAGGCACGAAGAGCGTGAATACACCCTGCCCTGTGACCAATTGACCGACAAGGGACTGGTGACGAGTGTTGATACGCTCGACCCCTATGGTGACCATGTACGCCCCCACATCGTCTTCTTCGGCGAGGCAGTGCCCAATATGGAAGCTGCTGCCCAGCTGGCGCATGACGCCGACATTTTTGTCGTTATCGGCACCTCGCTGGTGGTATATCCCGCTGCAGCCCTCATCCAGTATGTGAAACGTGGCGTGCCCATCTATTACATCGACCCCAATCCCGCTAGCGTCCCCAGCTGGGTGACCGTCATCCAGAAACCCGCTACCCAAGGCGTTGCCGACCTGATCGACATCCTGCGCAAGTGACGCGACTGAAACCTGGAAGAAAAATGAGAGCCTGAGACTTAACTGCCTCAGGCTCTCGTTTTTACTGTTTCTTGTCTACCAACTATGTTTGAGTAGGTAGTCGAGGAGGGCGGTGACATCATTGATGCTGATGTCATCGTCCAGGTCACAGTCGGCGGCTTCAAGATTGATTGAGGAGGAATTGCCCGAGAGTAGATAGTCAAGCAGGGTGGTGACATCATCGATGCTTACGGTCTCGTCACCGTCCACATCGCCGCGCAGGGTGGCACCCTTTTCGGTGAAATAGCCCGGGTTGGCTGGACCGCCATCAATGCGTGCGTAAGACTTGTCCGTATGGTTCTTGTCAAAGACGGTTCCCATTCCTCCCACCAGTGAAGTACAATTGGTGAACATGCGTTCAGACCATTCACCATAGACGTAAGCAGTGGTCCATCCTGTGCCTGCATAGATGGTGGTCAGACTTGAGCAGTTGGCAAACATGTCGTTCATGTACCAAACATGGGCGGTGTTCCATCCCGAGATGTCAAGCGTGGTCAGGCGCGTGCAGCCTGAGAACATATATTGCGTGTTCTCGAGACTGGTGGTGTTCCATCCCGAAAGGTTGAGTGAGGTTAAGTTTACGCAATTGTAGAACATGTTATGCATGTCGATAGCACTGGCGGTATTGAAGCCCGAGACGTCGAGTGAGGTGAGACTCGAGCAGCCTGAGAACATGCTTCCCATGGTCATCACCTTGCTTGTGTTCCAGCCCGAGAGATTGAGAGAGGTCAGCCCTCGGCAATCGTAGAACATCTGCGTCATGGTGGTGACATTGGAGGTATTGAAGCCCGAGAGGTCGAGTGAGGTTAAGCTTACACATTCATTAAACATGTAGTACATGTCGATGACTCTGGCAGTGTTGAAACTCGAGAGGTCGAGTGAGGTCAGACTTGAGCAGAAGTTGAACATCGAGCCCATGTCGAGGACATTGGCGGTGTTCCATCCCGAGAGATTGAGCGAAGTCAGACTCTCGCAGTAGATGAACATCTCGTACATATCGGTGACATTGGCAGTGTTCCACCCCGACAGGTCAAGCGAGGTTAGGCTTGAGCAGTCGCGGAACATTCTATTGGCACTTGTCATCTCGCTGGTGTTGACGCGACTCAGGTCCATGCTCTCGCATTGATTGAAATTATAAAACAACTGCGAGCAGTCGCCAGTGAAACTCACCTCACTTGTAGCCATGACGCTCTTGACGGCTGTATTGGTCACGTCGTTGCCCCAACGGTCCCAGTTGTTGAATTCGCCCCAGTTGAGCGTTAGCGCACCGGTGGCGCGGTCAAAGGTGTACTTCGGAATACCGGTAACGTCAGCAGTCGCAGCCTGAGACGCAAACCCAATAAAGAGCGCAACAAGTAATATTAGTTCTTTTTTCATAAGCCGAAACATGATTTGGTTATTGATTAGAATGATAGGAAATTAAGTTGTTATTCTTGAGAGGTCTCAACAATGGAAGAATCAAATGCTTGCCCTTCCTCAATGAAAGGCAATCGTTTATCCAATAAACTGTAACGGGGCAAGCGGTAATCGTTTGCCCCGTTAAATCTTAGTCCTTGAATTTGATAATGGTGTCCTCGCCAGCGCGTATGTGGATGACATCTTGGAATAGCAACCGCTCATTCTCTTCTCGTATCATCAGCATGCGCGTGCCCTGTTGCGCACCGTAGCGCATACCCTTGACTTCACCGTTAACAATTTCGGCGGTCGAGGCGAGGAAAGTCTTGTTCAGGCCAGAAATGTTGACCCACAAGTTGTCATACTGTTTGCCAGACTCGCTGACAAACACCAGGTAACCGAAGGTGTCTCTTGTCTGGTAGTCCTTGGCCAACTTGTAACTGTTGCCTGAGCACGAACAGAGCAACAGGCAAATGAAACATCCCAGTGTCAAGAGTCCCCTTCTCATCTCTCGTTAAAGCCCTTTGCCGTTACTTTTTGAGACCGAATTTGATGCGCAGTTTCTCAATCATGTCAACGGTCATGGCGTCGAGGTCATACTCGGGCTTCCAATCCCACTCAACACGGGCGCAGGTGTCATCCAGCTTGTTGGGCCAGCTGTCGGCAATGCTTTGACGCAACGGGTCAACTTCATATACCATCTCAAATTCGGGAATGTACTCCTTGATCTTGTGGTAGATAACCTCGGGGTCAAAACTCATCGAGGCAATGTTGAAGGAGTTGCGGTGAACCAGACGCGACGGGTCGGCTTCCATAATCTCGATGGCTGCGCGCAGGGCGTCGGGCATGTACATCATGTCCATCAACGTGCCGGCAGCAATGGGACAGGTGAATTTCTTGCCTTGTACGGCACTGTAGTAGATGTCCACTGCATAGTCGGTCGTGCCGCCACCCGGAGGAGTAACGTAACTGATCAGACCGGGGAAGCGCACCGAGCGGGTGTCAACACCGAACTTCAGCGCATAGTAGTTGCTCAGCAACTCACCAGTGACCTTGGTCACACCGTACATCGTGCGCGGCTGCTGGATGGTATCCTGGGGAGTGCCGTCCTTGGGTGCGTTGGGACCGAAAGAGCCGATGCTGCTGGGGGTGAACACGGCGCAATGTTTCTCGCGAGACACTTCCAGCACGTTCATCAGACCGTCGATACCGATGTGCCATGCCAACTGGGGCTTGTTCTCGGCAACGGCGCTCAGCAGGGCGGCCAGGTTATAAATCGTGTCAATGTTGTACTTGTCCACTACAGCGCCAATCTGTTGTGCATTGGTGATGTCAACGATTTCCGAGGGACCGCTCTCTGCGAGTTCGCCCTTGGGCTCAGCACCGGGGATATAGCCAGCCACGACATTACCAGTGTAGATGCCTCTCAACTTCATTGTCAGCTCCGAACCGATTTGTCCTGTCGAGCCGATGATAAGGATATTCTTCATTTCAGTAAAAGTATATGTCTAGGTCTATGTTTTGTTAATCGTGGCACAAAAATACACCAATTCTCAATATTGTGCAACACCAACCCCAAAAAATGTTGGCCGATGTGACAGTATTTCTTGTATTTCTTGTGTCCCTCTTGCTTTTTGCCATTGACTGGGTGCGGGCGGTTGATTACCTTTGCAGCGCTAGGGATGGTTATGAGTTATTGCTTTTAACGTTACGTTAACGTTTCCGCGCCCCCTGATTTGTGGGAAAAGTGGATATGGCTTTTCTTATAGTCCGTGGAAATCAACCAGTTGGAAAAATGGCTGTTTGGATGCCATTTTGCTTTTTGACGAGCTGATTGAAAAAATAAGGTGACGTGAAAGGATGTTCGAGGAAAAGTATTATCTTTGCAGATTAGATAAACAGATTTTTTCAATCCTCATGAGCGAGAAGTATATCGTTTCGGCGCGTAAATACAGGCCCTCGACGTTTCGCAGTGTCGTGGGACAGCAGTCGTTGACCCACACGTTGAAGACCGCGATTGCAAGCGGACGGTTGGCACATGCTTACCTCTTCTGCGGACCGAGGGGTGTAGGCAAGACAACCTGTGCCCGTATCTTTGCCAAGACCATCAACTGTGAGCATCCCACGCCTGAGGGCGAGGCTTGCAACGAGTGCCCGTCCTGCAAGGCGTTCAACGAGCAGCGGTCCTACAACATCAACGAGTTGGATGCAGCATCCAACAATAGCGTGGACAACATCCGAGATTTGACCGACCAGGTGCGTATCCCGCCACAGACGGGGCGTTACCGCGTCTTCATCATCGATGAGGTTCACATGCTGTCTCAGGCCGCCTTCAATGCCTTCCTCAAGACCCTTGAGGAACCGCCCGAGTATGCCATCTTTATCCTTGCCACTACCGAGAAACAGAAGGTCATACCGACCATCCTGTCGCGTTGCCAGATTTATGATTTCGCACGCATCACAGTGCCCGATATCGTGCAGCAGCTCCAGTATGTCTGTGAACAGGAGAATATTGAGGCCGAGCCTGCAGCGCTCAATGTCATCGCACAGAAAGCTGACGGCGCTATGCGCGACGCCTTGTCAATCTTCGACCAGGTGGCTGCTTCCACCGAGGGTCACATCACTTATCAGAGCGCCCTTGATAATCTCAACGTGCTGGATTATGACTACTATTTCAGGCTCGTTGAGATGTTCCTCACGGGTGATGTCAATGAGGCGTTGCTGATTTACAAGGAAATACGCGACAAGGGCTTTGATTCACAATTCTTTATCAACGGATTGGCACAGCACCTGCGTGACTTGATGGTGGCGAGCACACCCAAAACCCGGCGATTACTTGAGATGAATGATGAGGTCGCTCAGCAGTATGGCGTTCAGAGTGCCAAGTTGACTCCGGCTTTCTACTATCGTGCACTCGACCTGTGCAATACTTGTGACCTGAATTACCGCAATGCCAGCAGCAAGCAGCTGCTGGTGGAACTCACGTTAATCAAGTTGTGCCAGCTCGTTAAGGCGCCCCAGCCTCAGGCCGCGGCACAACCGCCATTGCAGAAGATGGCTCCTGCTGCAGCCCCCGCATCTCAACCCGTTCAGCCCCAGCGCCCAGCTCCGGCTCAGCGCCCTGTGTCGCAACAACCGGCTGCTCCGCAACCCCAAGCTCCACATCCAGCCCAGCCCGATATACCCCAGGCTCCACATCCAGCCCAAGCTGGCGTGCCTCAGCCGCCTCATCCAGCCCAATCGGCCATGCCGACGGCTACTGGCACGGGGCGCCCGATGCCTAATACATTAGGCAACAAGCCTCGCATTATGGTGAATGTGCCCAATGTTGCAGTGGCTGATACTCAGGCTGCCGCCGGTTCTGGCTCTGCTCAGGCACCACGCAGCCAAGCCTTCACCGAGGAGCAGTTGCAGTCCGCTTGGCAAGAATACATCCAGCAGCACCCGCAGGAACGGGCTTTGGTAACCACTATGTCCTATGCGTTGCCGCAACGCGCTGAAGCCGAAGGTCATTATGTGATGACTGTGGGAAGCCCCACCGAGCAGAAAAATGTTGAGGAGCACAAGGAGGCGTTGGTAAGATTCCTGAGTGAAGCACTGCATAATGATTTGCTCACGCTTGATGTGAAAGTGAGCGAGACGCCCATCGAGACGCCCAAGATTCTGTCGCCTCGCGAGGTGGTGGAGGAAATCAAGCAACATAATCCCAGATTCACTCAGTTCCTGAAGGATTTCGACCTGGGATTGGCGTGACGTTGACCTGGTGATAGTAAAAATAGCCCAATTGGTTGAAAATAAGACCAATTGGGCTGTCTTTGTTTATTTGATACTGTTGATGGATGCGGCTTTGACAGTGAAGAAGTTGTCGCTGTTGTTTTTCAGCAGATTATATTCACTGTGGTTACCCCATGGGGCGGGTTTGTCCTCGATGACGGTGTCCTCGCCTGTATCGTTGTCGATATACTGAGCAATGCGGGCTTGCCAAGCGCGGATGCGAGCCTGTGACGAGGCACGGTCCATCATGGCATTGCCGTTGGCGACAAGTTCTTTCAGGTGAGCGACGTAGATTGCCTTGAAATCGTTAAACTTGAGTATCCTGGCAATAAGGGGATTGTTGTTGTTGCCCCAATGAAGCGGATCTTGGCGTCCTGCGTCGTTCTGCACGCCACAGCGCAGGCTGGTGCCCAGAGTGTTGTCGTAGTCGTAGGGGATGAAGAAGAACTTGTAGTCCGTAGTTTCGGTGCCGTTGAAATAGATATAATAGTTGTTGGCATTGTTCCAATAGTCGTCCCACATGCCCACGGCAACGTTTACGGCGTAGGTTTTAAGCAGCAAATCGATGTCGGTAGCCTGTTGAATCCAGGTGTAGAACTCGTTGTCACTCAGGTTGCAGACCTTATCCATGAAGTCCACCAGTTGGTCTTTGGCATGATAGAACTCATCAGTCTGCGTCTCGAGAGTGTAGGCGTGGCGGTCATCGGTGTCATCGTCATACCAGATGTCGCCATTGGGGTTGTTGAGACCTGCTGCCGAGTTGCGGCATTTCCACAGGTAGCCCTTGTCGCTGCCAAAGCGTCCTTTCCTGTCCTTGACGTAGCGTTTGTCGATAGGCTCGAGCAATTCATACACACCATAGTAGGCTTCCTTGCTGTCGCCCTCGACATGGAGCCACAGGCGGCAGTAGTTGTCGCGAACAGCGGTCCACACGCCTGCTCGGCGGAACAACTCATAGCAGAACATCTCGCGCACATAGGCCGGGTCATCCTTGAACCACTTGAGATGCAATTTGCGCACCCCTTGGATAGTATGGGCATCATCATCGATATATTTGCGCAGATTGATGCCAAAGTGGGCGTGGTGCCAGTCGGTATTGTCACGCTGGTGCATTTGTCCGTACCAACCCTCGGGACGACGGCGCGAGGTGTTGCCCTTGAGTCGCAATCCCACATTGTCGATGACGGTGGTTTCGCCATCCTTGGTAAATGCCAATGAGGCCATCACATATTTGGTCGTGTAGGCATTGGCATCATACAGTGCCAGCAACCTGTTCCACTCGTCCAGACTCACTGTGATGTGGATTTCGGGTATGGCTGCATCGTCCCACACATAATCATAACCCTCCTTGACAGGAACGGGGAAACTATTCCCCAATATGTAGTTGATAATTAACGATATATCAGCAATTGACAACTCATTGTCACGGTTTACGTCTGCACGCTTGAATATGTCATAGTTGACGTGACCGCCCAGTATGATGTTAATCACCGAAGTCACGTCGGCTACGGTGATTTCTCCATCGCCATTCACATCGCCCAAACTGAGCGAGAACGGGTCAGGCATTGCCGGCTCTACATACTCCTTGATGGAAAATGTGAGTCTGTTGAGGTTGAATGTGAATGTGTAGTCCTGGCCGTTGCCGGTGAACTTGTAAGAGTGGTTGTTGTTGCTCTTCTGTGTCGTGTATTCGTTGTCAAGGAATACTTCTTGGCTACCATTGCCATTTGGACCATAGCGATAGGTGGAATTAAACACGTTCCAGTCGCTGGCCTGGCCGTCGGCAAACACAAACCACACTGTGCCGCTGATGCTGGTGGTAAGGGTATAGATGCCGTTCCCTTCATCGGTCATCCCGACGCCATTTCCGGGATTCCAGTCACCGAATGGATGGTTACCGACCATATAGATGGCTGCCTGTGCCGGCATGAAAGCCAGCACAAGCGCCATGATGGTCAATAGATAATACTTCTTCATCTTGAATTCTGGTTGATTTGTTCTAGAGAATCTGGATACTCCAGATAGTCTGGGTTACTCGTACCAGGTCGAGTACATTAGGTAGTTCTTGGCGATTTTCACGTTGATTTCGCTGGCCTGCTTGGGGTCAACCATCTTTTTGAACTTCGCCGGACTGCCTGCCCACAGCTCGTGGGGGCCGACTTTGGTGCCACCCAGCACAACGCTACCGGCAGCAATGATGGCGCCCTCGCCGATTTCGGCGTGGTCCAGAATGATGCTGCCCATGCCGATGAGCGCCATATCGCAGATTTTGGCACCGTGTACGACCACGTTGTGGCCGATGGACACGTCGTTGCCGATTTCGGTGACTGATTTCTCATACAGGGTGTGTATCACAGCGTTGTCCTGGATGTTGACGCGGTTGCCGATGGTGATGGTGTTCACGTCACCGCGCAGCACGGCATTGAACCAGATGCTGCAATCCCTGCCCATCGTCACGTCGCCCACAACGACGGCATTGTCGGCAAGGAAACAGTTCTCTCCAATCTTGGGCTCAAAGCCCCTTACTTTCTTGATGATAGCCATTATTTTAGGTTAAAGTTATAGGTTAAAGGTTAAAGGTTAAAGGTCGCGGGTTTTGGCAGCGAGCCAGGCGGCTTCTTCAGCATTGAGCAGCGGGCTGATGCGCTCGCGCACCATGCGGTGATAATCGTTGATTTGAGCCACCTCCTCGGCCGTGAGCATCGTGCGGTCGATGAGCTGCAGGTCATAGGGGAAGAGCGTCAACGGCTCAAAGGCGAGGAAGTTGCCGAAGTCCTCGGTCTTATCGGCCTCGACAACGAGGAGCAGATTTTCGGTGCGGATGCCGTATTCGCCAGTCTTGTACAGGCCGGGCTCGTTGCTCATCACCATGCCTGGCATCAGTTTCACGTCAACCAGATTAGTGCGGATGCTCTGCGGACCCTCGTGGCAACCCAGGAAGTGACCAACGCCGTGACCGGTGCCGTGACCGTAGGTCATCGCCTCTTGCCATAGCGGCAGTCGGGCCAGCACATCGAGTTGGCATCCGGTGGTGCCCACTGGGAACTTGGCGCGTTGCAGGGCAAGATGTCCCTTAAGCACCAGCGTGAAGTCGTGCTTCTCTTGGGCTGTGGGGTTGCCCAGGGTGACGGTGCGGGTGATGTCGGTGGTTCCGTCAAGGAATTGAGCGCCGCTATCGACAAGCAGGATGCCCTCACCGTGCAGCGTCGAAGCGCTCTCGTCAGTGGCCTCGTAGTGGACGATGGCACCGTGCTCCTTGTAGCCGCATATCATCGCGAAGCTGTCTTCGTGGTATAAATCCTGCTGGGCACGGAACTCCTGTCCCTTGGTCCACACGTCAACCTCGTTGATGGTGCCACTGGGTGCTGTTTCTTCAATCCACTTGAACAGGCGCACCAGGGCTGCACCATCGCGCTCCATAGCGTGACGGAAACCCTCGATTTGCACCTCATTCTTGATGCACTTGAGGTCGGTGATGGGAGAACGGAAGTAAACCTTCTGGCATTGCAGCGCATTGGCGAGGGTGTCGCTCACGCGGTTGGGGTCGATGAGCACCACTTCGTGCTGATTGACGCGCTCCAGGAAGTGAACGATGTCGTCATATTTGCGGACTCTCACACCGCAGTCCTTGAGGTGCTGGCGCACCTCGTCGGTCACCTTGTTCTCATCGATGAACAGCTCCTTGTTGTCATGGGAAATATAGGCAAATGCGATGGCAACAGGCGTGAAATCCACGTCGTTGCCGCGCAGGTTCAGCAGCCAGGCAATGTCGTCGAGGGCGGTCACCAGCATAGCGGTGGCTTCGTTGTCCTCGAGCACCTTGAGCAGGCGTTCGATTTTAGCATTGGCTTCCTCGCCGGCATACTGCACGTCATGGACAAAGGCAGGTTCACTCGGGCGCGCGGGGCGGTCAGTCCAAATCTTGTCGGCGGGATAGAACTCGGTGGCAAGCATGAAGCCGTTCTCACCGCAGAAGCGTTCCAACTGGTTGGCGGCCTGAGCGCTATACAGTCGGCCGTCGATAGCAATCACCGAATCTTCTTCGAGCACTTGCTGCAGCCACTCATGAATGGTCGGGTCATTGCTCATGTTCTCCTTCATCATGACAAAGCCGCTGTCCTCCAGTTCTATTTCTGCCTGCAGGAAGTAGCGCGAATCGGTCCACAGGGCGGCATGGTCGAGGGTTACCACGGCTGTGCCGTTACTGCCCGTGAAGCCACTGATCCAGTCACGGAATTTCCAGTGGTCACAGATGTATTCACTCTGGTGAGGGTCGGTGCCGGGAATGATGACGGCATCGACATTCAGGCGGCGCATCTCCTCGCGCAGCGCCTCAAGGTGAGGAAAAGTCTCTCTACTCATAAATGGTTATCTTTAGTTTTGTTGGTTCGTGGATTACTGACCTGCAAAGTTACAATTTTCTCTCATAAGATAATGACAATACGTGGGATTTTTCATGCGAGTAAGGTGCGACGATAGAAAAATGTAGAAAAAAATTCTACAGTGAAATATTTGGTGATTTGGGGTGAAAAGTGTAAATTTGCAACGTAGAAAAATAGATTAGTTTCAAATAATAATAACGATATCCAAATGATTGATTCGACTTAGCATAAAATAAGGGTATTACATTATAATGTAAACAATAGAGTCAAGAAGATCTATACCCTTTGGTGTGATTCATTGATGAATTATAGCAATTGGGAAAATCTTATTGAGATATAGTGATTCCTAGGCTCAACTGTATAAATTATTATGTGTGTTACTTTACATCGGTGAGATAACTACGTAGTTATCTCACCTTTTTTTGTTTCTCAGCCGCCGTTCCAGCCGCGGCACAAAAGATTATAGTACTGCTATGTCAATACACATCGGGAAAGAAATTGAATCTGAGCTGCGCCGTCAAGGGCGTGGCGTGACGTGGCTGGCCCAGCGCCTCCACTGTGACCGCACTAATGTGTATAACATCTTCAAGCGTGATGGAATTGACACCATACTGCTGCAACGCATCGGTACCGTGTTGAATCGCAACTTCTTCTTACTCTATTGCCAGGAAGAGATCAGTCATGGCAAAAAAATTACTACCGATGTGTAGTATAATCTGCAATGGCCAGCGAGGATACCAGGTCGCGATTTGGCAGAATGTGGAAAAATTTTCTACACTGATGTGTTTGGGAATTAATGAATAAATGAGTAATTTTGCAATGCTGAAAATGCAGTATGAAAGCAAGATGAATTTCTTAAAGGAAGAATATTGTCATAGTATGAATGACGATGTCCTAACGATGTCGCGAGATATTGTTGGAACATTCTGTTAATCAAATAGATACAAATTTGTTTTGCGTAGTGGGGGCACGAATTGTGCCCATACATGAGCGACTATTCCAAATGCCTAACAGCATTTGGCGTAGGGGCGGATTGTAGAATAACCACTTGGCTCCCGCGCTCATGTGCAATTTTTAATGGTCGCTACAAGGGAGCTGTTGCGACCAGGGCATATACTGCAATGTCAATTCACATCGGTAAAGAAATTGAGTCTGAGCTGCGTCGGCAAGGGCACGGCGCAACGTGGCTGGCCCAGCGCCTCCACTGTGACCGAACCAATGTATATAACATTTTCAGACGTGAGGGCATCGACACGATATTACTGCAGCGTATCGGAGCCGTGTTAAAGCGTAACTTCTTTGTCCTTTATTGTCATGAATTAAGTCAGGACGTGGAAAATAATACTACGGGAGTGTAGTATAATCCACCACGCCATGTACAATCCGCTTTTGGCAGTAATCAATAATTTTGCATTGTGAGTGGAATTGGTGTACTTCACGATTCAAAGTTATTGATGTAAATGGCAATTCATATTGGAAAAGAAATACAGTCTGAAATGCAGCGGCAAGATCGGGGTGCCAGTTGGCTTGCCGAGAAACTGCATTGTGACCGCACTAATGTGTATGATATTTTCAAGCGTGAAGGAATCGATACCCGTCTGCTTGAACGCATCAGTTTTATTCTGCATCGCAATTTCTTTTCTTTGTATTGTCAAGAAGGTAGTGAAGATGTAGAAAATAATTCAACAAATGTGTAGAAACATATGTAACGCACGTCGCGAAATATATAAAGCCTCAATCAATAATTTTGCATTATAAATCAGTGGAGACAAATAGTGTTGTTGAATAGAGAATTCTAAAATCATTAAATATTTAAATACTAGACAGATATGAAAAAAGTGATGTTGTTTTTCGCATTGGTGTTGCTCTCGTGTTCAACAGCGAGCGCCATTTATTTTGACGATGAAGGTATTCCTCAGGGATACCGTGGCTTTGCCGATTTCTCTTACACTCTTGGCGTGGGTGACTGGGGCAAGAATCACGATCGCGTCGGAATTATGACTTCCCATGGCTACCAGATTGCGCCGCAATTCTTTGCTGGCCTTGGCGTTGGCTTTAATTACTATTTCAACGGAAATGATGAGTCATGCAGCCTTCCCGTGTTTGCCCACTTTAGAAGTGATCTACTGGAAAATGAGATTACTCCCTATGTTGATTTGAGGGTTGGTTACTCGTTTCTGGATGTGAAGGGTTTTTACATCAACCCCTCGGTGGGATGCCGATTTGAACTGAATGATAACCTTGGCTTGAATGTCGGTATCGGTTACACGATGCAGCAAGCAGAGTATCTGTTTAAAAGTAATAAAAAGAATTGCGGAGGTCTTGATTTCCGTTTTGGAATTGATTTTTAATCTGACATTGATATGAACATCCGAAATATATTGTTTTTAGCAGTTGGCATGACCATGTTGCTTGTGGGATGTGTGTCACCCACTCGAGTTAACTTTTCTTGTGACGACTCCACCGTTGATATCTATATCGACGGAGAATATGCTGGCAAGTCACAGGTCAATTATGTGTTCCCCAGTTCCAAGCAGGATGTGGTTGTGACATGCTATGATGAGGGCAAGGAAGTTTACCGCCACACCTTCAGCAAGGAGGGGAGAGTGAGCAACGAGTTAATAGAATTGCAGATTCAGCGCAATCTGCAATACTCATCAGGTGGTAGAAAAGCAAAAACTAACTAATTATATAGAAAAGAAAAACATGAAACAGAAAGTATTATTGACCATGTTGCTGGTGCTATGCTCTGCCATTTACACATCAGCATTCGGCAAAACCAAGATTGTCAAGGTCTCGGTAGAACCAAGTGAGGCAGCTATCTTTGTTGATAACACGTTTGTGGGTAATGGCTATGGTGAATTTCCATGTCCCAAAAAGAAAAACTCGGTAGCTGTCATCCGTATCGAGTGTGATGGCTATATCACCATCAATACCAAGTTTTATGGAGGAGACAAGCGAGAGAGCCTTCATTTGGTGATGCAGCCCGATGGTTTCATCAATGGAACAGAGCCGTCAGGTGCGGTGAACAAGTTTTTCACAATTGAAGTCGACAAGAAGTTCTATACTGTAAAGCCGGATGGGACATACGATGCCAAGACAGCCTGGAAGTTGTTACATCAGGTTCTGCTGAATTATTTTGATGAGATTGAGACCACCGATTTCTATAGCGGATTTGTCCAAACTCCTTGGCATTACACTGATTTCACCATGAGCGACAAGCAGTTGCGCAATAGGGTGGTTATCCGTGACATCTCAAATCCTGAGCTTGTCGCGTTCCAGATCAAGGTGCTGAGCGAAGTAGCAGCTACCAAACTGGGAAAACATGGCGAATTTGTAGAGGTGGATCGCATTCCTAGAGAACTGGCTCCGCTGATTCAAGAATTGCAGACGAGAGTAGGCAAATTGCATAGTTTTTAATCAAATAGTTTAAGAAAAGATGAAAAAAAGGAATGTAATTCTTTTGTTATTGCTGGCCGCCCTTGCGATAGGTACCAGAGCTAATGTGATTGTTGACGACTTCAGTGCGAACATTTATAGCTGGAACGAGGGCGAAATTGATGGTGACATCGGTGCCATTGCGATTATCAACGGTCAACTGGATATCAAATCCAAGCATGACGAGGTGGCTCTAAAGACTCACTGTTATGCACCTATTAATGTGGAAAAGGATTTCAGGATGACAGCATATGTAGGCATTGATAAACTTAAGGATGAGAAACAGGTGGGACTCATTTTCAACTATCGTGACGATGGCAACTTTTACTGTTTCTCATTTAATGAGTATGCGGTGAGTTTCAGACGCTTTGAGAATAATGTGGAAGTGGGTAGCTATCACCAGGGAATTAAGTGGAAAAAGAAAAAGAAACTTGAACAGGAGTGGACTTTGGTCAAGGAGGCTGACGAGTTGGCATTCCTCGTTGATGGCCAAGAAATCATTCGCATCAGATATATGCCTTTGTCGTATTGCGGCGTTGGCTTTTACACTATCAGCAAGCAACGGCTCATTGTTGACAGAGTTGAGTATGAGCAGTAAGAGAGACGCAAGCTTGATGTAATACATGTAGATGATTAATTTCTATTTGGATTCTCAAGAAAGTGAGATGTTATATGCCAGAATATGTATTCTAACCTAGCACAAGAAAGATTGAGTGCCCTATCGCTTTCTGTCAAACGATAATTATCGGATAAACTAAAAAAAGATACACTTGTGCCGATTCGTGGGACAAGCGTATCTTTTTCTTCTGTTTTCCGCATTGGGACACACCGCAATGCCATCTAAAGCGTGATGGGTCCAAGCAGGTCGGAGACCTGCACAAGGCCAGCGGCCTTGACTTAATGTGAGTTCGACGAAAATAAAGTACTGATAATCAAACTATCCCATTATCTAGGGGGTGCCCGTTAGGGCGGAGGAGGGGGAGTGCGCCGGAGGAGTATGTTGCACCATAATAACCTGTGTATCTTGTATCATCAACGCCACCGCCCTAACATCCCCCGCTCTAAGCTTAGAGGGTAATCGCTAACGCATTGATTGACTGATAGTATTTTTGTTGAATTTACTTTAAAGGAGTAGTGCCGGCGCGGTTGATGCGTCGGCACTACTTTATTCAGGTTTTGCAATCGGTTGACGATTGCGTTGAGTTTTTAATCAGCGGGGCTGATGACACCGTCGCGAACAGCTCTGTTGTAGTCGGTCTCGCGGGTCGGGATCATGAAACGCCATTCGTTCTTCTCCTCGGGCTTGATGGTTACAGCCAGGGTAGCGAGGAAGTTGCCACCCTCAGCGGCATTGTGGCGAACGAGGGTGTCTTTCCAGCGCTTCAAGTCAAACCAGTCGAAGCCTTCGCCCCACAGCTCGATGCGGCGATAGAGCTTAATCTCGTTGAGCAGCTCAGCACCAGACTTGTTGCAAGTGTAATCGAGGTCGCGACCTGAAGTCTTGTTCAGGGCTACAAGAGCAGCCTGAGCGGCACCGGGATTGTTCATCATGCACTCGGCCTCGGCCTCGATAAGCAACATCTCACTGGAACGGAAGATGCTCAGCTCACCCACACCGGGAGTGTCGTTGCAACGAACCTTGAACTGCATGTAAGCATAAATTGTAGCGTTGCTCAGAATGTCAGGATGCTCTGCGCGGGCTTTCTTTGCCAGGTCTGTGCTGTTGGCAGCCACACCAGTCGAAGCGGTATAGCTGTAGCCAGTAGCATCAAGCCACCACTGGCGGCGAACGTCGCTAAGAGGAATCTTCTCAAACAGCTCCTTGCTGATGCACTTGGGATAGTTGCGCACGTTACCGGCATTGCTGTTGTAAGCAATGTAAGCATGGTAGCTGTAGTAGTACAGCGTCTGGTCGGTAGCACTGTAACCGCCCCAAATCCACTCGTCATTGTGGGTGCAGAAACCATCGTAGAGCAGCTCGGAGTTGTCCATCAGCGGGTGATCCTGGCGAGCCAACTTGGCATACTTGGAGGCGTTGGACCAGTCGCAACGGTTCAAGGCTGCGCGGGCATAGGTAGCATAAGCTACTTCAATGTCGGGCAGGAAGAACTCATTGGCTTCACGGTGCATACCGGATTCCTGATACAGTTTAATAGCCTCGTCAAGGTCCTCATAAATCTGGGCATAGGCATCAGCCAGTGAAGTCAGATTCAGATCTCCCACCTCCTCGTCAAGACGCAATACCAGACCAGGGCAGTTGCCGTTGTCGGAATCAACCCAGCGCTTGCAGTAGATCTGGGCGAGCATCATGTAGGAGTAAGCACGGAACGTCAAAGCCTGGGCTTTGAGGAACTTCTTCTCGGCTTCAAGGCCTTGTGCATCGTCAACGTGCAATACAATGGTGTTGGCGTTGCTGATGATCTTGTAATAGTAGAACCAGGGATAGTAGGTGTACTGGCTAGTGGGGGTGTCATGGTTGTTCTGGTTAATGAGCAGAGCCCAACCATTCAGGTTCACATAGAAATCCTGGCCAGGATAGTTACCGAACCACATCTGGATGCAACCCTCGCCACACATACCCTGAGTGCCCAAGTACTGGTTCATCATCACACGGGCGCAACCGTTGATAGCCAGCTTAACATTATCGGTGGTCTCGAATGCGGTTGCCGTACCGGTTTCGGCGGTCGGTGCTGTGTCGAGGTAGTCACCCGAACACGAAGCCAGACCTAGAGCAGCAACACCTGCAATCAGAAAATATTTGAATTTTTTCATAATGATATGCTATATTAAGTGTTTGAATTATTGATTAGAAGCCAAGTTTCACGCCAAACGAGAATACGCGCGGGGTTACCAGGATGTCACCCACATAACCGCTGTAGTTCTGCTGCGGGTTCATACCCTTGCGAGCACTCTTGGTGTACAGGTTCTCAACAGTTGCGTTGAGAGAAATGTTGGTGAGACCAATCTTGTTCAGCAGCGAGTGAGGCAGACGGTAAGTCAGACCGATGTTCTTCACGATGAAGAAGTTCGATGAGGTGATGTAACGGTCACTGGTTGCGCTGTTGTAGCTGTTGTCGCCAGAGTAAACAGCGGGGGTGCCGTTGGGATCAAGGCGGCTAGCGGGATAGTTGATGTAAGCTTTCTCGCCCTCGCCCACGAGCATATTCTTGAGTTGGTCTTCAGTGTAGGTAACTACGGTACCATTCAGGTCCTTAACCCAAGCCTTCTCCATGTCGGCATGGATAGCACTGGGAGAACCGCCCATCGAGGTCAGGCTCTGATAGGTCCAGTCGATACACTTGCCACCCAGCTGGAACGAGAAGATACCGCTCAGGGTGAAGTTCTTGAAGTCGATAGTGGGGTTGAAGCTACCATAGAGCTTGGGCACTGCACTGCCGTGCCATTCGCGCTTGCCATAGGTGGCGGGCTTGTAAACGTAGGGAACACCGTCGATAACAACGTACTCCTCAGCAGGGATAGCCTCGCGTTTGCTGATGTCCTCACCTTCTTTCAGCATACCAGGAATATAGAAGTCATGATCGTTGTAGGTATAGAGAGCCTTACCGGTCATGTCATCGATGCCCTTGTAAGTATAGGTGTAGAACGAATACATCGACTTGCCCTCACGGTAGTTATACTGACCGCTCTGCAAACCGGCATTATACTCGTCCTTCTCCTCGCCAACATTATAGATGTCGGGCATCTTGGTAATCTTGTTCTTCAGATAGGTCAGGTTGAGACCGAGGTTGAAACGGAAGTCACCGGTGTTGATGAGGTCAGCGTCTGCCGAGAACTCGATACCACGGTTAACCATGTTACCCAGGTTCACCTGAACCTGTGATACAGCGCTGCTGGTGCTGGTTGCACCGGCCGACAGCGGCTGGTTGAGGCTGAAGATCAGGTCGTGAGAACCCTTGATAAAGTACTCAATGCTGAAGTTGAGGCGGTTGAACAGACGGCCTTCGAGACCGAAGGTAGCGTTCCTTACCGACTCCCAGCTGAGGTTCTCGTTGGTGAGCTGGCTCTTAACCAGAGCACCCATACCACCGTTAACGGTGATGTCATACAGTGCCATGTAGCTGTAGTAGTCAGCGGCACGGTCGTTACCTACCTCACCATAAGCGGCGCGGAGTTTCAGGTTGTTGATCCAGTCATACTTGCGGATGAAGTCTTCGCGGCTCAGAATCCAGCTGGCACCGAAGCTGTAGAAGTTACCCCAGCGGTGCTTGGGATGGAAACGTGAGCTACCGTCACGACGGTAAGAACCCTCAAATGCATACTTGTCATCCAGGACGTAGCGAACGCGGCCCAGGTAGCTCTCCTTGCGGTCATTGTTCTCATAGTCATACAGGTTCTGGATGTCAGAGAAGTTAATCATGTCAATGTGACCGGCAAGGGTCTCGTTGGCCTTGAAACCATACAGGTAGTTGTACTTGTAGTAGTAGTTCTCATGACCAATAAGGGCCTCAAATGCGTGGCGCTCACCGAAGGTCATGTTCCAGTTCAACAGCTGCTGGAGGGTGTAGTTCTTGTAGCGATACATGGTGCGCTTGGTGCGGGCGTTGTTACCCTGACCGTCACCGATGATGGCGTTGTTGTACTCGCGGTTCTCGGTGTTGCGTACATTCAGGTCACCCCTGGCGGTGATGTCGAATCCGTAGGGGAGTACGAAGGTCACGTAAGCCTGACCGTTCATTACATTGCGGTAGGTCTTATCCATATCCAGCTCGGTCTCCCACAGGTAGTGGCGGCCCGGGTACTGGGTGCGGCCAAACATTTCACCGCTGTCATAAATCTTGTTGCCCATATCGTCGAGCATGTAATCGCCATTGGCGCTGTTCATGTCATGCAGGTGGATGGGATAGATAGGAGCGATGTTGCGGCAATAGCCGAAAGCGTTCTTGTAGCTGCCCTCGCTATCGGAGTGGAAGCGGGTCAACTGGTGAGAACCAGCCATGGTAAAGCCGGTCTTGAACCAGCTCTTGGGCTCCAGATTGACGCGGGCACGGCCAGTGATACGCTCAAAGCCTGACTCCCTGGTGTAACCATCTTCCTTGGTATAACCAACGCCGAAGTAGTAGTTGGCATTCTTGTTGCCACCGTCGCCGCTCAGGTTATAATCCTGACGGAAACCGCTGCGGATAGCAGCCTTGAACCAGTCGAGGTCATCAGCCAGACCGCCCTTGATTTCGGCATTGCTCTTCAAGGTGAAGCCGTCAAACAGATTGTCGTTGGGCTGGTTGAAGATGTTGTAGTGCAGGTAGTCGTTGATAATGCCCTTGTTGGCGTTGGCGATAGCCTCGGTCATGGACATTACCTTGGGTGTGCCGTCGGGGTTCGTACCGCTGTTGCCTGCAACATAGTGCTCACGAGCATAGCTCTGCATCATGGCATTCATCCACTGACGGGCGTTCATGCGGTCGTACTCGGGGATACCACGGTTGTAAGTACCCATCATGACCGATGCGTTGATGCGAACCTTGTCGTTGCGGCCCTTCTTGGTGTTAATCAGAATAACACCATTACCAGCGCGGTTACCATACAGAGCTGCCGAGGTAGCGTCCTTCAGCACGGTGATGCTCTCGATATCGGCACCATTCAAGTCACTGATGTTACCACCGAAGGGGACACCGTCGATGACATACAGGGGCTCGTTGCTACCGTTAATCGAAGCGAAACCACGGATACGGACCGAAGCGTCACTACCAGGCTGGCCATAGGTCGAGTTGACCACCAGACCGGTTGTGGTACCTTCCAGAGCCGAGGTGACACTGGTCACGGGGCGGGCCTCAATCTGTTGTGAGGTCACCTGTGAAACGGCACCGGTAAGCTCGCTCTTCTTGGCGGTACCATAAGCAACTACCACCACCTCGTCAAGGTCCTGGGTGTTGCTGTGCAGCTCCACGACCATACCGTTCTCGGCCTTGACAGTAACAGGTGTCATACCGATGTAGGAGATGGCCAGTTGACTGTTCGAGTTGGGCACGGTCACGGTGAAGCGGCCATCCAGGTCGGTGGCTGTTCCCGTCTTGGTGCCTACAACGGTGACTGTTGCACCGATGATAGGTTCATTGTCACCTGCCGACACAACAGTACCGGTAATGGTGACCTGCGCGAGTGCTGTCGTACATACGAGCAGCAGACTCACTAGCAGTAAAGATAATCTTTTCATACACGTTTTGTTTTTAAGTTTATAGTAAAAATTATAGTAAAAAATTGTTTCTTTTTATGATTCCATTATCTGTGAGCGTCTCATGGAACAAGGATGCTTTATGAGGATATCATGGCTAAAGAACTACTATAGTTGAGTCAATTAGAACCACTGATATTTACCCACATTAATAATTGAATTTTACAAAAGTACTGCTTTTTTTTGAAACTAAGTATAAAATATGCAAAAAATGTTACCGCTTTTGATGAATCAGTACTCTGAAACCTGCTGGAAAGGGAGCAAAAAGTGTCGGTTTCAAGGCGGTGAAAGTGGCTTGAAAAGCATAGTTTTTATGAGGCTTTTTAACATTACGAAACAAGGGCGCATCATGCTTGTGCGCCCTTGTAGAAGGTGTTGATAAACAGCGTTTTACTCAAAAATCGGGTTGCCGATGCAGCCGTTGGGAGCCTGGATGTGGAGCATGGCGCACACGGTGGCTGCGATGTCGGTCATGTGGGTGAGGCGAGAGGTTTCACCAGGGGTAATGTGCCATCCCATGAAAACCAGCGGTATGTGGCTGTCGCTCTGGCTCCAGGTGCCGTGATTGGACCCTGCCTCGTTGGTACTGCCTGAATAGAATCCAGTGCGGGGCACGACGTAGATTTCACCGCTGCGGCCAGGGAAGTAGCCCAGTTTGATGCGCTCCTTGAGGATGGTGGGCAAGGGGTAACTGTCGATGTTGAGGACATCAACCGCCCATTCAATTTCGTCTGACTTCATCAGGGCGTTGCAAGCGGCACGCGTTACCGTTCCATAGTCAAGACCGGCGCTGTCGATGACCTCGGTGTTGATATAGTAAGTGTATCCCAGGCTCTGCTTAATTAGTTTGGATACACCAAACTGTTTCTCGAGCTCAGCATTGGCGGCATTGACATTGGCGGAATTGCTCACGCATCCACTGGGCAAACCGTGTTCAGTCATGCGGGGATAACTGTGTGTGCCACCATGGTCGGCGGTGAGGAACAGCAGATAGTTGCCGCGCCCGATGCGTTCATCCAGCAGTTGGATAAAGTTGGCGAGTTCCTTGTCAAGCTGATGGTAGATGGCGTCAACTTTGGGTGAATGACTGCCATATGTATGGGCACACATGTCGGTGTTGGATACGCTCAGGGTGAGCATATCGGTCGCCTCTCCTTGACCCAGTTTCTCGTTGATGATGGCCTGCTCAGCTAGGGCAAATGTCATCGTTGTACCCATGGGCAGGTAGCTGAGGTCCATCGAGAGCTCATCGTGGTGCTTCTTGTTGAAGTCAGCAACCCATTTGGGCAATTTGTCCATATAGTAGGTGCTGGTGACAAACGTCTTGCTGTTACTGTCATACCAATAGGCGCCGATGGGATGGTGCCCCGACGGCAGAATGGCGGCGCGGTCCTTGAGGGCGATGCCCACAGTGCGGCTCTTGAAGTCGGTGGCAAGCAGCAACTGGTCGGCGATGGTGGTCGTGATCAGGTTGCGCGGTGACTTGCCGCGGGTCTGTTCGTTGCCGCCCACGCCCCGTTCGGAATCGTCCTGCACGCTGGTCACATTCTTGCCGTTAAGCATGAAATTGTTGCCCGCGATGCCGTGGAAGGCGGGCGTCGTGCCCGTGTAGACGGTGGAGTGTCCTATGGCGGTCACCGTGGGCACATAGTCGATGATGGTGTTATTGCACAAATAGCCGTCATGGAGCAGGGTCTTGAAGCCGCCTTCCCCCCACTGATAGGTATAGAGGTAGTCCCACCTCATCTGGTCCACAACAAGCCCCACAATCAATTTGGGCCTCTCCACTTGCCCCATCGCGCTAAGGGCGACAATAGCTAATAAAACAACTAAAAATTTCTTCATAAAGACAACGTTATATTTTTATTTGATTGTTCAGTTTTCAAAGACAACTCAGACAACTATAACAACTTTTTTATAAGTATTGTTTTGGTCTTCTTGCCTTGAAATCTTGTATTACTTTACCATCCATATTGATGATGTTATTGGAATCTCTGTCATAAAGATATCGTTCAAGATCATAGTTTCTAGGAGCAAAATTTACTAAAATGCCACATGGCTTTTTCAGTAATCGCATATAGTTGAAAAGTTGCGCTCTATGCCCAGAAATTAACTCGCTCACAGATTTGCACTCAATGATTATTTCCCCCTTGCATAGGAAGTCGACACGGAACAGAGCATCCATTTCTTGATTGTGGTAGAATGGATGAAATGATTGCTCTCTCAGGTATTCGATTTTTTGTTCTTTGAGTTGGATTTCCAGACCTTCCTGATAACAAGACTCATTCAATCCAGCACCTAATTCACAGTGTACTTCATGAATCGCTCCGATGGCATCATACATGAACTTTTTATAGTACTCTATGTCAACCATGATTTGTTGCTGATAGTTAGTTGTTTAAGTTGTTTGAGTTGTTTTTAAAAGCCAACTGCAGTTGTAGAGGGGGTTAGGGGTGGCGGGTGGTGCCGCGGATGACGAGGCGGGTTTTGACGATGCGTTTCTCGGCGTGGTCGGGTGACAGGGTGCCCTCTACCAGACCGATAAGGATGTCGGCAGCCTCTTTTCCCACTTGGGTGCCGCGTTGCTCCACCGTCGTCAGCATCGGGTCGCACACAGTGGCACGGAAACCGTTGGTGAAGCCGCAGATGCTCACATCGTCGGGGACGGTATAGCCCATGCGCTTGACCACCGAGAGGATGCCGATGGCGGTCTCGTCGTTGACGGCAAAGAAGGCGTCAGGGCGGTTCTCCATGTGCATCATGGCAGGCGTAATGCGTTCTGCGTCAGCGCGGTTGTCACAGATGCGCACCAGGTCCTCGTCGAGTGTCAGTCCATACTTGTACAGGGCGTCACGGTAGCCGTTGAAACGATTCTTGGCAATCATCATATTCATCGATGCTCCATAGAAGGCGATGCGCTTGCATCCCGTCTCGATGAGGTGTGACACGGCATTCATGGTGCCCATGTAGTCATCGACCACCACGCGGCTGGCATTGAGGGCGGGGCAAATGCGGTCATAGAATACCAGCGGCACACCAGCCGTTGTCAGATGCTCAAAGTGGTCGTATCGTTCGGTATCTTTGGCCTGGGAGACGATGATGCCGCACACTTTGTTTTTCAGCATCGCTTCACAGATTTGTACCTCGCGCTCATAACTCTCGTTGCTTTTTGCCACAATCAGATGATAACCGCGCGACGATGCCTCGCTCTCGATGCCGTCGAGGATGGAAGAGAAGTAGTAATGCACCAGTTCAGGCACAATCACTCCGATGGCACGTGAAGGGTTGCGGCGGCTGTGTCGCAGCTGCTCGGCAATGACATTGGGAAAATAGTTGTGCTCCCGGGCGAATTGTTGGATTGCCTGGCGGCGTTCGCGCGAGATGCTGGGGCTGTCGCTCAAAGCCCTGGATACGGTGGCTACCGATACGCCCAACTCGCGGGCGATATCTTTCATAGTCATCTGTCGTTTATCATCCATTGTGATTCAATTATAACTAGTGTTGGAGTTGATGGTGGTTCTAAGCCAGCAATCTGTTGCGAAATTACAACGAATAAACGGACTGCGCAAACGATTGCATTCAATTAAACATTTTTTTAACATTAATAAAAAAGAAAATTAAAAGATATATTTCTATTTTTGCCATGTTTTATAGGCTGCATAATAGGCCTTTAAACCTAGACAGAAATATGGATATGACGATTTCTGGAGTTGTTAAATGACATTAAATATTTGATTACCAACATAATATTAACTTTAAAAATTTTAAAATGAAGCAGGTAAACATCAGAATTCCTATTAGGATTCTTACCCTCGTGATGGGACTCTTCCTGTCACTGGGAGCCTATGCACAGATTACTGTGAATGGCTTAGTGAAGGATGCTACCGGTGAACCTGTCATCGGCGCGACTGTTCGTGTCGTTGGCACCCAGCAGGGTACAGTAACCGACTTTGACGGTCTGTTCACCCTCGAAGGTGTGCCTCAGGGCGCCAAGCTCCAGATTTCGTCTATCGGCTACGACACCCATGAGGTGACGGCAGCCAGTGACTTAGTAATCACCCTGGCCGAGAGCACTCAGATGCTGCAAAATCTGGTGGTCATCGGTTATGGTGTCGTTAAGAAAAACGACTTGACCGGTTCGGTAGCGGCTCTCAAGCCCGATGCCAAGAACA
>JAEEGF011237959.1_pt1 | contig 37785 bp, 29 predicted proteins | sample 9134171 | NCBI WGS metagenome assembly JAEEGF01 (sample SAMN16246542, study PRJNA631951) | gut metagenome | biome: gut microbiome; feature: rumen; material: AP-attached | host: Bos | place: Iran: Karaj | collected 2018-10 | reverse complement strand
ACCGCAACATACGCAATCGACGCTATCGCAGATGCTCTTCAGAAGGTATCCGATCAGAGATCCCTTCTCGGTGCTATCCAGAACAGATTAGAGCACAGCATCGCGAACCTGGATAACGTTGTTGAGAACACCACAGCTGCTGAGTCCCGTATCCGTGATACTGATATGGCAGAGGAGATGGTTCAGTACTCCAAGAACAACATTCTTGCTCAGGCTGGACAGTCCATGTTGGCTCAGGCAAATCAGTCTACACAGGGTGTTATGTCCTTGTTACAGTAATCAGCGATTACATAGAAAATCAAAATTCCCCAGAGTGCCAGCTCTGGGGAATTCTTATATAGGCTGGCGCTGTCATTCATCTCCGTCCAACCATTTGCAAATATAGTAGCCAGCTACAGATGCCAATACGGAGATAAGAAATGATGATATAATATGCATGGAACCACCTCCTTCCTACCGGAAAGAGTCGACAGCCAGAACATATTATCACGAAAATGTGTTCGAAATCAAGGGCGGAGGGGTTGAATATCTTGGGAAAAAGTTGTATTATGAACACAGCTAAGAAATGATGTATTGTAATGCATGGAATGAGAAGTCCGGAGTGCCAGCTCCGGATTTTTTATTTGCTAATTGTGTTTTAAAATCAACAAATTTCTCGTTTTTCTATATAAAGTCTAATAACTTCTACATATTTTCCGATATATGTAATAGAAAGAATATCTGTGCCAAGGATTGGCGTACTACGAAATCACCGAATCAGGATGAGACGGCTTTCGAAGTGAATGACCTCATGGAAGAGCACCCGTTAGAAGAGGTGTAACTATGGTAGTACAGCACAATATGCAGGCGATGAATTCCAATCGCATGCTTGGCGTCACAACATCATCCCAAGGAAATACAACCGAGAAGTTATCTTCCGGATATAAGATTAACCGTGCGGCAGACGATGCGGCGGGGCTGGCTATTAGCGAGAAAATGCGTAAGCAGGCTCGTGGATTAGAGCGTGGCTCCTTGAATGCTCAGGACGGTGTTTCTTGCGTGCAGACAGCAGAGGGCGCTCTGAATGAAGTGCATGCTATGTTACAGCGTATGAACGAACTGGCAGTGCAGGCAGCTAATGGAACCAATAGCGTCTCTGATCGTGTAGCCATTCAGAACGAAGTGGAACAGTTGCTTCAAGAAATCGACCGAGTAGGTGAAACGTCGAAATTCAATGAAACATTATTATTGAAGGGTGATCCTGAGCAGCCGAAGAATGTACTGGCGGACGTGAGATTTCATACTGCAGGATTGGATGGCGAGCTTTCTGATATTGGAACACGGCTGATATTTAAAATGGAGGGGTTTATCAGTGGCGTTGGAAACAAGATTAAGATTGGAGCCAGCGAATATATCATTGACGATAATCTTGCGGGAACAGATAGTCGCTATATATCAGTAGCTGATGCGCTGCATGAAGTTGGTAGGGAGCTGACGATAGCAAATAAAATTGGTGCTGCAAATGATAGCTCGAGCGGCATTTATTGGTCGTTTGATCCATCGAATGCTTACCTTTTTGATGCAAGCAATGGGGTAATGCATTTTTATGTAGAACCGCGTGGGTTTTGTTATGCTGGAGGTAGTCCAACATATGTGGCGCACCCGCTTTCTTTTAATTTACATGCAGGTGCCGATGCAGATTTAAACAATAAAATCACGGTGGACATTAAACCGATTAATAGGGCGAGTTTAGGATTAAATAATTTGTGTGTTGTTGGTAAAGAAAGAGAAAACAGTGGCCTGACTACGTCGCCTGATCCAATCTATATCGATGATAAGGGCATGGCCGCAACCTATTGTATTGACGCTATTGCTGATGCCCTGGAGATTGTTTCTGCACAGCGCGCTGAACTTGGTGCCATCCAAAACCGCTTAGAGCACTCAATTGCGAACTTAGATAACGTAGTTGAGAACACCACCGCGGCAGAATCCCGCATTCGTGATACAGATATGGCAGAGGCCATGGTGGAATATTCCAAGAATAACATTCTTGCTCAGGCCGGACAGTCTATGCTGGCCCAGGCCAATAGCTCTGCGGAAGGGGTTATGGCCCTGTTGCAGTAAGCGTAATCTTTTCATATAAAAAGGCAAAAGAAAACCCTTGTAGGACGTTCGGGTACTACAAGGGTATCTTTTATGCAGTGAAGCTAACAGGGTTGTTCACACGATCGATAAAGATAGCCTCCCAATCGATGTTCTGCATTTTCCCTTTCAGTTCATCCTGCGTTGCTGCTTCTAGTCGTTGTCTCATTACCGGCAGCGTGGTCCGTTCTAACTCTGCAAAAAAGGTCGTTGAATCATCCTCGTTGAACGTGAAACCGAGGTTTTTGATCACGGTATCGTTCATCTTGCCGAATGGTTTGTCAAATCCGTTGTCGGTTACGAATGACTTGGTCAAATCCATAACGGACTGGATCTGCTCCGACTTCTTTGCTGCAAAGTCTTCGTCTACTGCCATGCGCTCTAATTCTTCATTAGAAAGTACAACGGAGAATTCCTTTGTGCTTCCTTTTAAAAGAGATTCGGCGTCGCGTCCTGCACCGGATACGAAAAAGTCAGTGTCTCCGAACTGCTCGCGCAGCTTCTTTAGGATTTCCTTGGCTTTGTCGGATAAACCGGACTCTGCAGTTACCTTGCGCTCGGCCTTCTCAAGTTTTGTTGGTGTGTAGGAATCTTCCGCTACTGCTTTCGCTTTGGGACTTCCCTTTCCCTTAGGAGCTGCTGCTCCACGAGGTGTTCCAACAGAACCTGGCGCTATGTTACCATAATTTCTGATAAAACTCACATCCATGTGATCTCACCTCCTTGTAAACAGAGTTATGGCTATCTAATTCTAGTATCGGTTGAATATTACAATAACTTAACCCTTTTTTAAAAAATATTTGAAAAAATATTTTCTTTCTATATAATATGATAATTGAGACACAAAAGTGCCGCCGGAACCGAAAAATTGATTGACATAGACGTACTTCCTGTGATATGTTATTACGGCGATGGAAGTTTAGGTCTTTTTTTTATGCCCAAATTTAGGCATCGAAGACCGCAATGAAATTATGAATTTGGAGGTGGAAGTTGTGCGCACAAAGATTACGCTAGCATGCACAGAGTGCCAGCAGAGAAACTACAATCTGACAAAAGACAAAAAGACTCACCCGGATCGGATGGAGACTAAGAAGTATTGCCGTTTCTGTAAGAGACACACTTTACACAAGGAAACGAAGTAAAGAGGTGATCACATGGCAGAGATGACTACGAAAGAAAAGAAATCTTTTGCAGATCGCTTAGACGGACTGAAGGCTGAGTTCGGCAAGATTTTTTGGCCGGACGGTAAGATGGTTTTCCGTCAGTCTACCGCGACTATTGTTGTTTCGGTTATCGTAGCATTGTTAATCGTGTTCTTCGACATGATTATCAAGCTCGGTGTTGATTTTCTAGTAAGATTATAATTTTTAGGAGGCTCGGTATATGGCAGAGGCACAATGGTATGTTGCTCATACCTATTCCGGATATGAGAATAAAGTCAAAGCGAATATTGATAAGACCGTTGAGAATCGTCATCTGGAAGACCAGATTCTTGAAGTTCGCGTTCCAATGCAGGATGTAGTGGAATTGAAGAACGGTACCAAGAAGTCTGTTTCTAAGAAGATGTTCCCAGGATATGTTCTTATTAATATGATCATGAATGATGATACCTGGTATGTCGTACGCAATACCCGTGGAGTAACAGGATTTGTTGGCCCGGGAAGCAAGCCGGTACCGTTGACCGACGTAGAGATGAGATCCCTGGGAATCAGAGACAACAATGCTGACATTGAGGTTGATTTCGCTGAGGGCGATACCGTATCTGTTATCGGTGGTGTGTGGAAGGATACCGTCGGTGTTATTCAGTCGGTTAACATCAGCAAGCAGACCGTTAAGATCAATGTCGAATTGTTCGGCCGTGAAACACCGGTTGAAATTGATTTTATGGACGTAGAGAAAATGAATTAAGGAGGAAACATTTCCAATGGCAAAGAAAATTGAAGGATATATCAAGTTACAGATTGCTGCTGGTAAGGCAACACCTGCACCGCCTGTAGGACCTGCATTGGGTCAGCACGGCGTAAACATCGTTGAGTTTACAAAGCAGTTCAACGCTAAGACAGCTGATATGGGAGATACCATCGTTCCTACTATCATCACTGTTTACGCAGACAGAAGCTTTAGCTTCATCACCAAGACCCCTCCTGCAGCAGTTCTTATTAAGAAGGCTTGCAAGATTCAGAGTGGTTCCGGTGAACCAAACAAGAAGAAGGTTGCTAAGATTACCAGAGCTCAGCTTCAGGAAATCGCAGAGACCAAGATGAAGGATCTTAACGCAGCTAGCATCGAGTCCGCTATCAGCATGATCGCTGGTACTGCTCGTTCTATGGGCGTTGAGGTTGTAGACTAATTTAGTTACTTCAGATTTTAGATTTATAGTGGGAGGGGAGAACACTCCCGATAAAACCACAGGAGGAATTATTTTATGAAACGAGGAAAGAAATATCAGGACCTTGTTAAGGCCTATGATAAGAGTGTTCAGTATGATAAGGCAGAAGCTATCTCTATCGTAAAGAAGAATGCTACTGCTAAATTTGATGAGACAATCGAGCTTCATATCAAGACTGGTTGTGATGGTCGTCATGCAGATCAGCAGATCCGCGGCGCTGTTGTATTGCCTCATGGTACCGGTAAGACCGTTCGTGTTTTAGTATTCGCTAAGGGACCTAAGGCTGACGAGGCTACTGCTGCAGGAGCTGATTTCGTTGGTGGTGAGGAATTAATTCCTAAGATCCAGAACGAAGGATGGGTAGATTTCGACGTTGTTGTAGCTACTCCTGACATGATGGGTGTTGTTGGACGTCTTGGACGTGTACTTGGACCTAAGGGCTTAATGCCAAACCCTAAGGCTGGTACAGTAACTATGGATGTTACCAAGGCTGTTAACGACATCAAGGCTGGTAAGATTGAGTATCGTTTGGACAAGGCAAATATTATCCACGTGCCAGTTGGAAAGGCTTCTTTCAGTGAAGCAGATTTAGCGGACAACTTCCAAGCGCTTATGGATGCAATCCTTAAGGCTAGACCAAGCACTGTTAAGGGTGCTTACCTTAAGAGCATCACTCTTGCTCCTACAATGGGACCTGGTGTTAAGGTTTCTGTTGCTAAGGTTACAGAGTAATTAAGGATTGACATTTCATAAATATAAATGTTATAATCGCAAAGCATGTTGCCGAAGACAGTAGGTGCCGCAAGGCATAAAGGGAAACCACCTACCGAGGACGAGATGAAACTGATTTATCAGACCTTCTTTGTCTTCCGCAAAGAAGGTCTTTTCTTTTGACTTTCTTATATCATCTCAGTCGAACGCAAGATGAAATAAAATAAGGAGGAACAAAATCGTGGCAAAAGTAGAGTTAAAGCAGCCTGTAGTACAGGAAATCGCTGAGAACGTAAAAGATGCACAGTCCGTAGTCGTAGTTGATTACCGTGGTCTTACTGTTGCTGAGGATACCGCTCTTCGTAAGCAGTTACGTGAGGCTGGTGTTACTTACAAGGTATACAAGAACACAATGATGAACTTCGCATTCAAGGGTACTGATTTCGAAGCATTGAAGGACGTTCTGGAAGGACCAAGCGCAATTGCAATTTCTAAGGATGATGCAACTGCACCTGCTCGTATCATTGCGAAGTTTGCTAAGACCGCTCCTAAGCTTGAGATCAAGGCTGGTGTTGTAGAAGGAACCTTCTATGATGCTAAGGGAATGGAAGCGATCGCAAACGTACCAAGCAGAGAAGAATTGCTCTCCAAGTTACTTGGAAGCTTACAGTCTCCTATTACCAATCTTGCTCGTGTTCTTAATCAGATCGCAGAGCAGGGTGGCGCTAGTGCAGAAGCACCAGCAGCTGAGGCTGAGGCACCTGTAGCTGAGGAAGCACCGGCTGAAGCTCCTGCAGAGGAAGCAGCAGCTGAAGAGACCGCTGAGTAATTAGAACTTAGCAACTAACAAATATTAAATTTTTAATGGAGGAAATTAATCATGGCAAAGATGACTACTGAAGAGTTTATTGCAGCTATCAAAGAGTTAAGCGTTTTAGAGTTAAATGATCTTGTAAAGGCTTGTGAGGAAGAGTTCGGCGTTTCCGCAGCAGCTGGCGTTGTTGTAGCAGCAGCAGCTGGTGCTGGTGAGGCAGCTGAGGAGAAGGATGAGTTCGACGTAGAGCTTACCGAGGTTGGTCCTAACAAGGTTAAGGTTATCAAGGTTGTTCGTGAGGCTACTGGTCTCGGACTTAAGGAAGCTAAGGACGTTGTTGACGGCGCTCCTAAGGTTATCAAGGAAGGTGCTGATAAGGCAACTGCTGAGGATATCAAGGCTAAGCTTGAGGCTGAGGGTGCTAAGGTTACTCTTAAGTAATTATAGCTTATTGAATTTTAAGGTCGGTTTGACTTCGGTCAAGCCGATCTTTTTTTATTGCAAAAAAGTTAAAAAATAGTGCTTGACATTCAAAAGTTTTTTCGTCTATAATGTACGTTGCACTATTGTGGAACAGTAGGCAATTTATGCGCTTTTTTAGACGCTATATCTTGTGCCACCTTGTTTCTTTACCGCAAAATATGCGGATTTAGTGCTTCAGATATAAAATAAAAATACGAGAGGTGATACGTCAATGGAGAAAAACAGGATACGTCCGGTCAAGGCTGGTAAAGGAATCCGCATGAGCTACGCTCGCCAGAAGGAAGTTCTCGACATGCCTAACTTCATCGAAGTCCAGAAGAACTCTTATCAGTGGTTCTTGGATGAAGGATTGAAGGAAGCTTTCGCAGATATTTCCCCAATCTCTGACTACAGCGGACACTTAAGCCTGGAATTTGTAGACTTCACTTTGTGCAGGGACGAAGTTAAGTACACAATTCCTCAGTGTAAGGAAAGAGATGCTACATATGCAGCTCCTTTGAAGGTAAAGGTTCGCCTTTACAACAAAGAAACCGGAGACATGAGTGAGCATTTGATCTTCATGGGAGATTTGCCACTTATGACGGAAACAGGTACTTTCGTTATTAACGGTGCTGAGCGTGTAATCGTAAGCCAGTTAGTTCGTTCCCCTGGAATTTACTATGGAATCGATCACGATAAGATTGGTAAGAAGTTGTATTCTTGTACCGTTATTCCTAACCGTGGTGCATGGTTAGAGTACGAGACCGACTCCAACGACGTATTTTTTGTACGTGTAGACCGTACAAGAAAGGTTCCGGTTACTGTTCTTATCCGTGCTCTTGGAGTAGGAACCAACCAGGAAATCCTTGATTTATTCGGCGAAGAGCCTAAGATTTTGGCATCTTTCTCTAAGGATCCATGTCTGACTGAGACAGACGGACAGGGAAGCTATGAGAAGGGTCTATTAGAGTTATACAAAAAGATCCGTCCGGGTGAACCGATGACCATCGACAATGCACAGAGCTTAATCGATGCAATGTTCTTTGATCCTCGTCGTTATGACCTGGCTAAGGTTGGACGTTATAAGTTCAATAAGAAGCTTCATTTCAAGAATCGTATCAATAAGCAGATTCTTGCTGAGGACGTAGTGGATCCATCTACCGGTGAAGTATTGGCTGAGGCTGGTACCAAGGTAAATCGTGAGTTGGCTACACAGATCCAGAATGCTGCAGTTCCTTATGTTTATGTTCAGGCTGAGGAGCGCAACGTTAAGGTTCTTTCCAACTTAATGGTTGACTTGAAGTCTTATGTTGACTGTGATCCGGAAGAATTGGGAATTCGTGAGCTTGTTTATTACCCTGTTTTAGCTCAGCTTCTCGAAGAATATACGGATAAGGATGATTTGCTTGATGCAATTCGCCGTAATGCGGTTGATTTGGTACCGAAGCACATCACCAAGGAAGATATTTTTGCTTCTATTAACTACAATATGCATCTTGAGTATGAGATTGGTAACTCTGATGATATCGATCATTTGGGTAACCGTCGTGTACGTGCAGTTGGTGAGTTGTTACAGAACCAGTATCGTATCGGTCTTTCCCGTTTGGAGAGAGTTGTACGTGAGCGCATGACCACTCAGGATTTGGAGGGTATTTCTCCACAGCATTTGATTAATATCAAGCCTGTAACTGCTGCAGTGAAGGAGTTCTTCGGTTCTTCCCAGCTGTCTCAGTTCATGGATCAGAACAACCCACTTGGTGAGTTGACTCATAAGAGACGTCTTTCTGCATTGGGACCTGGCGGTCTTTCCCGTGACCGTGCCGGATTCGAGGTTCGAGATGTACACTATTCTCACTACGGTAGAATGTGTCCTATCGAGACTCCTGAAGGACCTAACATCGGTTTGATTAACTCTCTTGCTTCTTATGCAAGAATTAATGAATACGGTTTCATCGAGGCACCTTATCGTGTTATCGACAAGACTGATCCTAAGAACCCACGTGTAACCAACGATGTTGTTTACATGACTGCGGATGAAGAGGATAACTACCATGTAGCACAGGCGAACGAGCCATTGGATGCAGATGGATACTTCAAGCGTTCTTCCGTATCCGGTCGTTATCGCGAAGAGACTCAGGAATACGACAAGACCGTATTTGATTATATGGACGTATCTCCTAAGATGGTCTTCTCTGTAGCTACCGCTTTGATTCCATTCTTGCAGAACGACGATGCGAACCGTGCATTGATGGGATCTAACATGCAGCGTCAGGCAGTTCCGCTTTTGACTACTGATGCTCCTGTTGTAGGAACCAGCATGGAAGGCAAGACTGCTGTCGATTCCGGTGTCTGCGTTGTTGCTAAGCATGCAGGTACTGTTGAATTGTCTCAGTCCAACAAGATTATTATCAAGACAGATGATGGTGACCGCGATGAGTATGAACTTCAGAAGTTCGTACGAAGCAACCAGTCCAACTGCTATAACCAGAGACCAATCGTATTCAAGGGTGATCATGTTGAGGCCGGCGAGGTGATCGCTGACGGTCCTTCCACCTCTAACGGTGAGTTGGCTCTTGGTAAGAACCCGTTGATCGGATTCATGACCTGGGAAGGTTATAACTACGAGGATGCGGTTCTTTTGTCAGAGCGTTTGGTTCAGGATGATGTTTACACATCTGTACATATCGAAGAATACGAAGTAGAAGCACGTGATACCAAGTTAGGACCGGAAGAGATTACTCGTGACGTTCCTGGTGTCGGCGACGATGCTTTGAAGGATTTGGATGAGAACGGTGTAATCCGTATCGGTGCTGAGGTTCGTGCCGGTGATATCTTAGTTGGTAAGGTTACTCCTAAGGGAGAGACTGAGCTTACTGCTGAGGAGCGTTTGCTTCGTGCAATCTTCGGTGAGAAGGCACGCGAAGTTCGTGATACTTCCCTGAAGGTACCACACGGTGAGTACGGTATCGTTGTTGATGCTAAGACCTTCACCCGTGAGGCTGGCGACGAGTTATCTCCTGGAGTTAACAAGTCCGTTCGTATTTACATCGCTCAGAAGCGTAAGATCTCCGTTGGTGATAAGATGGCTGGTCGTCACGGTAACAAGGGTGTCGTTTCCCGTGTATTACCTGTTGAGGATATGCCTTACTTGCCAAACGGTCGTCCGCTGGATATCGTATTGAACCCATTGGGCGTACCTTCCCGAATGAACATCGGACAGGTGTTGGAGATTCACTTGAGCTTAGCTGCTAAGGCACTCGGCTTCAATATTGAGACTCCTGTATTCGATGGCGCGAAGGAGATTGACATCCAGGATACTCTTGAGTTGGCAAACGATTATGTCAACATGGAGTGGGATGAGTTCGAGGCTAAATACAAAGATACTTTGGCAGAAGATGTCATGAAGTACTTGTCCGATAATCGTGATTACAGAGAATTGTGGAAGGGTGTTCCGATTAGCCGCAACGGTAAGGTTCAGTTGCGTGACGGACGTACCGGTGAAGAGTTCGATTCTCCTGTAACTATCGGTCACATGCATTATCTGAAGCTGCATCACTTGGTAGACGATAAGATCCATGCACGTTCTACCGGTCCTTACTCCTTGGTAACACAGCAGCCGTTAGGTGGTAAGGCACAGTTCGGTGGACAGCGTTTCGGAGAGATGGAGGTATGGGCACTTGAGGCTTACGGTGCAGCATACACACTTCAGGAAATCCTGACCATGAAGTCCGATGATGTAGTTGGACGTGTTAAGACATACGAAGCAATCATTAAGGGTGAGAATATCCCTGAGCCGGGTATCCCTGAGTCCTTCAAGGTATTACTGAAGGAGTTACAGTCCTTAGGTCTTGACGTTAAGGTTCTTGACGAGGAGCGTAACGAAGTTCAGTTGATGGAGACCAGTGAATACGGCAATACAGATCTGAACGCTATTATTTCCGGAGATCGTAATTTTGCATTCGAGAGCAGTGAGTCTTTCGAGGCAAACGGCTTCCAGAAGCAGGAGTTCGATAGCGAAAGCGGAGAACTGGTTGCATCAGAAGATAATGATTACGAAGATGATGATAATGCGGAAGACTTGGCAGAGACACTGAGCAGCATGTCAGAGGACGAGTTTTAGGACATATAAGATCGAAAGGAGTTTCTTAAATGCCAGAGACATTGAATAAAGAAGCAACAAATCAGCCAATTGAGTTTGATGCAATTCAGATCGGTTTGGCATCTCCGGAGAAGATTCGTGAATGGTCTCGCGGTGAGGTTAAAAAGCCAGAGACAATTAACTATCGTACATTGAAGCCGGAAAAAGACGGTCTATTCTGCGAGAAGATTTTCGGACCTACCAAGGACTGGGAATGTCACTGCGGAAAATATAAAAAGATTCGCTACAAGGGTGTTGTTTGTGATCGTTGTGGCGTTGAGGTTACCAAGGCTAGCGTTCGTCGTGAGCGTATGGGACACATCGAGCTTGCTGCTCCTGTTTCCCATATTTGGTACTTCAAGGGTATCCCATCCCGTATGGGATTAATCCTTGACCTCTCTCCAAGAACATTGGAGCGTGTACTGTATTTCGCATCCTACATCGTTTTGGATGCGGGAGATACAGCACTTATGTATAAGCAGGTATTGTCTGAGGCTGAGTACCAGGAAGCTAGAGACCAGTATGGTGATGCTTTCCGTGTAGGTATGGGTGCTGAAGCAATCCAGGAGCTGTTACAGGCGATTGATCTTGAGAAGGATGCAGAGGAATTGACTGCAGAGCTCGAGACTGCAACCGGCCAGAAGCGTGCTCGTATTATTAAGAGATTGGAAGTTGTAGAGGCTTTCCGTGAGTCCGGTAACAAGCCGGAGTGGATGATCATGAACGTTATTCCTGTCATCCCACCGGATCTTCGTCCAATGGTTCAGTTGGACGGTGGCCGTTTTGCTACTTCTGATTTGAATGATTTATATCGTCGTATCATTAACCGTAACAATCGTCTTCGCCGCTTGCTTGAGCTTGGCGCTCCGGAGATCATTGTTCGTAATGAGAAGCGTATGTTACAGGAAGCAGTTGATGCCTTAATCGACAACGGACGTCGTGGCCGTGCAGTTACCGGACCTGGTAACCGTGCTCTGAAGTCCCTGTCTGATATGTTAAAGGGTAAGGGCGGACGTTTCCGTCAGAACTTGCTTGGTAAGCGTGTTGACTACTCCGGACGTTCCGTTATCGTCGTTGGACCGGAACTTAAGATTTATCAGTGTGGTTTGCCTAAGGAAATGGCAATCGAGTTGTTCAAGCCATTCGTTATGAAGGAGCTTGTTGCGAACGGAACCGCACACAATATCAAGAATGCGAAGAAGATGGTTGAGAAGCTTCAGCCGGAAGTTTGGGATGTCTTAGAAGACGTCATCAAAGAGCATCCGGTTATGTTAAACCGTGCTCCTACATTGCATAGACTTGGTATCCAGGCATTCGAGCCAATCCTTGTAGAAGGTAAGGCTATTAAGTTGCATCCATTGGTATGTACCGCTTACAATGCCGACTTCGATGGAGACCAGATGGCTGCTCACTTGCCTTTGACCGCTGAGGCTCAGGCAGAGTGCCGTTTCATGTTGTTGTCTCCGAACAACTTGCTGAAGCCATCCGACGGTGGTGTAGTTGCCGTTCCTTCTCAGGATATGGTACTTGGTATTTACTACATTACCCAGTTGCGTGAAGGCGCACTTGGCGAAGGTAAGTTCTTCAAGAGCATGAATGAAGCAATCCTTGCATATGAGAACAAGGAAATCGCACTTCATGCACGTATCAAGGTTCGTGTTCGCAAGACCATGGCTGACGGTACCGTGAAGACCGGAATCGTTGAGTCTACCCTTGGTAGATTTATGTTCAACGAAATCGTTCCTCAGGATTTGGGATACGTTGATCGTTCCAACCCGGAGAACGAGTTGAAGCTTGAAGTTGACTTCTTGGTTAAGAAGAAAGACTTGAAGGGCATCCTTGAAAAAGTAATCAATACTCATGGAGCTACTAAGACTGCTGAAGTATTGGATGATATTAAGGCAATGGGTTACAAGTACTCTACCATCGCTGCAATGACCGTATCTGTCTCCGATATGACCGTTCCTTCTGAGAAGGAAGGCTTGATTGAAGAGGCTGAGAAGACCGTTGAGAAGATCAAGGCTCAGTATCGCCGTGGTTTCCTTACTGAGGAAGAGCGTTACAAGGAAGTTGTAGAGACCTGGAAGACTACAGATGACCAGTTGACCAGATACCTGTTAGATGGTTTGGATCAGTACAACAACATCTTCATGATGGCTGACTCCGGAGCGCGTGGTTCCGATAAGCAGATTAAGCAGTTGGCCGGTATGCGTGGTTTGATGGCTGATACAACCGGACGTACAATCGAACTTCCTATTAAGTCGAACTTCCGTGAAGGTCTTGACGTATTGGAGTACTTCATGTCTGCGCATGGTGCTCGAAAGGGTATGTCCGATACCGCTCTTCGTACCGCGGATTCCGGATACCTGACCAGACGTCTTGTAGACGTATCTCAGGAATTAATCATTCGTGAGCGTGACTGCTGCGAAGGTAAGAATCGTGAGCTTCCGGGAATGGTTGTTAAATCATTCATGGATGGCAAGGAGACAATCGAAGGATTACAGGATCGTATTACCGGACGTTTCTCCTGCGAGTCTATCTACGATGCAGAAGGCAATATGATTGTTAAGGCTAACCATATGATTACACCTCGCCGTGCAGCACAGATCATGGCTAAGGGCGTTGATAAGGATGGCAAGCCGATTACAGAGGTTAAGATCCGTACCGTACTTACTTGCCGTAGCGAGAACGGTATCTGCGCGAAGTGTTACGGTGCCAACATGGCAACCGGTAATGCAGTTCAGGTTGGTGAGGCAGTTGGTATTATCGCTGCTCAGTCCATCGGTGAGCCTGGTACACAGTTGACCATGAGAACCTTCCACTCCGGTGGTGTCGCTGGTAGCGATATTACTCAGGGTCTTCCTCGTGTCGAGGAGCTTTTCGAGGCTCGTAAGCCGAAGGGACTTGCAATCATCACTGAGATTGCAGGAACCGCTGAAATCGTTGATACGAAGAAGAAGCGTGAGATTGTTGTAACCAACAAGGAGACCGGTGAGTCCAAGACTTACTTAATCCCTTACGGTTCTCACATCAAGATTATGGATGGCGCAGAGCTTGAGGCCGGTGATGCATTGACCGAAGGTTCCGTTAACCCACATGATATCTTGAAAATTAAGGGCATCCGTGCAGTACAGGATTACATCCTTCGCGAAGTACAGCGTGTATACCGCTTACAGGGTGTAGAAATCAATGATAAGCATATCGAAGTTATCGTTCGTCAGATGATGAAGAAGGTTCGTATCGAAGAGGCTGGAGATACCGGATATCTTCCTGGATCTCAGGTTGACTTCTTGAAGTATGAGGACTTGAACGAAGAGTTAGAGGCAGAGGGCAAGGCACCTGCAGACGGCAAGCGTGTTCTTCTTGGTATTACCAAGGCTTCCCTTGCTACCGATTCCTTCCTGTCCGCAGCATCCTTCCAGGAGACCACTAAGGTTCTTACCGATGCAGCCATCAAGGGTAAGGTTGATCCACTTGTCGGCCTGAAAGAGAACGTTATTCTTGGTAAGCTGATTCCTGCAGGAACCGGTATGAAGCGTTATCAGAACATTAAGCTGAACACCGATTACAATAAGGTAATGGTAGAAGCTGTTAAGGAAGCTCCAATCGTTGAAGATATTGACGACGAGGAAGAGTTGGCAGAGGTTGAATAATCTTTGTTAAAATACATAGGGGAGACCGAGAGCATCGGTCTCTCCTTATTTTTTTTGAAATTGCTTGACAAGTAAAAATTCAGAAATTATAATATTTTAGCGTGCATAGATATACCCGTAGAGTAGATTCCAGTCGTGCGCGCGGGGATGAATGCATAGAATTGACATAGGAGGTGAAATAAATGCCAACATTCAACCAGTTAGTTAGAAAGGGTAGACAGACATCTGCAAAGAAGTCTACAGCACCAGCACTTCAGAAGGGATTCAACTCTCTTAAGAAGAAGCCAATCGACACATCTTCTCCACAGAAGCGTGGCGTATGTACTGCTGTTAAGACCGCTACACCTAAGAAGCCTAACTCAGCTTTGAGAAAGATCGCCAGAGTTCGTCTTTCCAACGGAATCGAAGTAACATCTTACATTCCTGGTGAAGGACACAACTTGCAGGAGCACAGTGTTGTACTCGTTCGTGGTGGCCGTGTTAAGGATTTACCAGGTACACGTTATCACGTAATCCGTGGAACACTTGATACCGCAGGCGTTGCTGATCGTAAGCAGGCTCGTTCTAAGTACGGCGCTAAGCGTCCTAAGGCTGCTAAGTAATTCGCTGCTACTATTTAGAACCAAATGAATTTGTATGAACATAGATGTAAGGTTAGTGTTGATGTTTATTTCATTTAGTAGATAAATACAGCGCGAACACATTCATATGTGAGTACCTAAGATTTAATCGAAAAATTATGATTAAGGAGGGAAGAAACGTGCCACGTAAAGGACATACTGTAAAAAGAGACGTACTTGCAGATCCTATTTACAACAGCAAGGTAGTAACCAAGCTTGTCAATAACGTTATGTTAGATGGTAAGAAGGGTGTTGCTCAGAAGATTGTTTATGGAGCATTCGCAAGAGTCGAAGAAAAAACCGGAAGACCTGCAGTAGAGGTGTTCGAAGAAGCTATGAACAACGTTATGCCTGTACTTGAAGTAAAGGCTAGACGTATCGGTGGAGCTACCTATCAGGTACCTATCGAGGTTCGTCCTGATCGTCGTCAGGCATTGGGCCTTCGTTGGTTAACCACTTTTTCACGTAACAGAAGTGAGAAGACCATGGAAGAGCGTCTTGCTAACGAGATTATGGATGCTGCGAACAATACTGGTTCCGCAGTAAAGCGTAAAGAAGAAATGCATAGAATGGCAGAGGCAAACAAGGCTTTCGCTCATTATCGTTTCTAAGATTTATAGCAAATATAGGAGGAACATACCTTGGCAGGAAGAGAATATCCTTTGGATAGAACCCGAAACATCGGTATTATGGCCCACATCGATGCTGGTAAGACCACATTGACTGAGCGTATTCTTTACTATACCGGTGTTAACTACAAGATTGGTGAGACCTACGAAGGTACTGCTACCATGGACTGGATGGAGCAGGAACAGGAAAGAGGTATCACAATCACTTCTGCAGCTACCACATGCCACTGGACTCTCCAGGAGCAGTGCAAGCCTAAGAAGGGTGCTCTTGAGCATCGTATCAACATCATCGATACTCCTGGACACGTAGACTTCACCGTAGAAGTTGAGCGTTCCTTGCGTGTATTGGATGGTGCTGTCGGCGTATTTGACGCAAAGGGCGGTGTTGAGCCACAGTCCGAGAACGTATGGCGTCAGGCTGATACATATAAGGTACCAAGAATGGCATTCGTTAATAAGATGGATATCCTTGGTGCTGATTTCTATAATACTGTTTCCGAGATCGGTTCTAAGCTTGGTAAGAACGCAGTTGTTATCCAGCTCCCAATCGGTAAGGAAGATCATTTCGAAGGAATCATCGATTTGTTCGAAATGAAGGAGTACATCTACAATGACTCCAAGGGTGAGGACATCTCCATCGTTGATATCCGTGAGGATATGAAGGATGAGGCTGAGACTTACCATCAGGAACTCGTTGAGAAGATCTGTGACTTCGACGAGGACCTTATGATGAAATACTTAGAGGGTGAAGAGCCTTCTATCGACGAGCTGAAGGCTGCATTACGTAAGGCTACCATCAACAACGAAGGTGTACCTGTATGCTGCGGTTCTGCTCACTTCAACAAGGGTATCCAGAAGTTATTGGATGCAGTTGTAGAGTTCATGCCAGCTCCTACCGATATCCCTGATATCGCAGGTACTGACCTTGATGGCAATGAAATCACCAGAAAGTCTTCTGATGAGGAGCCATTCGCAGCTCTTGCATTCAAGATCATGACTGACCCATTCGTTGGTAAGCTTGCATTCTTCCGTGTTTACTCCGGAACATGTAAGTCCGGCTCTTATGTATTAAATGCTACTAAGGGCAAGAAGGAGCGTGTTGGACGTATCCTTCAGATGCACGCTAATAAGCGTGAAGAAATCGACATTGTATACTCTGGCGATATCGCTGCAGCAGTTGGTTTCAAGGTAACTTCTACCGGTGATACCATTTGTGATGAGCAGCATCCGGTTATCCTGGAGTCCATGGAGTTCCCAGAGCCAGTTATCGAGCTTGCTATCGAGCCTAAGACTAAGGCTGGACAGCAGAAGATGGGTGAGGCTCTTGCCAAGTTGGCTGAAGAGGATCCTACCTTCCGTGCACATACGGATGAGGAGACTGGTCAGACCATCATCGCTGGTATGGGTGAGCTTCACTTGGAGATCATTGTTGATCGTCTCTTAAGAGAGTTCAAGGTTGAGGCTAACGTTGGTGCACCTCAGGTTGCATACAAGGAGACCTTCACCAAGCCTGTTGATCAGGAATACAAGTATGCTAAGCAGTCCGGTGGTCGTGGTCAGTACGGTCACTGTAAAGTTAAGTTCGAGCCGATGGACGCAAACGCTGAAGAAGTATTCAAGTTTGAGTCTGCCGTAGTCGGTGGTGCTATTCCGAAGGAGTACATCCCATCTATCGGTGCAGGTATCGAAGAAGCTGCTAAGGCAGGTATCCTTGCTGGATTCCCTGTTCTTGGTATCAAGGCTACTGTATACGACGGATCTTACCATGAAGTCGATTCTTCCGAGATGGCATTCCACATTGCCGGATCCATGTGTTTCAAGGAAGCTATGGCTAAGGCTGAGCCTACCCTTCTTGAGCCTATCATGAAGGTTGAGGTTACTATGCCGGAAGAGTACATGGGAGATGTTATCGGTGATATCAACTCTCGTCGTGGTCGTGTAGAAGGTATGGATGATGTCGGCGGCGGAAAGATCGTTCGTGCATACGTACCGTTGTCCGAGATGTTCGGATACTCTACAGATCTTCGTTCTACTACTCAGGGTCGTGGAAACTACTCCATGTTCTTCGAGAAGTACGAGCCAGTTCCTAAGAATGTTGCAGATAAGGTTATCGCAGCAAAGAAGGGCTAATTAGCAATTTTACACTTTTCACCCTCCTCGGGGTGAAAAGTGTTGATAATTCGGTGAAAATTAAATATAATTGATTTTAGCCGAGTTTATGAAAAGAAGTCCCGTTAAGGGCATCGAAAACTAAGGAGGAAGTTAAGAAATGGCAAAAGCTAAATTCGAAAGAACTAAACCACATTGTAACATTGGTACCATTGGTCACGTAGATCATGGTAAAACTACCTTAACTGCAGCAATCACAAAGGTATTATCTGAGCGTGTAGCTGGTAATGCAGCTGTTGATTTCGCTAACATTGATAAGGCTCCAGAAGAGAGAGAGCGTGGTATCACAATTTCTACCGCTCACGTTGAGTATGAGACTGAGAGACGTCACTATGCACACGTTGACTGCCCAGGCCATGCTGATTATGTAAAGAACATGATCACTGGTGCTGCTCAGATGGACGGCGCTATCCTTGTAGTAGCTGCTACTGACGGTGTTATGGCTCAGACTAAGGAGCACATCCTTCTTGCTCGTCAGGTAGGCGTTCCTTACATCGTAGTATTCTTGAACAAGTGTGATATGGTTGACGATCCTGAGTTGATCGAGCTTGTAGAGATGGAAGTTACTGAGCAGTTAGAGGAGTACGGATTCGAAGGATGCCCAATCATCCAGGGTTCCGCTCTTAAGGCTCTTGAGGGAGACGCTGCTTGGGGAGACAAGATCATGGAGCTTATGAGCACTGTTGATGAGTACATCCCAGATCCAGAGCGTGATACTGATAAGCCATTCTTGATGCCAGTAGAGGACGTATTCACTATTACCGGTCGTGGTACTGTAGCAACCGGTAGAGTAGAGCGTGGTACTCTTCACTTGAACGACGAGATCGAAATCGTTGGTATTCATGAAGAGACTGCTAAGTCCGTTGTAACCGGTATCGAGATGTTCCGTAAGCAGATGGACGAGGCTATGGCTGGTGATAACATCGGTGCACTTCTTCGTGGTATCGATCGTGATAAGATCCAGCGTGGTCAGGTTATCGCTAAGCCAGGTTCTGTAACTTGCCATACCAAGTTCACAGCACAGGTTTACGTATTGACCAAGGACGAGGGTGGTCGTCATACACCATTCTTCAACAACTATCGTCCACAGTTCTACTTCAGAACAACTGACGTAACTGGTGTTTGCAACCTTCCAGCTGGTACTGAGATGTGCATGCCTGGTGATAACGTAGAGATGACCATCGAGCTTATCCATCCAGTAGCTATGGAGCAGGGTCTTACTTTCGCTATCCGCGAGGGTGGACGTACTGTAGGTTCAGGCCGTGTTGCTACTATCATTGAGTAATCACGAGCGAACAGCCCAACCCAATTAGTTAATTAAGACTTCCGAGGATTTCCTCGGAAGTCTTTTTTATTTTAAATTCAAACAAAGATATCGGAGATGTCCCCTTGAAATTCAGATAGAATGTTTGTACAATATCCTTTGTTGGACAATAGACAACTGTCTATTGCCTTAGTTTGGAGAGATATTATGAGTGAATTATTTGAAGATATTATGTTGGCTATGGATCATGGGGACTTGCTTGTTTACTACCAGCCGCAGTACCATGCATTTACAAGCCGTTTGAATTCTGCAGAGGCATTATGCCGCTGGCGTACACCGGATGGAACCGTTGTGGAAGCTTCTGAGTTTATTCCGGAATTGGAGAAGAGCTATAACATTTGTACCGTAGATTGGTATGTGTTGGAGGAAGTGTGCAAGTTCCTGTCTAGACGTATGAAGGAGCATAAGTATATTGTTCCGGTTTCTGTGAATTTTTCCTTACAACATATCAAAGAAATACACGTGGCTGGCCGTATTGCAGAGATTGTAGATAAGTACGGCATTGACCATAGCAATATTATTATTGAGATTACGGAGTCTGCCTATGTAGATGCGCCGAATGAAACCCCGCTTCTCATTGAGGCAATTCGTGGTAAGGGCTTCCCGGTGGCTATGGATAACTTTGGCCGTGGATTATCTTCCTTAATCTACTTAAGCCATATTAAAGCGGATTACATGAAGATTGATCGTTCCTTGATTCAGGAGAACTGTGAGACGGAGCGTGAGCGAATTGTATTGGAGAGTATCTTCGATTGTACCCATCGCTTGAATGTAGTTACCGTTGCGGAAGGCGTAGAGACCAAGGAACAGTTAGCGTTCTTGCGTACCAGTGGTTGCAATCTGATTCAGGGTAGATGCTTCGATATGCCGCTTCCGGAGGAAGAATTCGAGCAGCGCTTGGAGGCCACGGTTCGGGAGCCGTTCAATGAGGATATTCTTTCCATTCAGTCTCAGGCTGCTGCAAAACAGCTGCTTTTGGATGCGATTTTCACCGGATATCCATTGATTATCTATTCGAACCTTACCCGTAATTCCTTCTATATGATGAATTACGATAACTTTACTTCTCAGATGTGTCCGTCTGCGGGGGTATACACGGAATTGATTGAGCACGGTGCTTCCACGATGCATCCGGAAGACCGTATGTTATTTAAGACCACCTTCAATCGCCAGAGCCAGATTGATAAGTTCCGCAGTGGTGCGAAGAGCATATCAGTCGTGACTCGTCAGTGTGGCGATGATGGTATTTATCGACGGGTCCAGACAACGAATTACTTCGTTAAGAACCCGGATGTTGATGATGTATTAGTTATTACTTTGTGCCAGAATCTGGACTAAGAATTGCAATGCTGTAAGCAGGAAGGGTGAGAACTCCGCCCTTTTCGCTTACGGCATTTTTTGCGTCTGTGGCATTGACCCAGTCGACGAGGGTGTAGCCTTCCGGCATTGTAACGGTGCGGTCCTCAGCGGAGATGTTGAAGAGAATTGCAACATCCGAATCTTCCCACCTACGACGAATGCCGCAAATCTGGGAATCACCGTATCCGGCTTCACCATCTTCGGCGCCTAGAATCTCCGTCATACCCCGGGCGATGGCCGGATAGGTGTTGCGCAGGCGGATGACTTCCTTGGTGAAGGAATAAATGGAGTTGGGATCCTTCGCCTGGTCTTCGAGACTACCGTAGATCATCTCCTGTTGCTTCATATTGGCAGGACCCTTGCACATGCCCTCAGCGGTTGCATCGCTGCTCCATTGCATTGGAGCACGCTTATTCTCATCTGCGCCGGATCCGCGCATGCCAAGCTCCTCTCCATAGTACAAAAAGGCGTTGCCCTGCATCAAAAGATTCATAGCTAGGGCGTATTTGGTCTGTTCCAATGCAAGTTCACCGGTATAGAATCCGGAACCTCTGGCCATGTCGTGATTGGTATAAAATGGCGCATTAATGTAGTTTGGATTATAAGATTGATAGAGAGTTTCTGCATTTATCTGTGATTGTGCGAAATCTGCAGCGCTGCCTGCGCCGTGAAGTATTTTTGCAATATTGCCGTTGCTATCAGCGAAGGAAAAATCGAAGAAACTGTCTACACCTGAGGCATAAAATGGCGCATAAGATTTCCGATTGGTCCATGCTTCGCCCACAATGTAGGCATCTGACTTCTTGGACTTGACCATATCGTTGAACCAGGTCAGTTCTTTCGTAATCTCATCCGGTTGTCCGGTCTCATAGGAGGTAACCGCATCCAATCGGAAGCCGTCCACCCCGTGGTCCAACCAGAAGGATGTTATCTCATCAAATTCTTTTCGGACATCTTCGCTCTTTAGATTCAAATCCGGCATGCCTTCCCAGAAGCGGGCCTCATAATACCAGTTGGAACCGGGAAGAGCGGTATAGCCTTCCAACTTCTCTCTGGAAAAATGATAGTAATCCACATAGGGGCAAGCTTCCAAATCCGGCTCGTCCTCCGGCGCAAGGCCTTTGAGATAATCGCTGGCAGCGACGAACCAAGGGTGTTCACTGGAAGAGTGATTCATAACAAAATCGATAATGACATGGACGCCACGGCTATGACAGTCGTCAACCAAGGCATCGAAATCCTCCATGGTGCCGTACTCCGGATCAATATCCATATAATCCGTTACATCGTACTTGTGGTAGGTCGGAGACGGAGAAATGGGCATCAGCCAGATCTCGTTACATCCAAGGTCCTCATCGGTGGAATCATCCCCGTCATTGATATAGTCCAGCTTCTTGGCCAGACCCGGCAAGTCTCCAATGCCATCCCCGTCACTGTCGTAAAAAGAATAAACGAAGACTTCGTAGCAAGTACGGTAATTATCGTCAATAATATGGAGTGCCGGCTTTGCGGTTTTTCCACACCCGCTAAAGCAACTCAGGGTAAGCGCACCGGTCAGCAGTAATGCGATAAGTCTCTTTTTCATGTTTATCCCTCCATATGAGCAACCAGGCAACTGATGCCGTCCACCGGAATGCCTTCGCCAATGCGGTAAGTGCAAGTGGACAGCGGTGTGGTACCTGCTTGGTCACCTTCGATATAGGTGGTGTATGTTCCTGCGATTGGTGCAGGAAGCAAAATCCTCTCCTTGGAAGCGTTATAGACCACCAGGTAATCCTTCAAGGTAAAGGCAACCACAGAAGGTAGAGTGGTGGTGGCAATAAAGTGCAGTTCCTTAGCAACTTCACGCCCATCCGTCAGATGCAATTGCGGTGTGGCCTTACGGAAGGCGATCAAACCTTGGTAGAACTCTCGCATAGCAACCTGCTCCGGAGTGAGGTCATAGGAGATTGCATTCATGGACAGCGGCTGGTTGAAGCTGTTGTCGCAGAAGTCCTTGCTGCGCAGAATCTCTTCTCCATGAAGGAAAAACGGCACACCCTGGGAGGTAAAAACAATGGCTGCAGCCAAACGATTCATGGCCAGATGTTCTTCTAAGGTGGCGTCGGTAACGGAAACACGTAGTCGATCCCACAAGGTCATATTATCGTGGCAAGACACATAGTTGATGACACGATTTGGCGTAGTAGCCCAAGCTCCATCCGGGGAGTAGGTGTAGCTATCGTAATCCACCTGTGGATGCGCGCATGCTCCGGCAACAGAGAAACGAATATCGTTCTCGGTTCCTTTCGCACCACCAACGAATCCGATGGCATCATCGGTGAATACATGTCCCCGGACCCCGTCGCGAATATCATCGGAAAAAGCACCGACCCCTTCGATGGTATGGAGATTCGCCTTGGTAGAACGGCGAGATTCCGGCAATACCGAATCACCGCCCAACCAGCCTTCGCCGTAGAGAAGGACGTCCGGCTTGATGGCACGTAAGGTGTGATTGACCTCCTGCATGGTCTCTAAATCCAAGCACCCCATCAAATCGAAGCGGAATCCATCCAAATGGAATTCCTGCATCCAATACAGCAGGCAGTCTAAGATATACTTGCGGACCATGGGACGCTCCGAGGCAACCTCGTTACCGCAGGCGCTACCGTCGGAGTAGACGTCGCCGTTCTTCCGGTAAAAATAATCCGGAACTGTCTTCTGGAAACAGGAATCTAAGCTGTAGGTATGATTGAATACCACGTCCATAATGACGCCAATGCCGGCCCGGTGGAAAGCCATAATCATGGTTTTTAATTCCCGGATACGAACGCTTCCATCATGAGCATCGGTAGCAAAGGATCCTTCCGGAGTCATATAGTTCACCGGATCGTAGCCCCAGTTGTAGTTCTCGGGATGTTCAATCACAGACCGTGATTCATCAATACTGCCAAAGTCGTAGACCGGCATGAGCTGGACATGTGTGACGCCTAAGTCCTTCAAATAATCAATGCCGCAAGGAATGCCGGATCCCGTTCGAAGTCCGCCTTCGGCGAGACCGAGATATTTTCCCCGATGCGCTGCTGAAGAAGTTGCATCTCCCGTCGCGTCCAGAATGGAAATCTCACAAATGACGGCATCTGCCGGATTGGAAACAGCGGGACCATGGTCCCCATCAAAGCCCTCCGGATTGGTCTTGGTCAAATCGCAAACCATGGAGCGACGACCGTTGCATCCTACCGCCTTGCTGTAAGGATCCTGGGTCTCTCGATTGTCTACCATATAGGTATAATAAGTGCCCTCCGGGACGTCTCCTTGGCAAACCCAGGTGCCGTCTACATCGCGGGACATGGGAAGGCGGCCCATAGGTAAAAGTGCCTGGTCGCTGTCGTATAAGTTCAAAGTTACTGTGGTGGCATCCGGTGCCCAGATACGAAAACAGGTGCAACCATGGCCCATGGTGCACCCGAGATCCGTACCTGCATAATACAGGTCCGTCATGTTTGTTGCTCCTTTAATGTTTCTTCGTATAAGCGTGGGTTCACGTGAAGGACGGAATCCTTAGAGTCCGTACGACGAATCAGAACCCTCGGCTTCGCAATCGCAGTGGAAGCGCGAAGCGTCAAAGATGGGCGAAGCATGTTCTTGGATAGAGAAACACCGTCCATCAATGTCTGTAAAATCATAAATGCACACTTGCCAAGCTCCGTACGGTTCTGTCGCACGGTGGTAAGTGGCGGATCCAATTCAGCGGCAAAAGGCATATCATCAAATCCAATCACGCTGATATCTTCCGGAACGGAAAAACCAAGTTCCTTACAGGATTCGATGACGCCCATGGCAATATCGTCATTACCGCAAAGAATGGCCGTAGCTCCCATATCCAAAAAGCTAGGCACATGGTAATGGGCAGCATCCGCAACGAAGAATCCGTATACCGCCATGGATGCATCCAATGGCAAGTGATGCTGAGCGATACCACGTAAATATGCCCGCATGCGCTGGTCGGAAATCATGGAATCCTTGGAACCGTCCAAGAATGCAATCTTCTCATGACCCAAAGAAATCAGATGGGAGATTGCCATATCGATACCTTCCTCACTGTCGGTTCCGACGCAGGATACATGTGGATTGGCAGGAATGAAGTTGTCCAGTAACACCGTTGGAACTGTGGTGTTCTCCAACTGCTTCATCCATGGATCGTTCAATGCAAAACCTACAAGAAAAGCGCCAATATAGCCACGCTCTAGGATATAGGACTCATAGAGATGGGCATCCTGGAACTCCGGATCGATTTCTTCTACTTCGATACGAAGGGAAGATCGAAATGCAGCCTGACGGAAACCCAACACAATATCATGACCGAAGGCATCTTTGGTGTCATATTTCATATTTTCAACGAAGATGCAGATGGCACCGTCGTTGGATTTTAACTTTTTGCTTGTGTAGCCCAGCTCTACAGCGGTATCCAAAACAGCCTGGCGAAGAGAATCGCTGATGTCTTTGGCGCCGTTGAGACCCTTGGACACTGTGCTGACGGAAACGCCGAGCTTGTCGGCAATGTCTTTGATAGTAGCCATATGTTGTCCTTTTACGAAAAACTACGAAAAAATATTCTACGGTTTTACATTATAGACAGGAATGAAACAGAAAACAATACTTCGAAAAATTACGAAAAAATCTTTGTGAAAGATGTGCAAAAACCACCCGGGGCAAATTGTGAAAGGTGATGAAATAGGGAAAAGGGGGTTGTCATTTTCCCTGGACGGGGATATATTGTCCATAGAGCAACGAAATGTTGCGAAAATTTTTTCTCTATTTTCGGTAACGTTTCCAAGATTAATTCCGAAAATAAACGAAAACATTTTTAGGAGGGAATTACAAAATGAAGAAGAAAGTATTGGCTATGTTACTTGCTACAACAATGGTAGCAACTGCCTTCGCAGGATGCGGAAGCAAGACAGAGACCACCGGTGAAGCAACCGGAACTGAGACAGGCGCTGAGGGCGAAGAAGCCATCACTGCAACCATCACTGTATGGGGCCCACAGGAAGACCAGAGTGAAGACAACGGCAACTGGTTAAAGACAGAGTGCGAGGCTTTCGCAGCTGAGCATCCGGAATGGAACCTTACCTTCGAGTATGGTGTTTGCTCTGAGGGAGATGCAAAGACCAACGTTGGAACCGATCCATCCGCAGCAGCAGATGTTTACATGTTTGCAAACGATCAGATTCCTGATTTGCTTGCAGCAAACGGAATTGCAGAGCTTGGCGGATCTACTGTAGATCAGATCAAGTCTCAGAACTCCGATACCATGGTAAATACCGTAACTTATGACGGTGGTGTATATGGTGTTCCATTCACTTCCAATACCTGGTTTATGTACTATGACAAGAGCGTCTTTACAGAAGAGGATGTTAAGAACTTGGATACTATGTTAGAGAAGGGTGTTGTATCCTTCCCACTTTCCAACAGCTGGTATATCGCTTCTTTCTATGTAGCGAACGGATGTACCTTATTCGGAGCTGATGGAACCGATGAAGCTGCAGGATTTGATTTCTCCGGCGACAAGGCAGCAGCAGTAACCGATTACTTGGTTGACTTGGTAGCTAATCCAAACTTCAAGAACGATGCAGAAGGATCCGGTATTGCAGGACTTGCAGACGGTTCTGTAAATGCAATCTTCTCCGGTTCTTGGGATTATGACAATGTTAAGGAAGCTCTTGGCGATAACATGGGAATTGCAGCAGCTCCTACATTCACCATTGATGGTAAGGAAGCTCAGATGAAGGCATTCGCAGGTTCTAAGGCAATCGGTGTTAATCCAAACGCTGAGTATCCACAGGTTGCAGTAGCACTTGCTGCTTATCTTGGAAGCGCTGATGCACAGAAGGCTCACCTTGAAATGCGTAACATCCTTCCAACTGACGGATCTGTAGACGTATCCGGTAACGAGCTTGCTGAGGCAGTAGCAGTTGTTCTTGACAAGGCTTCTACCGTACAGCCATTGGTATCTACTATGGGTCAGTACTGGACTCCTGCACAGACCATGGGTGAAGAGCTTGTAAATGGTTCTGTAACACATGACAATGCTGCAGAGAAGACCGAAGCTATGAATGAGGCAATGAATTCCTCTGTAGTAGAGTAATTCATCTACCCCTAACTGTTTATTACCTAATAGAAAGCCGCCGGCTGCATCAGTGGCTGGCGGCTTTTGAAAAATAGGGAAAACGAGATTTCGAATAAGGAATGAATTATGAGAGTAAAGAATTCAAATAGAGAACATACCGTTTGGGCTGCTCTGACAAAAGGTGACTGGGCCACCAAGTTATCCGCACTTGTAATGGGACTTGGCTGTGCAATGCACAAGCAAGTGGTAAAAGGTGTTCTGATTTTTGCTGTGGAAGTGGCATATATCTTTTTTATGGTACAGACCGGAATCGGATGCTTAGCGCAATTGCCGGGCCTAGGTGAAAATGAAACAGAAAAAGTGTGGAATGAGGCCAAGCAGATTTATGAATATACACAGGGAGATAACTCCTTGCTCATTCTTCTGTATGGTGTCGCAGTTCTTTTTGTGACAGCAGCATTTATTATTTTCTGGAGAATCCAGATGCGGGAGTCCTTCTATCTGCAGCGTCGGATGGAAGAGGGCAAACACATCAATAACTTCCGGGAAGATTTGAAATCCCTGGGACATCAGAATCTTCAGATTCCGTTGATGACCTTACCGATGGTGGGCATTCTTGCCTTCACGGTTGTGCCGCTTATTTTCATGATTAGTATGGCGTTTACCAGCTATTCCAAGGAAGGGGACCATCTTACCCTCTTTGATTGGGTGGGATTTGCCAACTTCACCAGAGTATTGAATTTGCACGGTAATATCGGCCGCCAGTTCTGGAGTGTCTTGGGATGGACCATTATCTGGGCAATTTTTGCAACCTTTTTGAATTATATCCTTGGTATGATTCTTGCCATGATCATCAACCGTAAGGATACCCGTTGGAAGGGATTTTGGAGATTTTGCTTCGTACTTTCCATTGCGGTTCCGCAGTTCGTGTCATTGATGATTATGCATATTATGTTACAGCCGCAGGGCGCAATGAATGTGATTCTGCAGAACTTAGGTATCATTGATAGTCCGTTGCCGTTCTTGTCTAACGCCATGTGGGCCCGTGTGACGGTCATTGTTATCAACCTGTGGGTAGGTATCCCATATACCATGTTGCAGGTGACCGGTATCTTGCAGAATATTCCGGCAGAGCTGTATGAAGCAGCCAAGATGGATGGTGCAGGTCCGGCAACCATTTTCCGTAAGATTACCTTGCCATACATGTTGTTTGTTACCACGCCGTATCTGATTACCCAGTTCACCGGTAACATCAACAACTTCAATGTCATCTACCTGTTATCTGCCGGTGGCCCGACAGAGGTAGGGGATACGGCCGGTAAGACCGACCTTCTGGTAACCTGGTTATTCAAGTTGACCATCGACAAGCAGTACTATAACATCGGTGCCGTCATCGGTATCTTTACCTTCTTGGTATTGTCTGTTGTGGCATTGGCAACTTACCGCAATACCGGATCTTATAAAAATGAGGAGGAATTCATGTAATGAAAAATACAAAACGAACCGTTGTAAATATTGTTGTGCATGTATTCCTTGCGGCGATGGCATTCGTCTGGCTGCTGCCGATTTTTTGGATTATACTGACCAGCTTCCGTGGAGAGAAGGGTTCCTATGTAAATTCCTTCTTCCCGAAGACCTATACCTTTGATAACTACATCCGTTTGTTCACGGATCGAAACGTGTTGAACTTCCCGCAGATGTTCGCCAACACATTGTTTATTGCAGTATGCACCTGCATTATTTCCACCTTCTTTGTGTTGTCCATCTCATTTTGTATGTCACGTTTGCGCTTCCATTTTCGTAAGACCTACATGAACATGGCCATGATTTTGACCTTGTTCCCGGGATTTATGTCCATGGTAGCCGTGTACTATATTTTAAAAGCTTTGGGACTTTCCGAAGGTTCCATGATTCGTGTGGCATTGATTCTCGTATACTCCGGAGGTTCCGGATTGGGATTCTACATTGCCAAAGGATTCTTTGATACCATTCCGAAGTCCATCGATGAAGCAGCAATTATCGATGGTGCAACCAGATGGCAGATTTTCACCCGTATTACCATGCCACTGTCGAAGCCGATTATCATCTATACGGTCCTGACCTCCTTCATTGGACCGTGGGTGGACTTCATTTTTGCAAAAGTTATTTGCCGTGCCAATGCGCAGTACTATACCGTGGCCATCGGCCTGTGGAACATGCTCCAGAAGGAGTACATCCATAGCTGGTATACCTGCTTCGCGGCCGGTGCAGTGATTATCTCCATTCCGATTGCAGCGTTGTTTATCTTCATGCAGCGATACTACGTAGAAGGAATGGCAGGCGCCGTCAAGGGCTAATTAAATATGTAAGAGGCAATGCCCGGATGTACGCGCAACCCATACATCCGGGCTGTTTTTGTGAATAGGAGAAAAAGAAAATGGAATTAGCAGCAATCTATCATCGCTCCACGGATCAGTTTTGCTATCCACTGAACGATGACGAATTGATTATTAACATCCAGACCGGATACGATGTGGACCGGGTCTTCTTATATGAAGGAGATCCGTACTTAGCTGGCATTATGGGCGGCAAGGAAAAATGGGCCGGGGAACGGATGGAAATCTACTATAAAAAACGTTTGAAAAACCACATTTGGTGGACAACCACGGTGCGGCCGCAGTATAAGCGCAGCAAGTATTACTTCGAATTGCATAGCAAAGATGAAGTGCTCTACTATTTCGAGGATGGCTTTTATACCGAGGCACAGATGAATCATGAGGGTAAATCCTTAGCGCTCTTTCAGTTCCCTTGGATGAACTCCGCGGATATTTTCCGTACACCGGACTGGGTCAATGAGACCATCTGGTACCAGATTTTTCCGGAGCGTTTTTGCAATGGTGATAAGAGCAATGATCCGGAAGGGGTACGTCCGTGGAAAAGTGAGAAGATTACCGACCATCGTGCTTATTACGGCGGTGATTTGCAGGGCATCATCGACAAGGTGCCATACCTTCGGGACCTTGGAATTACGGGACTCTATTTAACACCGATCTTCGAAGCCAATTCCAATCACAAGTACAATACCAAGGATTATCGCAAGGTGGATCCGGCCTTCGGAACCAATGAGACCTTGCGGCAATTGGTGGATACCTGCCACGGTGCCGGCATCCGCGTAATGCTGGATGGCGTATTCAATCATACGGGAACGGACTTCCCCATGTGGCTGGATGTAATGGAAAAGGGGCAGGATTCAGAATATGCCGATTGGTATATGATCAATGAATGGCCGGTGACCTTGGGACATGATACCAAGGATGGACGGTTCTATTCTTTCGCCTTCTCTGATCAGATGCCGAAGTTGGATACAAATCATCCGGCGGTGCAGAAGTATTTGTTGGATATCGTACAATTCTGGATGGACGAATTCGACATTGACGGATTGCGATTGGATGTGGGGAATGAGATATCCCATCGCTTTTTAAAGCAATTACGCTATATGACCAAGACGAAGAAGCCGGACTTCTATCTCTTGGGTGAAATCTGGCATGACTCCATGGATTGGCTGCGAGGCGACGAGTACGATGCAGTGATGAATTATCCGTTGTCCACGGCAATCAACAACTTCTGGGTGTTTGAAGACTGGAAGAAGGAAGAGTTCGAATACGCCATCAATAAGAGTTTTACCACTTATATGCAGCAGGCCAATGACGTGTTGTTTAATCTGTTGGATTCCCATGATACGGATCGTCTGATGCATCGTTTGGGAAATGACTTGGATGTATTCTACCAGCAGCTGGCGGTGCTCTATACCATGCCGGGAAGTCCTTGCGTATTCTATGGTACAGAGATTGCCATGGAGGGAGCCCATGATCCGGATTGCCGCCGGTGCATGCCATGGGATGAGATTGCAGCAGGAACCTATGAGGAACGCATCAACGATTTGAAACAGTTGATCGCACTGCGTAAGGCGCATCCGGCCTTTCGTAGCAGGAACTTCCATTTTCCCAATGAGGTGGAAGATAGCCGCGTCATCGAGTTCATGAAGATATGCGACGAGGAAGTGGTACGTATTGTGCTGAATTGTGGAAACAATGCGGTGGACGTGCCGGTGGATGTGGATAAGGTCTTATATCGTCGCAAGTATGAACAGGGCGTTCTATTGCCGAAAGGCATTTTGATTTATTCTGAATAGATAGGTATACTAATACTCGTAGGGCAAGGGCTCTGCGAGTATTTTTATTGGAGAACATCATGGAGAAGAAAAAGGGAACGCGGGAAAAAATATTTGAAATCATCCAAATCGGAAGCCGGGACAATAAGTTGAGCACGGCCTGCGATTATTTGATTGTGACTACGATTATTCTGAATCTGGCGATTCTTTTTGCCAGCACCTTCAATGAAGTGGCACCCTATATGGGAACGCTGCACATCATCGAATATGCTACGGTGGTACTCTTTATTATTGAATATCTGCTTCGACTGTGGACTGCGGATTACCTGTACCCGAGTTGCAAGCGGGGAGAAGCAGTGCTTCGATATGCGTTGTCTTTTGACGGACTGGTAAGCTTATTATCCATTCTTCCGTACTTCTTCCTGACATTACCGGCAGGCATTGTGGCTTTCCGAATGTTGCGGGTACTGCGTGTGTTTCATCTGTTCCGCATCAATGCCCAGTATGATGCGTTCAATGTGGTGTTGGATGTTATTCGTGGCAAGTTGCAACAGATTATTTCTTCTATGACGTTGATTCTGATTATGATGTTAGCGTCTTCGATTCTGATGTATTCCGTAGAACATAACGCCCAACCGGACGTGTTTAAAAATGCTTTTTCCGGAATCTGGTGGGCGGTGTCGGCGCTGCTTACGGTAGGATACGGTGACATCTATCCGATAACGGCCTTAGGCCAGGTACTTGCAATTATCCTCTCCTTCTTAGGGGTGGGACTTGTTGCAATTCCAACAGGTATTATTTCTGCCGGATTCGTGGAGCAGTACACCCATGTGAAGTCTTTATCCGATGCGGCAGAAGGCTCGGAACTGCGGTTTATTATGATTACCATGGAGAAGGGACATCCTTGGATCGGACAACAGATTAGGGAAATCAGTCTTCCGCCGGAGATTATTATTGCAGCTATTATCCGAAACGGTGACGATGTAGTAATTGCCAAGGGCAACGCCAAGGTGTTGGAAGGAGACCAGGTGGTTCTGGGAGCGCTGGAATATACCGATAATTCCACAATTCGTGTCCGGGAATTCCCGATTCCGGACGGACATGACTGGGAAGGCAAGGATGTTCGCGGGCTGGATCTGGCCCACAATACAACGGTGGTATCCATAGTTCGTAAGGGCAAGGCGATTATTCCGAAGGGCAATACCATCATTCGCAAAGGCGACTTGGTAACGGTTTGCGAGAAACACATGTAGTGTTGGAAATATAACAAATGGATTGGATATACATATGAAGAATTACAAGTTAAAAATATCATACGACGGCACCCGCTACTACGGTTGGGAGCATCAGCCAGACAAGGAGACCATCCAGGGCAAGCTGGAGATGGTGCTGGCTCGTATGTGTGGATTGGATCCGGATCCGTCGGAGTTCTTCGGAGAAGACGCTCCGGTGGAAGTGATTGGTGCCGGCCGTACCGATGCCGGCGTACATGCCAAGGCCATGGTGGCCAATGTGATGCTGGATACGAACCTCTCTTGTGAAGAGATTCGGGATTACATGAACCAATACTTACCGGATGATATTGCAGTCACAGATGTGCGGGAAGCAGCAGAACGATTCCATGCCAGATATAAGGCGGCAGGCAAGACCTACCAGTACACCTGCTTCGATGGACCGGTGCGTCCGGTATTTAATCGGAAGTACTATACCGCCATGGACAAGGAGCTGGATGTGGAAGCCATGCAGCAGGCGGCCCGGTATTTGATTGGGGAGCATGACTTCAAGAGCTTCTGCGGCAATCCCCGCATGAAGAAGTCCACGGTGCGTCTCGTAGATTCCATCGAGATTCGCCGCAGCAAGGGTTATGTGTACTTTACTTTCCACGGCACCGGATTCCTGCAGAACATGGTGCGCATTCTGGTGGGAACCCTTCTTGAGGTTGGACTCCATCGTATGGAGCCGCAACAAGTGGAAGAAATCTTAGAAGCCAAGGATCGCAAACTTGCGGGGCCTACAGCTCCGGCTAAGGGATTGTGTTTGGAAAAGGTGGATTATTAGAAGACGAAAGATCGACGCGAAAGTGTCGGTCTTTTTTTAATATACGAAACTATATAAACAATGCATAAAACAGAACATGACAATTTGTGAAAGATTTTGACGGAAAATGATTGCAAATCACCAATTGAGGCGATAAAATTTGATTAGAGTTGAAAGATTATGAAAGAAAGTGAGTGATTTTTCATGCTGACAGAGGAGCGTTTCGCACGAATAATAGCATTGGTAGACCGCAAGGGCAGTGCGACGGTGGCAGAGATGATGCGAGAGATTGAAGCGTCAGAATCCACCATCCGGCGTGACTTAGAAACATTGGATAAGACCGGTCAATTAATTAAGGTACGCGGAGGAGCCATTTCCAAGAAGGGTTCCTACAGTACCAGAGATGACGAGGTAGTGTTGCGCCAGCAGCGTAACGTGGATGCCAAGGAATCCATCGCTAAGTACGCAGCCAGCCTGATAGAGAGTCACGACTTTGTTTATATCGATGCCGGAACCACCACGGAGAAGATGTTGAAATACATCAACAACCATGAGGCGGTATATGTTACCAACGCTGTAAGCCATGCTATGAAGTTGGCATCCATCGGATGTACGGTTTTCATTCTTGGCGGTGAGTTCAAGTATGCGACGGAAGCAATCGTCGGAGAAGAGGCAATCGCATCTTTAAGTAAGTACAACTTTACCAAAGGATTTTTCGGTAGCAACGGTATTACCGTGAAGAACGGTTTTACCACACCGGAGATCAAGGAGGCACTGATTAAGCGACAGGCCATGGCCTCTTGCAAGCAGTGTTATGTATTGGCGGACCACAGTAAGTTTGGGGAGATTTCATCTGTTAGTTTTGGCGGTGTGGATGAGGCAACGATTATCACCGACAAGACAGATGACAATTTGAAGAGAACCTATAAAAATTTAGTGGAGGTGGTGCAATGATTTATACCGTAACCTTTAATCCATCCTTGGATTACATCGTATCCGTAGATCATTTTCAGGTAGGTGCAGTGAACCGTACCAACACGGAGTTGATGTTCCCGGGTGGCAAAGGAATCAACGTGTCCATGGTGTTGAAGAACTTAGGCTATGACAGCGTGGCACTTGGTTTTATGGCTGGATTTACGGGCAAAGAGATTGTGCGATTGTTAGACGAGCGGGAAGTAAAGAGCGACTTCATTAATGTTGCGGAAGGAATTTCCCGTATCAATGTAAAGCTTCGCAGTGACGAAGAATCTGAGATTAACGGAATGGGTCCGGCGATTTCGGCTGCTGACATTGATAAGTTATATGCGCAGCTGGATAAGCTTGCGGACGGCGATGTGCTGGTGTTGGCCGGCAGTATTCCATCGGTAATGCCGGAATCTATGTATATGGATATCATGAAGTATCTGGAAGATAAGAATCTTCATATTGTTGTAGATGCAACGAAGGATCTTCTGATGAATGTACTTCCATATCATCCGTTTTTAATTAAACCGAATAATCATGAGTTGGGTGAGATCTTCGGTGTGACCCTTAACACCAAGGAAGAGGTTATCCCATATGCCAAGAAGCTCCAGGAAAAGGGTGCGCGCAACGTGCTGATTTCCATGGCCGGCGAAGGTGCATTGTTAGTTACCGAGGACGATCAGGTATTTGAGTCCATGCCGCCGAAGGGCAAGGTGAAGAATTCCGTTGGAGCTGGTGACTCCATGGTAGCCGGATTTATTGCCGGATATATGAATTCTCATGATTATGAAGAGGCTTTCTATATGGGCCTTTGCACAGGTAGTGCTTCCGCTTTTTCCGATAACTTAGCAACCAAGCCAGAAGTAACGGCATTGTTGCAACAGTTGGGAAGAGCTTAAGTAATATATTCCGGGAAGTTTTATGTGAGGGACAGACTTCCCGTGACACAAGCCATGTAATAAGAGGAGAGGAGAAACACATGAGAGTAGAAGACTTACTTTCGAAGGAAAGCATTGACCTGAACGGTAGTGCTTCCAGCAAGAAGGAAGCCATCGAGAAGATGGTAGACCTTATGGTGAAAAGGGGCAACATTTCCGATAAGGAGACTTATCTGAAGGGTGTATTTGCTCGCGAAGAAGAATCAACCACAGGAATCGGAGAAGGTATTGCCATTCCGCATTGCAAGTCTGACGCCGTTAAGGCACCGGGTCTTGCAGCAATGGTGCTGAAGGACGGCGTTGATTATGACGCTTTGGACGGCGCACCGGTTGACCTTATTTTCTTAATTGCGGCACCGAACTCTGAGGATAACGTTCATTTGGAAGTGTTAAGCCGCTTATCTATGTTATTGATGGACCCAAGCTTCTCTGAGTCTTTGAAGAATGCAAAGACACCGGAAGAATTCTTGACCATCATTGATAATGCAGAAGCTGCCCGTGAGGCAGAAGAAGCTGCCAAGAATGGCGCTGCATCTACCGGCGGATATGAAGTTTTGGCTGTTACCGCATGCCCAACCGGAATCGCTCACACCTATATGGCTGCTGAGAATCTGGAGAAGGCCGGTGAGAAGCTTGGCATCAAGATTAAGGTAGAGACCCGCGGATCCGGCGGTGCGAAGAATGTACTGACCGAAGAGGATATTCGCGGTGCGAAGGGAATCATCGTAGCAGCAGACACCAAGGTTCCGGTTGACCGTTTCGACGGCAAGAAGGTACTTCAGGTGAAGGTTGCTGACGGTATCAATAAGTCTGAGGAACTGGTGAAGAAGGCTGCAGCAGGTGATGCCAATGTCTTCCATGCAACCGGTACCGAGAGCGCAAATGAAGACAAGGGTAGCGCAGGACATCAGGCTTATAAGCACTTGATGAGTGGTGTATCCCACATGTTACCGTTCGTTATTGGCGGCGGTATCTTGATCGCAATCGCATTCCTGGTAGATACCCTTTGCGGACTTGGCGCAACTGCCGGCGGTAACTTCGGTAGCGCAACCCCACTTTCCGCATTCCTTAAGTATGTCGGTGGCCTTGGCATGGGACTGATGGTTCCGGTATTGGCAGGCTACATTGCATACTCTATTGCAGACCGTCCTGGTCTTGCAGTTGGTTTCGCCGGCGGTATGTTGGCAGCCAACGGTAATGCAGCACTTGCAAGCTACATCGGAGTTTGGGAAGAGCTGAACACTTTAAGTAATCCGGTAGCTCGCTTTATTGCAAGATTTGCATTTGCCGGTGAAGGTGTAAATACTGTATCCGGTTTCCTGGGAGGTATTGTCATCGGTTTCCTGGCAGGTTATATTGTACTGTGGTTAGAGCGAATCACTGAGAAGCTTCCGGCTTCCTTGAACGGCATCCGCCCAACCTTGATTTACCCACTTTGCGGTACTTTCATTGTTGGTGTTCTGATGTGCTTCATCTTCAACCCGTTGATTGGTTTGATTAATACATTACTTTCTGCAGGACTACTTGCAATTTACCACTCCGGAATGATATGGTTGTTAGGCTTGTTACTTGGAGCAATGATGGCAATCGATATGGGTGGCCCAATCAACAAGGCTGCTTACGTATTCGGTACCGGAATGCTTTCCTTAGCATTGGAGCAGCCGGATGTTGCTACTGCAGCATACATTTCCATGGCAGCAGTAATGGTTGGTGGTATGGTTCCTCCAATCGGTATTGCACTTGCATGTAAGGTATTCCCGAAGAAGTTTACCGCTGCTGAGCGTTCTTCTTGGGTATCCAACATCGTTATGGGATGCTCTTTCATCACAGAAGGTGCAATTCCATTCGCAGCTGCAGATCCTGGACATGTAATTCCGGCAACTATGGCAGGCGCAGGCGTAGCAGGACTTTTGTCCGCAGTATTTGGTTGTACATTGATGGCTCCACACGGTGGACTCTTCGTATTTGCAACCGTAGGCAAGCCGGTTCTTTACATCGTGGCTTGGCTCATTGGTTCCCTTGTAACCATGTTCTTATTAGGTATTTTGAAAAAAGATGCAGAATAGAAACTGAAATGATATAATGTTAATTGGCAAAAGGGACAGTTAGCAATCGGGGCGATAGCTGTTCTTGTGGGAAAACTTTTATTAGAAGGAGTACAACATGAAAGAATTTAATTATGTTATCACTGATCCGGAAGGAATCCATGCAAGACCAGCAGGCCTTTTTGTAAAGGCTGCAGCTGCTTTCCCTTGCAACGTTACCATTGGTAAGGATGGCAAGGATGTAGATGCTAAGCGTATTCTTGGTGTTATGAGTTTGGGCGTTAAGCAGGGAATGGAGGTTACCATTAAGTGCGATGGCGACCAGGAGGAAGAGGCTGCTGCTGAGCTTGAGAAATTCCTGAAAGAGAACCTTTAATTTTTAGAGGTGTGTCTATGGAATTAACAGGTAAGAGTGTATTCGGAGGGATTGCCATTGGCAATCTCTCCCTTTATCGTAAAAATGACAATGCTGTAAAGCGCGTGAAGGTAGAAGATCCGGAGGTTGAAATCAACCGCTTCGAAGAAGCCAAAGAGACTGCAAAAGCGCAGCTCGGTCAGTTATATGACAAGGCTATGAAGGAAGTGGGCGAGGCCAATGCTGCGGTTTTTGAGGTTCACCAGATGATGCTTGACGACTTGGATTACATCGAGTCTGTTCAGAACATGATTCGTTCCCAGGGCATCAATGCAGAATTCGCTGTAGCAACAACCGGAGATAACTTCTCTGAGATGTTCGCAGCAATGGATGATGACTACATGAAGGCGCGTGCAGCAGACGTGAAGGACATTTCCAACCGTGTGGTTGCTGTGTTGCAGGGCGGCGATCAGGATGGTTTCAAGAGTGATGAGCCGGTGATTATTATCGCAGAGGATCTGGCTCCGTCAGAGACTGTTCAGTTGGATAAGTCTAAGGTATTGTCCTTTGTAACCCGTGGAGGATCTACCAATTCTCATACGGCTATTTTGGCACGTACCATGAACATTCCGGCATTGATTGGTGTTGATTTTGATGACGCTATCGATGGTAAGTTCGCAATCGTTGACGGTTTTGCCGGCAAGTTGATTGTAGAGCCGGAAGAAGATGTGTTGGCTGTATATCGCCAGAAGCAGGAAGAGGAGCGCGAGAAGCTTCGTCTCTTGCAGGAGCTGAAGGG
>JAEEGF010780942.1_pt1 | contig 37816 bp, 34 predicted proteins | sample 9134171 | NCBI WGS metagenome assembly JAEEGF01 (sample SAMN16246542, study PRJNA631951) | gut metagenome | biome: gut microbiome; feature: rumen; material: AP-attached | host: Bos | place: Iran: Karaj | collected 2018-10 | reverse complement strand
AACACAAATTGCCATGTAATCATCAAGAATTCAGGACAATTAATGATAATTTGTGTTTGAAAAAAGCATTATCACTAATTATCATTGCAATGCAATGATCTGTTTGAATAATTATTGGAGGTTGCCTAAAGAGAACTTCCTTGAATCGCCCTGTATGGGCGGAACAAATATAGTCCAATGGCATCGCCTTGGGCAAATCAATGTGTTACATATCACGCTTTGAAAGGGCAAAAGCAAAAAAACGTATTTCCATTCCGAAATAAACGCGAATAATCAGAAATCATCCATGTAATCATCGACGGTATATCCGTGATAATACGTGCCATACATGATTATTTCAGACGAGCCTGTGTGTAATACAGAAAAAATGTGTATATTTGCAAAGTCAAACCCCGCGTCCTCCGCGGTCCGACACAACAACAAACAAATTAACAACAAACAAATTAACAACAAAGGAAAAAGAGCTAACGTAAATAACAACATATTAACATAAAGCATTTTTTGCTTTTCAAGCGGATGGAAATCTGGACAATTTCCTCTATGCTGCAGAAGAAAGCAGAAATGCTCACGGTACTATCCGTGGGCTTTCTTGTTTGCAGCATAGGCAGTCCAGAGCCTCCATCCAGACAGAAGTCCGCGGATTTTTTTATAGGTGATGATTTGAAAGGCAAAAAAGCGAAAGGGCCTTTCAGACATCATGAGCACCAAATTCTTCAACAATATAGAGACGACGCTGATGGACAAGTTCCACGGCATCGCCACAGCAATGGCCAACTTCGACATCTTTCATGCCGTAGTTGGCTATTTTCGTTCTTCGGGCTATTTCAAACTGCGCAAGGAGCTGGAGAACGTGAAAGAGATACGCATCCTTGTAGGTATTGATATTGACAATCTTTTCCGTCAGTCGCAGGTGGCGGGCAAGTTGTTCTTCGGTGACCGCGACGCCACGATAGAGCAGTATGCCGAGGCTTTTCTGCGCGACGTGAAAGAATCCGATTACGACACCGAGGTAGACCGCGGTATACGGCAATTCTGCAAAGACATCGAGAGCGGCAGACTATCGTTACGTGCTCACCCTTCGCGCGACCTGCACGCCAAGTTCTACCTCTGTCTGCCCCAAGGGCATAATCCCAACAGCGACGGTTGGGTGATTATGGGCAGCAGCAACCTCAGCGCCCAGGGACTCGGAGCTACCGAGCCACCCAGATATGAGCTCAATGTGGCAATGAAGGACTACGATGATGTGAGCTATTGCGAGGGCGAATTTCAACGACTGTGGAACGAAGGTCTGCCTATCACCTTCGACGATGTGAGCCGGATTATCAATAAGACCCACCTTGCACCGGACGAGCAGCAGCCTACCCCCTACGAGCTTTATATGCGGATGCTGATTGACCATTTCGGCACCCAGGTGGAGGATGATTTTGTCCCCTTGCTGCCCGACGGCTACGACAATCTCACCTATCAGCGTGATGCTGTAGTGCAGGTCTACGACATCATGATGCGTCATGGCGGATGCTTTATCGCCGACGTGGTCGGTTTGGGCAAGACGGTTGTCGCCGCCATGATAGCGCAGCGTTTCATTGCCGCCAACGGCGACAGCACCCGCATACTGGTTATCTTCCCGCCCGCAGTGCGCAGCAACTGGGTGGAGACCTTCAAGGATTTCAATATCCGCAACAAGTACAGCCACTTCGTCAGTAATGGCAGTTTGGACAAGGTGATTGCGGGAGCGGACAACTTAAGCCAACCGGGCTACTACGACCTGATTATTGTCGACGAGGCGCATAACTTCCGTCACGACAGTACCGGCAACTACGACCTCTTGCAGCGTATCTGCAAGGCACCTCGACTCAACGGCGGCAACGTGTCGGGCGACAAGCGGGTGCTGTTGCTTTCGGCCACACCGTTGAACAACACTCCCGAAGATATAAAGAACCAGTTGTTGCTTTTTCAGGACACCGCCCGCTGCACGTTGGACGGAATAGGCAACATAGCCGACACCTTTGCCCCTTGGGTGAAGGAGCACAAGACCCTGATGTCGCAGCGGAGGGTGCTAAGCACCGAGATGTTGACCAAGCGCATCGACGCCATCAATCAGGAGATGCGGCATGTGGTGTTGGAGAAGGTGATGGTGCGCCGCACACGCAGCAACATACAGCATGAACCGCGGTACAGTGGTGAAATCCATTTCCCTGAATTGCTCGACCCCACCGTGCGCACCTATGAGATGACACCCCATGTCTACGAACTCTTCTACGAGACTTACCGCGCATTGGTTGCCGGAAAGAATAGCGATGCCGACAAGGAAGGCTCTTCGGGAGATAGTGCTACAGGACTGACTTATGCCCGCTACCGTGCCGTGGAGTACTGCCCGAAATACATCAAAGCCAACGGTGGCAAGGCCAAACAGGTGGCCGACCAGCTGGCAGCCATCTACCAGACCCACATGGTCAAGCGGTTGGAGAGCAGCTTCTACGCTTTCAAACGGTCATTGCACACCCTGTTGCAAGCCACCCTTGGCATGATAAAGATGTTTGAAGAAGACAAGGTGATCATCGCACCCGAGCTGAATGTGAAGAAACTACAGTCGGACGGCATGGAATTGGATGCCATCATCGAGTTGGCGCTGAACAAGGGATATGAACAGGACGAGATACTATATAAGGCAGCGGATTTCAATCCCGAATTCCTGCCCATGCTCCAAGATGATGCTGCCCTGCTTGGTGCACTCTGCAAGCAATGGGATGCAGTTGATGAAGACTCGAAATTAGACCGTTTTATCGAGATGCTACAGGGTGAGCTGTTCGATACCGACACCAATCCGACAGGCAAACTGGTGGTCTTCTCCGAGAGTGTGGACACGGTGAATTACTTAGAGGAAGAATTGAAGAAACGGTTGCACCGTGATGATATACTGGCCGTTTTCTCCAAGAATAGGAACAGGCTGCGTGAGACCGTCAGGGCAAATTTTGATGCCAACTACAAAGGAGAGTCCGTTGATGACTACAATATCATCATCACCAGCGACGTGCTGGCAGAGGGCGTAAACCTGCATAGGGCAAATGTGATAGTGAACTACGACAGCCCTTGGAACGCCACACGACTGATGCAGCGCATTGGTCGCGTGAACCGTATTGGGTCGAAAGCACCGGTGATATACAATTACATGTTCTACCCCTCCGACCCGGGCGACAAGATTATCAGCCTGAAGAAGAATTCGCTTATCAAACTGCAGAGCTTCCACTCGGCATTAGGCGAAGACACCCGCATCTATTCCCACGAAGAGATGGTGCATGAGTTTCACCTCTTCAATTCAGATGTGCAGGACGACACAGACCGCAGTTTGGAATTGTTGCGCGAAGTGAGGAAACTGCACGACAGCAACCCCACCCTCTACCGCCGCATCAAGCAGCTGCCCTGCAAGAGCCGTTGCGCCAGGGATACGAAAACTAACACATTACCACAATCACAAATTCACACAATCACCTATCTCTCTTCCCCGAAGAAGAAAGCCTTCTATCTTGTGGGGGAACATATCCGCGAGCTCTCTTTCTTAGAGGCAGCCACCATCATGAAGGCAGAGATTGACGAGCGCGCGGTGCCATTTGGTGAAAATATGGCACTGCACTACGAACAGGTGCGGAGTGCGATGGCGCAATATACAATCGACCAGCAACGGCAACATCAAGAGGACAAACCCAAGATTGGCAGCAAGGATAACGACGCTAAAAAGGCGGCTGCTTTCCTGCGCGATGTACGACCCTCCCTGCCTGACGACGAGGCCCGTAAAACGGTGGATGTGCTGAAAGCACTGGTGGAACGGGGTAAGTACAACCAGTTGGCCGACAACCTCAACCGATTGTCGAGGAAGCACAAGAAGACACCAATGCCTATCATCGAGATAGTGGAACAATTGGAAGAACTGAAAGCCCGATATTCCCATCCCGATAAAGAGACACCAACCCAGACAAGTGCCGGTATCACTGCCGACATAATCCTCAGCGAGACTTTCTATCAAGATTTCCTGAATGATTGATTGGGTTAATGCCTGAGTGAAAAATACTCAAACAATCAAGCAATCAGGCAATCAAGCAATCAAGAATCACTCAAACAATCAAGCAATCAAGCAATATATCAATGTATCAAAACAACCGCTTATGAACACCGAGACATTAAAAGAGATTTTCCAGTCGCCATTCAACTATCCCAAATACTCCCGTAAAATAGTGCACGACCTTTTCGGCTGCAACGATGTTTATGAGACATTAGACAGAGCAGAACGACTCAGCCCTACATCGGATGGCGACCAGAATTATTTCCTCGGGCAGATGGAAGATGCCGAAGGACGTTTGCTGGGTTTCTTCTACACCCGTGTGGCCGAGGGCAGCGACGTGCGCCGCAAGCGCGTAGGACTGCGAAAACTGATACAGCCGTATCTGCGGTATGAGGTGGATGCCGCCATCGCGGTGTTCGACGACGGGCAGCACTGGCGGCTGTCGTATATCTGCGACCATAAAGAGGGCACCACGTCGGCCAAACGTTTCTCTTACGTGCTGGGTGATAAGGCGGGGCAGTACAAGACCCCGTTGGAGCGGTTGGACAAGATTGCTTCCAAATATGGACGATTCAAACTTGAGGATTTGAAAGATGCCTTCTCGGTGGATGCACTCAGCAAGGAGTTCTTCGATGAGTATCACCGTCACTATGACCGCATCTGTGATTATATTATCCACTCACACATTAACACATTAACGCAATTACACATTCATGATTATGTGAAGAAAATGATGGGGCGTATTGTGTTTCTGCATTTCCTGCAAAAGAAAGGCTGGCTGAATGACGACCCAGAGTTTCTGAGTAAACTATTTTTCTTGAGCCCATACAAGCAGGATTTCCTTGAACAAGAATTAGAGCCACTCTTCTTTGGTATATTCAACACCGAGCCAAACAAACGCGAACAACTGTTCAGCCAAGAGCATTGGGATTTACGGTGGTTAGCGGAATGGGAAAAACTGCCCTATTTGAATGGTGGTCTGTTTGAGCGGGATGAGGTGGACAAGATGAAGATTAAACTGCCTGCATCATTATTTGAGAATCTGTTTAAGTTTATGGCCTCGTACAACTTCACCATTGATGAGAACGACCCCGACGATGCAGATATTGGAATTGACCCCGAGATGCTAGGCAAGATCTTTGAGAGCCTGTTGGAGGACAATAAGGCCAAAGGAGCTTTCTACACCCCCAAGGAGATAGTGCGCTACATGTGCAAAGAGAGCCTGATAGCCTACCTGAATAGTAAAGTGAATAGTGATGAGGTGAATAGTGAATCGACAGGAAATCACATCACTAATCACGATTCACTCGTCACTGCCGTAAGGCAATTTGTAGAGCAGCACGAATTCCCCAAGGAGTTGGAGCCTTACCGCGAGGTGTTGGACACCGCCTTGCGGAATGTAAAGATATGCGACCCCGCCATCGGCAGCGGTGCCTTCCCCATGGGCTTGCTCAATGAGCTGTGGCGTTGCCGTGAAGCATTGGGAGAACGGGCTACCAGCCCGTCACAGATGGGAACACAGGCCACAGGCCTGTCACAGGCTGGAAGCCTGTGCTCCAAAGAAGGACAAGCTGGAAGCTTGTACCCCTATTCCCGCGCTGCCCTCAAAAAACAAATCATCGAGAACAACATCTATGGAGTAGACATTGAGAAAGGTGCCATCGACATTGCCCGCCTACGCTTCTGGCTGAGCATCGTCGTTGATGCAGAATGGAATGTCAACCCGGACTCCGGGCCAGAGCCCTTACCCAACTTCGACTACAAGTTTATGCAGGGCAACAGCCTTATAGAGAGTTTCGACGGACACGACCTCAGCCATATCATGGAAAGCGGCAACCGTCCCCTCCCAGGGAGGGGTGTCCGTAGGGCGGGGTGGGCCGAGAACCAGACAGGTATGGAATTTGCCTCGGAAGAAACCAAGCAGAACCTCCACAACTGGCTTAAACGGTACTTTTCAGAGACTGACCACAAAGAGAAAGCCATCATGCGAGAGAACATCAATACCAGCGTCAAAAACTATATCTTGCAGCAAGGCATCAGTCCTGCTACCGAAGCCAAACTGAAACAGATGAACCCCTCCGCCAACAAAGACTTCTTCCTCTGGCACACCTGGTTCAAAGACATCTTCGACAACGGCGGGTTTGATATTGTTATCGGGAATCCACCATATATTAGCGCACCAACACAGATAGCAAACGTAACTCTTGCAAAACAAAGAGAAAGAATTGTTTTCTCAAAACGATACAAAACACTCTATCAAAAATGGGATATATATATTCCGTTTATTGAGTTGGGAATAATGTTAAATGTTCCCTTGGGAGTTACAACAATGATAGTTCCATTCCCTCTTACAAATCAACTATATGCAAAAGTACTTCGGAAAATGCTTATCGAAGATTACAATATGTATGAACTTGTTGATTTAAATGGTACAAAGATATTTGAGAATGCCACTGTTTCGAATTGTATTCCATTTGTAAGGAAAGCAAAGCCATTGGGTAAAACTTGGATTAGTAATATCAACGAAGATCTTGTAATAAAACGTTCTTTTCAACAGAGTCACGAGGATTTAGTACAAGATAAAAAAACATATGTGTGGAATGTAACACAAGAAAAGAGAGAAACCAACCGACATTCAAAGATGCACGTACTTGGAGATTACTGCTATATAAGTAAAGGAATGGTTTTAAATTCTGATGAAAAAGAAGATGTGCTAGTGTTTAGAAAGGCCGACCTTATTAGCGAAAAGAAAGATAATGTACATTGCAGAAAATTTATCGAAGGGAAAGACTGTGGAAAATATGTTGCAAACAGAATCCGCTATCTTGAATATGATACAGAACGTGTTCCTGACAAATGCAGTCGTCCAACATTTAGAGAATTATATTTAAATCCTAAACTAATGTTTAATCGTTTAGGTGAATTACAGGTGTTTTATGATGAGTACGGTGATTTCACTACGAGTGATGCAATGTTTGTGTGTTTACTATGGAAATCTCTTGTCCAAGTCAATAATAAGAGTATATCTGCTAGTATAAAGAAGTTCTGTTCATTTCCGCGCCATGAATTGGAAAAACTATCTGAGGATGTAGATTTACGTTATCTTTTGGGTATAATGAATTCAAAATATGCTGCCGTTTTACTTACAAATCTTCGTGGTGGTGATTACCATATTTATCCTGAGCATATCCGCAATATTCCAATCCCAAATCCTTCTAAATCACAACAACAATTAATCATTAATATTGTGGACAAGATTTTATCCGCAAAAAAGGATAATCCTCAATCTAACACATCTGCCTTGGAACATGAAATCGACCAACAAGTCTACGCTCTCTACAACCTCACCCCCGAAGAAATCGACATGATAGAACAATAAATGGCACACATCTAAGTTATCTAAATATGAATAACATTAGTGCAGGAGACAAGATATTTGATTTTGAATGCGAGAATAATTGGTCATTCTCATACTATGGATGGGAATTTGACAATTGCCATGCTTTTTATAATTACATGATCGGCTACAAAACAGCTGCTGATGCTACATATGAAGCATTTAAAAAGGCTATTTATTCTCGTGACAATGAGGTTACAGATACAATTTGTTATCCTTTGATATTTCTATATCGTCATATGATCGAGCTGATTCTTAAATATTCTTATGCTGAATTAAGGCAGAATTATACATCCGGAGAGATTATGTGTTTTCTTAATAAGGGACACGATTTAGAGATGCTATGGAAAGAAGTCAAACCTGATTATGAACGCTTGTCCACACGCATTGGTGTTGATATTGATATTTCTGCCATTGAACACTATATTGTTGAATTTGCCAAAGCCGATAAAAGTTCGATGGAATTCAGATACCCTATTAATAAGAAAACTCTAAATAGGTTCCACGACTATGGAAAGTATCTGTTTGTACCAAAACTTAAAGAAAGGATGGATGCATTTTACGATTACATGATTGATATTCTAAACAGATTATCATTCCATATGGCAGATGATGTATATAATATTGAATTTGACAAACAATTTACGGAAGCCATATATAAATCTATGGCCAATATCAAAGTAGCCTTGGAACGAATAAATAAAAACATAGAACAATATAAAGGGAGTTCCTCGGAAGTTGTAGGAAAGGATTTTTTGAGTTCTCATTCTCTTGATAAATTGAATAAAGAAGAAAATGCTGTTAACGACTGGATAAGCTCCTTCTCTGAACAAGATAAGAGTGTGATACTTCTACTGTATTATACAGGATTACAAATTCCTTTAAATAGGCTTGCTATAGACACGGCTGAAAGAAGAAAAGATGTTATGAAGTTAGCATATGGCAATTCGCGCGACGATTTTCAGTTGAATTCTCCCAAATCTATATCAAAAGATGATTGTTTTAGGACACATATAGCATACGGAAACACACTTTCAAAAAGAAGAATTGAATCATCATTGTCTGAACTGGGAATTCGGTTGTAGGCAATGCAGATATATATATATTAGAAAATATGATTTTGACATTCTATGGAGAACAGCCTTTAGAAGATGATAGGCTTAAAAAGCTATATCATTTTACATCATTTGATACATTTGTTAGAATTTGGCTGTCAAAAAAAATTAAATTTGGCAGTATACTAAGTGTAAACGATATTCAGGAGGCTGCAATAAAGGGCATATCAATTTCCAACCCTTCTCACTTGCCGGTGATGTTCGCGTTTCAAGATTTGGTTACACAGTATAAACAGATTAGCTTTTCCTTGGACCAAGACTCGTCCATCAAAGGATACATGAACACAATGATGTGGGGGTATTATGCAGATAAGACACGTGGAGTATGCATTGAGTTTGATTACGATAAACTAACAATACCTGACAATGTATTAAGGAGGGTCGTGAGTTATCGTGATTTCCCTCCACAGCGTACAGATATTCCAGACACTATAACAACAATTAAGGAACTGAAAGATTATATTGCTACAGAACAGAATAATCTATTTTTCACTAAACAAACCGGGTGGTCAGGAGAAAATGAATATAGGTTGGTTTGTAACGCATTGGACTATCTTGATATTGATGGGGCTATTGAATGTGTGTATTTGACCTCTTATGAAAGTGATGAGTGTAAGTTGGTAGAGCAACTTGTGCATGATGAAATAGAGGTAAAATACATCCATTATCTTAATGGAATGCTTACCGCATCTGAAACGAAGAAAACTCGATCACAAATTGAAAAGGTACAAAAAAGTCCTGGTGTTTTAAAACAGATTTCTGACCAAGCCAAAAAATACTATCAAGAACACAAGGAGAACGAAGATTTCCCACTTGTCATGGATAAGTACATTCTTAGTCACACTGACAAACCTTAATACATCATTGATTCCTTTTTTATACAAAAAAATCTCAGCAAAACCTCATGCAGTTTTTGATATAGAACCCTCTCGTCATTATAAATAAAAACTCTATACTAAATAATAGCATTTAGTGTAGGGGGAAAGACAATAAACTATAGAGTTTCAATCTTTTTTTGCAAATAGTCATCTAACGATAGTGTTGTATAGTTTGTTTGATAATCATTCAATGTCTTTTTGACATTATCCCAATTATACCTGTTTTCGAATTCATCATTAAGGTGTGTTATTTGTTGGTCAAGATAAGTAAGTACTGCCGTTGAACAATCAACTATTCTATTTAATGTCTCATTGACTTTGGGGCAATCAGAGGTTACGATTTCTCTTTTACCTTGCAACAAGAGTTGTTTGGAGTCCTCACGGATTGCAATTCTTAAAAAAGTGAATTCTGTAAGAATGTTTTTAATCAATAATTGTTTATCTATTCTAAAATGTAACAAAATGATTTTGAGTTTATTCTTTTTGCGCAAAACACAATAATCCAAACTGGCAATAGTGTCTGTTAGCATCATGGCATTTTCACAACTATATTGTATCAAATTATCTGCAACCACTTCATTGCCATTTAGAGCACGTTGGCAGTTTCCTCGTATGATTAGAAATTGACCATAGAGATTGCCATAATACATAAATATAGCATTCTCCATTGACAGCTTTTGTTGTTTATATTTTATGTATTCGCAAACAATTACAACAAACAGGCTTGCAAACACTCCGCATACTATTGCAAAGAAAAACTCATTTGATATCCATCTTGATTTGCAACTAATAAAATGATTCTCCATGTTTAGAGACACCACATATGTGGCAACTGCTGCTCCGCAGAGTATCAATAAAAGACGTTTCAATGTAGAAATACTTGTACTCATATTTATTACGAAATCGCTTGATATTTTTTGCAAAGATACAACTTTTTAGCAATTGAGTCCAAATTAAGTTATTAACAACTTAATTATTCCCTCGTGCGTGCAGGTGTACGATAAACTAAACGCACATGCGTGCACAAAGAGACTGTTGATAAATCTCCAACACGGGTCGTTTCGCATGTCAATTCCAACATCTTCTCACCTCATAAAATGGAACCCCAAAATAACTCGTCACAAGATAGATTACAAAGACCCCACAAAGTAGATAGAACTAAAGGACAAAGTTGAAAATTGAAAAGAGTGTTCGCCGAGAGACCAATACAAATTGAAAAATGAAAACTGAAAAGAGTGTTCGCCGAGGGAGCAATTCAAATTGAAAAGTGAAAATTGAAAAGAGGGTTGCCGAGGGGTCGAAGAGCCATTGATGTCACCACGCTATCGGGAATCATACTATGAGAAAGCAAAGGAACTGAATGATGTCACGACCTTGCGGATGTTCTAAAGATAAAACATCCGAGACCATTGTGGCGGACATGGAAATCGAAAAAGTGAAAGTTAATTCAATAACCGAAGAAATTGCTGTGATTGAACAATAAACAAACGTTCTTGTCGTTAATATAATGCGATATGAAATAGAGATGTCTCAAACAGAAAAGGTGGCAATCTCAATAAAAAAGTACTAATTACAGGAAGGACCGTGGAAACAGATTGATTACGGTAGATGATAGACTATGGTTTACGGCATAAGAAATGAGACTAAATCTACTATTACAATTATCTCACGTTAATAGTGAACTGTTATGGCAAAAGAACTGATGAATTCTGAAGAACATAGAATATCGGCATTGGTGAAGGATGTGCAGACCATCGTTGATAATGGTATGCGGAAGGCCTACAATGACGTGATTTCAAGAACTTGAAGATTTGGCACTCACGAGTGCCAAATCTAACCAAACGAATACAAATAAGAAAATGAAACGAATCTACGAATACGAAGACCTGCAACCTGTTTTGGAGCAACTGCTGCAAGACAGGGAATCGGGCGATATGGAGTTCAAGTCGGCAAAAGGTGGCTTTCCCCATTCGATGTGGGAGACTTACTCGTCGTTCGCCAATACGGACGGCGGGGCTATCGTCTTTGGCATCAAGGAAAAGGACGAGCAGTTTTTCCTTGACGGTCTCACAGAGGCACAAGTAAGGAAATACCAAAAGGATTTCTTCAGCGATATGCACAACAAAACCGTTGTGAATATCGCATTGCTGAAAGAAGACGATGTGCAGGCTGTCAAATTCGAGGGTGCCTATTTTCTGTTTCTCTATATCCCAAGGGTGGACAGGAGCCTGAGACCCGTGTATTGTGGACTCGACCCTTATACAGGCACCTACCGCCGAGACCTTGACGGCGACTATCACTGTTCGCGTGAGGAGGTGAACAGCATGTTTGCAGATGCCAATCTGGTCAGCCCTGTGGATGGCCGAATTCTGAAAAACTTCGGTAAGGAGGACTTGGATCCTGACTCCATCAAGCAATATCGGCGTAGGTTCGAGCAATGGAACCCAGACCATGTATGGAATGCTTTGCCAGAAGACAAGTTTCTGGAGAAACTGAATGTATTCAGGAAAGACAGGAAGACTGGAGAATATGGTCTGACCTATGCAGGCCTCCTGATGTTCGGCACTTACAGTGCCATCATGGATGCAAATCCCAATTTCTTCCCCGACTATCAAGAGATACAAGACCCCAAAGACCGCTGGGTGAACAGAATTTGTCCCGATGGGAACTGGGAATCCAACCTATTCCAGTTCTACAGCCGTGTACTTCCAATACTGCAGAACTTCCTTCCTAAACCCTTTCAATTGGAAGGGAACCAGCGAAAAGCAGAGACGCCAGCACATGTAGCGGTGAGAGAAGCATTAGCCAATGCTTTGATTCATGCCGACTACACCGAGAATGCCTCATTGAATATCTATAAGTACCCAAACAAGATGGTATTCTCTAATCCTGGTATCATGCTTATCTCTTTAAGGCAGTATTACCAAGGTGGAGAGAGTATTTGCAGGAACAAGTATCTGCAAACGATGTTCACATTCCTCGGTTCCGCCGAGAAAGCAGGAAGTGGTGTCGATAAGATTATCAGAGGTTGGGAAGAGTTGAATTGGAAACGCCCATACCTCGTTGAAAAGAAAAAGCCCAATAAAGTCGTATTGACCTTATCAATGGAATCCTTGCTGGATGAAACGATTATGGAAAACCTGACTAATCTTTTGGGCGACAAGATAGCTGGCATTCCCAAAGAGCAACTTTTGGCACTTGCGTTAGCTTATTCTGAAGAAGAAATCACCAATGAACGTTTACAGCATGCTCTGGGGTTGCACAGAGCTGATATCACACTTATGTTGAGCAAAATGTGTGCCAAGAAATTATTAGAATCCGCTGGATATGGCAGAGGGACAAAGTATCATGTGTATGGAATGAATGTTGCTCTTCCAGACGGTAATGTTGCTCTTTCAGGCGGTAATGTAGGACTTCCAGGCGATAATGTAGGACTTACAGACGGCAATGTAGGACTTCCAGACGGTAATGTAGGACTTCCCAACCCTAATGTTGGACTTCGTCGTAAAAGATATTCGAAAAACGAACTCAGAGATATTGTGGTGTCTTTCTGTACACAATGGAAGACGGCTGAGGAAATAGCACTTTATGTAGGTAGAGATCTTGTCTATATAAGAGACCGAGTCCTACCACAAATGTCAGATGTCATTGAAAAAATGTACGATATACCCCATCATCCACGACAGAAATATCGGGCGAAGAATGGACTTTAGAGTAGACTTTAGACCAATAGACTTTAGACCTTAGTCATTAGAATAGTTTTTAGGCCAATAGACTTTAGACCTTAGTCATTAGAATAGACTTTAGACCAATAGACTTTAGACCTTAGTTATTAGATTTTAGATGAAAATATGAAGACAACATTTCAGAAAAGACAACGTTTGAACGAGAAGCATCACCGCTGCTCAGCATAAAAGATGCATACCCCAAAATAATAATTGCCCGCACTCGTCACGACATGTATGACTATCAAGGGATTAAAATATATGACATTGCAGAATGGTTGATGGAATAGAAAAGAGGGGTCGCCGAGGGACCAATACAAATTGAAAAGTGAAAAAGGGGGTTGTCGAGCCCCCCAAAAAAGTGAAACGTGAAAAGTGGAGTTGCTCACTTTCGGTCGCGACGTTATTCTGCGAAGCGTTCGGCATCTTGTCCACATCCCTGTCTCGTCGTAGCCTGCTACGATTTATGAGTGAAAAACTTGCCGGTATCGGCAAAAAGACGTATCTTTGCAGCGTAATTTGATTAGAAAATTTGCCGATAGTATGGATTATCTGTCTGTATCTCAATATGCCAAGAAATATAACATCAGTGAACGCACTGCGCGTAACTATTGTGCTTTGGGGAAAATTGAAGGTGCTTTCTTGACAGGAAAGACATGGAATATTCCCGCTGATGCCACCTTACCACAAAAGCATAAGCCAAAGACTTCACCTTTGCTCTCTCGTCTGAGGGAGGAGAAGGCAAGCAAACTGAAAGGAGGCATCTATCACCGCACTCAGATAGACCTCACATACAATTCCAACCACATGGAGGGCAGCCGCCTTACCCAGGAGCAGACTCGCTATATCTTTGAGACAAACACCCTCGGCATCACCACAGAGAACACCCGCATAGACGATATTATTGAGACAATCAACCACTTCCGCAGTATCGACTATATCATTGATCATGCAACTGACAGAATAACAGAGACACATATCAAACAATTGCATCTGATTCTGAAGACCAATACATCTGACAGCCAAAAGGAATGGTTTGCTGTGGGCGAATACAAGCGTTTGGCCAACGAAGTGGGAGGCGAAGAGACAGCAAAGCCCGAAGAGGTGCACAAGCGGATGAAGAGTCTGCTTGCAGAGTACAATGCTTTGAAGCAAGTCGATTTTGACGATATACTTGACTTTCACGTACAGGTCGAGCGCATCCACCCCTTTCAGGATGGCAACGGTCGCATCGGTCGGCTGTTGACATTATGGCAGTGCCTTCAAACCGGTATCGTGCCGTTTATCATCACCGAAGATTTACGGTTATATTACTATCGGGGCATTCAGAACTGGGGGATCGTCAACGGCTATTTGCGCGATACTTGTTTGACAGCACAAGATAACTATAAAGACTTGCTGAAATATTTCAAAATCAAGTTTTAACTTATTATTTAGACTCTCACGCCACACAATAAGTCTAAAATCTTGCTGGTTGTATTCACAAAATGACCCACAAATATAGAAGAATATCTTTATCTGACATTGTTGTATTAGAAATCGATTCGCATGGATGTATTTGAAATGAAATTTGCCAAGGTGTACCCGATGCTCATTGCCAAGGCTGAGCGGAAGGACCGGACGGCTGAAGAGGTGTACGAGGTAACCTGTTGGCTGACTGGATATACAAAGGAGGACCTTAAGGAGCTGTTGAATGGCGATTCCACCTACGGGGAGTTCTTAGACAGGGCTCCGAGGATGAATCCCGACCGCTTTGAGGTGAAGGGCAAGATATGCGGTGTCCGCATCGAGGAAATCACAGACCCGCGCATGCGGGATCTCCGCATCCTTGACAAGCTGGTGGACGACCTGGCCAAGGGGAAACCGGCGAACCGCCGGGGGTAATAATTGGGCGTACCGCCCAGGCGAACCACCGGGGGTAATAATTGGGCGAATTGCTGGGGATAATATTAGCCGAACCACTTAACGTGTTATATGGGAATGGATGAATTCATTTTGCAGTGTTTCGACTTTGTCGAGGAGCATGACGGGGAGGTTTGCTTTACTGGCCCAGTATTGTTTTTTTGGAATAATTGATGATGTATGGGGAAATGACGGGAAGTTTGAGGGATGGAAGACGGAAAAAAGTTGTATCTTTGCATTGTGACAGAATTGGAGAGGAATGTATGGCATGGTTGATTTACAGTATAGTTAGGCAGAATGCCTTGGAATAGATGTGGTGTAATTGATTAATAAACAAGATATATGAAGAAGTCAAGATTGTGGATGTTTGCCGCCATCCTTTTATTTTGCGGTCTGACAGTCTCCTCATGTAAGAAGGCACGACAAGTGGCTACCATTCCCATCGAGGAGGACGTGACCCATTTCACAGCCATTACGGATGTGGTGCCAGATGTCATTTTGGAGATACGCTATTACAGCACATACAATTTTGTGGGTGCACGTGTGGACGGCCACATGGAGCCTTTGGCTTTGATGACCAAGGTGGCTGCCGACAGCTTGCGCGCTGTGAGCGACGACCTGATGCGGCAGGGCTACCGCCTGAAAATTTATGACGCTTATCGCCCACAGATGGCCGTGAGCCATTTTGTGCGCTGGGCTGAGGTCTTGAGCGACACGGCGATGAAACCTTACTTCTACCCCAATGTGGACAAGTCGCTGCTGTTCAAGGAGGGATACATTGCCGAGAAGAGCGGGCACTCGCGCGGTTCGACGGTGGACCTGACGCTTGTTGACATGGCTACAGGCAAGGAGGTGGACATGGGCGGCGTGTTCGACTGGTTCGGCATGGAGAGTCACTCGGACTGCGGTGGCAACCCGGAGACCATGGAGTACCGGCCTAACGACACCATCAACGCCACACAATTCCAGAACCGCATGATGCTCCGTCAGGCCATGATGCGCCACGGCTTCAAGCCCATTATTGAGGAGTGGTGGCACTTCACACTGGCTAACGAACCGTTCCCCGACACTTACTTCACTTTCCCCGTGAAGAGATGGTAACATGACGTACCCCTGTCCTACCCTCGCGCCCCACAGGCAGGTGTCGTTTCTGCATGTTTGTGTGGCTTGCTTTAAATCGTATCCCCTTGGGACGCATATTTGAGGTGGTTCCTTTGACCCCAGACTGCGTTTTGTTTGTCTGGGGTTATTAAGATTCAACCTAACCGAGACATTTTTGTGAAACCCTTATGAGTGTCTCAGAAAGGAATGCGTGGTGCGCCGATCAAGAAGAAAACATAACCGGGTATACAATAAAACATGACGTTTGACGTTATTAAATTAAATAATACAAGACGACCATGTTAATGACAACTACCCCGACCATTGAAGGTCATCAGATTGTAGAATACCACGGTGTGGTTTTCGGAGAAGTAATTACAGGTATCAATTTTGTAAAGGATTTCTTTGCAGGCATCCGCAATGTGGTGGGTGGACGATCAGGATCCTATGAAGAAGAGCTGAGCAAGGCTCGTAACAACGCCATGTCGGAAATGGAACAGCGGGCTATGCGTATGGGTGCCAACGCTGTGGTAGGTGTTGATATAGACTACGAGGTGCTTGGCACGAACAATGGGATGCTGATGGTGTCGGCAACAGGCACTGCAGTAACAATAAGATAAGTTGTTTGCTAAAAGCCTGATATATGAATCAGATTAAAGAGTATATTGAACAAAACAAAGACCGTTTTGTCGAGGAATTATTCTCGCTGATACGCATTCCTTCTATCAGTTCAGAATCGGAACATGAATCCGATATGGTGCGTTGCGCCGAGCGTTGGAAGGAGTTGCTGACAGCTTCGGGTGCCGAGAATGCCCAATTGATAGAGACTACAGGAAACCCGTTGGTGTATGCCGAAAAGATAGTCGATTCGTCGAAGAAAACTGTACTTGTGTACGGTCATTACGACGTGATGCCTGTGATACCCTTAGAATTGTGGCATACCGATCCTTTTGACCCAGTAGTCAAAGATGGTAAGATTTGGGCACGAGGCGCCGATGACGACAAGGGGCAAAGTTTTATGCAAGCCAAGGCTTTTGAGACCATGATGGCTCTCGGAACACTGCCCTGCAATGTGAAGTTCCTTTTTGAAGGAGAAGAAGAGATTGGTTCTCCGTCGCTGAAACTATGGTTGAAAGAGCCAGAGAATAAAGCAAAGCTTAAAGCCGACGTGATATTGGTGTCGGATACAGATATGGTTAGTGCAGAGGTGCCGAGTATCACTACTGGTCTGCGTGGCTTGGTGAAGTTTGAGATGCGAGTGACGGGGCCTGACCACGACTTGCACAGCGGGGATTTCGGAGGTACGGTGTCTAATCCGGTGAATGTGCTGAGCTGGATGATTGGTACCGTGTTGGACAAAGACGGACATATCACCATTCCTGGATTCTATGATGATGTGTTGGTGTGCAGTGCGGAGGAGCGCGAGTTGATTAACCGCGCCCCACATAGTGACGAGGAGTATAAGAAAAGTGTGGGAGTGGAGGTGCTACACGGCGAGAAAGGATATACAACGCTGGAGCGTATCGGTATCCGCCCCACTTTCGATGTGTGCGGCATACAGGGAGGCTACAGCGGTGAGGGCTTCAAGACTATCATTCCCTCGGTGGCATGGGCAAAACTGTCGTTCCGTCTGGTGGCCAACCAGAATCCTGAACGCATAGCCCGTTTGGTGGAGGATTATTTCCGCAGCATTGCCCCCGACAGCGTAAAGCTGGAGTTTGTATATTACGAGAAGGGCATGCCCTATGTCTGTCCTATCGACCTGTCGGCCTATAAGGCTGCAGAGAAGGCTTTCGAAGACACTTACAGCATGCAGCCTATTCCCGCCCATAGCGGATGTTCCATCAGTATTGTAAGCGATTTTGAGCAGGAGTTGGGATTGAAGAGCATCCTCCTCGGCTTCGGGTTGGGTGCTGACAATATCCATGCCCCTAACGAGAACTACCGTTTAGACCGTTTCTTCAAGGGCATTGAAACTGCCGTTGCATTCTTCAGACATTATGCAGAGGTATAAAACAAAGATGATAATAATAAACAAACACTCAATACTATGAAAGACGTAAAGAGCTATATTGAAGCTAACAAAGATCGATTCCTAAATGAATTATTCGAGCTGATACGCATTCCCTCAATCAGTGCCGAAAGTGAACACAAACCCGACATGGTGCGTTGTGCCGAGAAGTGGAAAGAGTTTCTTCTCCAGGCAGGATGCGACAAAGCAGAAGTAATGCCTTCAGCAGGCAATCCAGTAGTGTATGGTGAGAAGATTATTGATGCTGCCAAGCCTACTGTGCTGGTGTATGGTCACTATGACGTGATGCCTGTGGCTCCTCTTGATCTGTGGAAGACTGAGCCTTTTGAGCCTGTTGTAAAGGACGGTAAGATTTGGGCTCGCGGTGCCGACGATGACAAGGGTCAAAGTTTTATGCAGGCCAAGGCTTTTGAGTTTATGGTGAAAACCAACCAACTGCCCTGCAATGTGAAGTTTATGCTTGAGGGTGAAGAGGAGATCGGTTCGCCCAGTCTGTATGGCTTTTGCGAGGAGCACAAAGAACTGCTTAAGGCCGATGTGATCCTGGTGTGTGACACCAGCATGATTGCTCCCGATGTGCCAAGCATTACCAGTGGTCTGCGTGGCCTTTGCTATTGGGAGGTTGAGGTGACAGGTGCCAACCACGACCTGCACAGCGGTATCTATGGCGGTGCAGTGGCCAACCCCATTAATATCCTCTGCAAGATGATTGCAGGGCTGCATGATGAGAACAATCATATCACCATACCGGGATTCTATGACGATGTGCTTATTATCAGCGACGAGGAGCGGGCATTGATGGCTCAGGCTCCCTTTGACGAATCGGCATACAAAAAAGAACTGGATATCAAGACCGTTCATGGCGAGAAAGGCTACACTACGAAAGAACGCACAGGCATTCGTCCCTGCCTTGATGTATGTGGCATTTGGGGCGGACACACCGGCGAGGGGTCAAAGACCGTGCTGCCCAGCAAGGCTCATGCCAAGATTTCCACCCGTCTGGTTGCCAATCAGGATTTCAACAAAATCAGCAAGCTTTTCCAGGAGTATTTTGAGAGCATTGCTCCCGATTGCGTCCGCGTAAAGGTAACCCCATGTCATGGTGGAGCCGCATATGTCAGCCCGCTGGAGATGAAGGCCTACCAGGCAGCCGAAAAGGCCATGGAAACCACCTACGGAAAACGACCCATCCCCACACGCAGCGGTGGAAGTATTCCTATCGTGGCTGGTTTTGAGAAAATCCTCGGCACCAAGAGCATATTGATGGGTTTCGGTCTCGGCAGCGACGATATCCATGCCCCTAACGAGAACTATCCTCTTGAGCAGTTCTTCAAAGGTATAGAAACCATCCCCTATTTCTATGAGTATTTTGCAAAGTAAACAATATTAAACATAAACATGAAGAAACTTGTCCTTATCGCCCTCCTCTCTTTTGCCATGGCTCCCGCGATGGCTCAGCATGGAGGTCACAACTGTGGTAATTGTCCTCACCACAAGCAGCACCAACAAGCTGCAAGCTGCTGTGAACAACAGAAACAGCAGGCCAAGACTATTAACGGCATGGCAGTGGAGATTGCCAAAGCTTTTCCTGAGGCAAAGAGTGTAAAAAAAGAAACTAAATGGACCGTAGTACTTGACGCCAACAAAAAGGTGTTGGGCTATGCTGTCTATTCCAAACCCGCCAGCGATGGAATCAAAGGTTACAATGGCGAGACTCCGTTGATGGTGGCTCTTGACGCTAATCAGAAAGTGAAGTGTGTCATTATGCTCCCCAATAATGAAACTCCCAGTTTTCTGCAACGTGTAGTGGATGCCGGGCTACTTAAGACTTGGGATGGTATGAAGGTGAAGAAGGCTCGCAAGAAGAATGTTGACACCGTTTCGGGTGCTACATTTTCTTCTCGTAGCATTATCCAAACTCTACAAGCTGCACTGAAAAGTATTTAAGATGGAATATTCCATTTTCGACAACATGGAGCGCTGTACCCTCGATGAGGTGCAGCGCTTATTGTTGGTCGTTCCTCCCCAACGACGTGAGCAGGCATTGCAATTTAAGCACCTATTTGGTCAGTATGCCTGCCTTAAGTCGTTTGAACTCTTGTCGGAACTATTGGCCAAACGAGGAATCATGTTACCATCGACAGTGGAGTTTTCCTATAACGAACATGGAAAACCTAATTTGACCGGCTATCCCGATATCTGTTTCAATCTGAGCCATTGCAAAAACGCCATTGCTGTAGTGGTTGACAATAGGCCTGTGGGTATTGATGTGGAGAGATTTATTTCCCCAACCGACTCATTATTACACTACTCTATGAATGGAAACGAGATTGAAGCAGTTCAGCAATCCCAATGTCAAGAGCAGACTTTCTCACGACTATGGACACGAAAAGAGGCTCTTTTCAAGTTAATAGGTTCAGGCATCAACGACAACATAAAACAGATACTTATCAATCCCCCAGAAGGTATTAAAATCGAGAGTTTTGAAAACACAGAGAAGCATTATGCATGTACTATTGCTTACTATGGTTAGTGGGCTATGAAACCTCCCAGTTTCTATTCTCTTGTCGTATTGTTATTAAACCCAAATCGGTCATTAGACCGACATTTATATCCTTTCTCGCTTTTTAAGGTCTGTTTATGCCATATCAGCATTTCTTTATGTTCCATGACGTTACTTGAGCTCGGCATAGCAAGCAAGCTTTCTCTGCTCTCGCTTTGGGTAACGTTCGGCATCTTGTCCACATCCCCGTCTCGCCGTAGCCCGCTACGCCTTCGACAGCGATGCGGCCAATCTGCTCGAAACAAATACTAATCTGGCATAAACCCTAATGACCGATTTGGGTTAAAATGGGTGACATTCTTGACTATTTCATACACTAATGTCTATGGATTTATTTCAAACGACAGAAGAATCCAAAACAAACAATAAATACTATGTATGCCAAAAGTCTCAATTAAAACGACCGAATAACCTTAGTATGCGTAACTTCCATTTCCCAGCCTTGCCTGCATATGGTTGTTCGCGAAGCGACAGGTTAAACTTATTGCTGCCTATCAATACGGTTGAAGGATGTGTGAATTCTCGGAAACCCCATTCGCCGTGATAGGCACCCATGCCAGAATGGCCTGTGCCATTAAAAGGAACACCTTTTACCATAAGGTGTATGCACACCTCGTTGATACAACCACCTCCATATTGCTGACTTTGCATCATACGATACGCCCATCGTCGATTGCGGGTAAATAGATACATGGCCAGAGGATGCTCCCTTTCAGCAATGGTATGCATCAACTCCTCTACTTCGGTGTCCTTGAAGGGTACAATTGGAAGCAGTGGGCAAAACAATTCCTGTTGTACTATAGGCTCGTCTATTCTTATGGGGAATAATATTGTAGGAGCATATCGGTGATTGTTCCTATCTCCTTGTCCACCCATCACTATGCGACTGCGGTAACTATCAGCCAAAGTGGCACAACGATCATATGCGGTTTTAGTAATCAGTTTGGGGTAGTCTTCATTAGATAAAGGGTTGTCGCCAATCTGTTTGGAGAAAGCCATCTTTAACTCTTCGACAAAGTCTTCAGCCACTTCTTCAGCTACAGCCACTTGATTAATATTGATACAGATTTGCCCGGCATTGCAAAGTTTAAAAAACGCTATTTTGCGTGCGGCATCTTTCAGATCGGCATCTTTACGCACAATACACCAGTTTCCAGTCTCCCCACCCAGTTCCAATGCTACAGGTGTGAGATTCTCTGCCGCCGCAGCCATTACATGTTTGCCTACTGCAGGAGAGCCTGTGTAAAATATCTTATCGAAACGTTGCGCTAAACACATGTCAGCTACATCGTGCCCACCATCAATTAGGGTTACATACTCTGGTGGGAATATGTCAGCAATAAACCTTTTCAACACTGCTGTACAGGCTGCCGATTTGCTACTGGCTTTTATTACCGCGGTATTCCCTCCCGCCAAGCTGGCAGTTAACACACCTAAAGTGAGAAGAATCGGAAAATTAAATGGACTGATTATCAGTGTAACGCCATATGGCATTTTATAAACTTTTGTCACGATGCTTGGAAAACACATCAAACCACTATAATGGCATTCTGGTCGAGCCCAACGCTTCAAACCATGAATAGTCTCATCGATTTCAGTAATGGTTGGGAGGATGTCGCATAGATATCCTTCTACTGTACTACGACCTAAGTCTTGGCGCAATGCCTCCTCAAATTCTCCCTCATAAGCTATCAGCCCTTTTTTCAACCGTTTTAGTTGAGCAATACGCCAACTCACATTCAAAGTATTCCCCTTACGAAAGTATTCCTTCTGACATTCAACTACATGATGTATTTCTTCCATAGAATAGTACATGGCATTTTAATTATTGGTTTCAATTGACTTGTTAAAATTCCTTTCGGAGAGGCTGTATAATGAATGAAAAACGTTATCGCTCTTGAACCAACCTGACGCTATGTCCATTACTACGTGCAGCAGTAGAAAGAGCATACCCCAAAGACTGGATATACAATTCATAAGCAGTAGCGTCATCGTTATAACTACCAGTCCAATAACATCCATATTCTCCAACTAAAGATACCTTGTTTTTGTCTCGGTAGCCCGCAGCAGGCAAAAATACTGCGCCAGCTCCTTCCATCTTCATCCATTGCTCAATAGTGTACTCATTAGTGGCAAAACCTTCGTCAATACCGTGACGAAATGTACATCCCTGTGGAAGTTCCCATTTATCGGGAAGCAACATGAGACCATACATTGGAGAACCATCAGCTTGTGCATTTTGGATTGTGGCGAGTCCCCGTTTCATCCCAGCACCTTCTCGAAATGAAAATAGATATTTCCATTCATTGTATGACATTGTTCGCCATACATGAAGTTTCTCTCCTCCATTACTGATAGAGTTATAGCACCCCCAATCGAAATCTGTACCACATATATTTTGATCGGCTATGCCATAATAGCTGTTTGTATCTACTATTGTATAAGGCATTAGACCATTATAGCCTGATGTCCCCCAACCAAATAAGTCAATCCACCCACTAAAGGAGGTATCCACTTGCTCATTGTCAATACCTATAATGTCGTATTGATGGGCAGCAAAACGCCACGTTTTGGTCGTGGCTTGGTACTGTAGATTACCCTGTGCAAATACCACAGTCGTGGTATCACCAATTGAGTAACGAGCGTTAATGGCTCCCACAGCAGGATAAAACGGCTTATCAACAACAACATCTTCATTCTTCTTGCAACTGGATATTAGTAATACGATAAGCGGTATTACATAAAGAGTCTTTTTTATCATAAAAATATAACGGCAAATATGTAAATATATTGTGAAATAAAGAAAATAACTGCATTAGCAAGTTAATTCTATTGCCACAGGCAAACTCTCTTCCTATCTCAACCTGTTTTATTCCGGAAAATATTCGGCGAAAGTGTAGTCGTCATAAAGAACAACTATCTTAACTATTTTTTTCTTTACGAGAATGGGCTGGTTTGCTTTATTTAAACATGATGTATCGTTTACGTCATTCTCGTTCGGCAAATCACCAGGAATTTTTGATTGTAAATTATTATCATTAACTGATTGATGATCAGTACTATTATTGGCGTGAAAGACATCTCTGCTTGAAGATATTTGAATATCATCAGTATGTTGTGTACCAGTATGTTGTGAAGTTAATTGCATTTCAGCATTTTCTTTTTTATTGGATAACTTCAGTGGCGATGGCATAACTGGTTGAGAAAATAGGTCGTAATCATCAGTTTGTTGTACAATCTGCTCTATATTATTGGTTTCTTGATGAGTATCTTCGACAACACTTTCTTGATTTCCTACATATAATTCACCTTTACCGAACATAAGCCAGTTAATATTAATTTCTGGCCAACGCTTCATCACTTTCATTATAAATTCAAGGCTGGGATTGTTACGCCCTGATAAAATGTGAGACATGCCACTCGGTTGAATACCTATCTCTTCAGCAAACTGACGTGCTGTAATGTTTTTAGCTTTGAGTAAAATATTAATACGATCAATCATATTTTTATCATTATAATAGAACTACTTCTTTTACGTTTGTAAAACATTGCAAAAATACACTTTTTTTTCGAATCACAAAAATAATCAAATGTTAAATTACATATGTAACCATCATATTCATGAATTAATACATTAAATATATTATAACATATATATGTAATTCAAATTTTTATACTATAATACTACTATATAAATAAATTTAATTAATTATATTATATTTATAATTTAAATAGATTATATAACTATGTGATTTATAGACAAATTAATGTTAATGTATTTCCATTTACCACACATCGGCTATAAACAGCACTTATTTATGTTTCACATATGTAAAAAATTACACAATAATACATATTTCACATATGTGAACATGATTCAATTTGCTTTATTTTACATTTGTAAATAGGTTGTTGGATGTATTATTACTATTCTATGTTCAATATTATTAAAGATGGCATTATTCAAAACATCTCCTCCTCTACTCTTCTTCGAATTATTTCCTCAAAATGTTAAACGCTTTTAACCACATTGAATAATTATTGTTATCGTATGAGAATTCTGTATTTCTTAAATTGTAATATGAGGAATAGACATATACACGATATCATTGGCTGTTGTTTATAGTAAATATTCTAACATCTTTTTAGTGGGTTCTATTAACTCAATTTTGAGAGCGCGTGACTTCTACACTCTATGATATATTTGCTTAATAATCCCCACACTACAAGTGTGTGGATATTGAGAACCTACCTCTTCGAGGCAATTTATAGAAGTCCCTTTTTGTCATTAGATCTTCATAAAAATACTTTTTTTCTTTTTATTTATTTTTTTTGTGTATATTTGTATTATGTTTTATAGTGATCATTCAATGATAATGTATTCAATTTGAATTTGTTGCATGGAAGAAAAAGTTGATAAAAAATGGTATAATAGCTCAAATAAATGGGTTTACTTGAGGGTGGCATTCCTTAGTTTAACTACACCAGCCAAAGTATATGAGTTAGCTCATAAATCTCATTCTGCCAATGTAAGAGAAAAAATAATTCGTGGTCGACTGCTTGAAGCTGGTGTACTAAGTAATAATAATTCCAATTCAAATTCAAATATTGACTTGGAAAAAGGTCATATTTAATTCAGAAATTTTGGACAAAAAAATAATAAAAATCATTAACAATTTATTCCATATGAAGAAAGTTATCGCAGTAGCCTGTTTGGTTATGTTTTTGGCTGCAACAGTATCATCATGTACACACCACACATGCCCTGCCTATAGAGGGTCAATAGCAGAAGCAGTCGAATAATATTCTCTTTCAGGCAAGTAAAAAAGGTCTCTGTTTTTACACAGAGACCTTTTATGTATAGTTTTTTTGTGTCTTTAGATGATATTAAAAATGGAGTGGTATTAGTCAAGTAAGGATTGTAACTCAATTATTCTACTCCGGATTTTGTATTCTTGTCCTTGCAGAAAATCATCACTATATTTTGCGTCACAAAATCCATTTCCACGTGCAATATATGCGGCATCGTCCTCTATATCTACTTCAAGGTCTAAATAATTGAGCAACAGCTGTTGCTGTTGCTCAATCTCTTTCATTATCTCTTCGCGGTTCATATTTCCAGCAAAGGTTAAATGCGTTTAAAGACCAATTTTTTCGTTGACAATCTTAAGGATTTCTGCCTCTTCTTTGACAGCGCGTGACTCAAGGTCGGCAGCCTTGGCAAGAATTTCATTCTTGAAACTTTCATCCTTCAACGAGCTAGCATTGATTTTGACATTGAGATGGGCTCCCATGACAGCGCTGCGGGCAGCAAGAGCTCCCACTCCTCCGTCAGTCACACTTGCAGGGTTACCCCATTCTACCATGGCACGACACACCTCGAATGCTTCAAAACTCTTCTGCATAGTGCGGAAAGGAATTTCCGTGGCAAATTTAGTAGCCTCTTGAATGGCAGCAGTACGTGCGACTTTCTCCTCGTCGGTTTTCTTGGGAAGACCGAAAGCATTCATTATCTTATTGAAAGCATTGGTATCCTCGTCAACAAGGTGCAAAAGCTCCGTCTTGAGGGCTTGGCCTTTGACGGCAATGTCGCTAAACTTCTCCCACTCATCGTCGTAGGCAGCTTTGCCACCCGTCAGGTTGGCAACCATAGTACCTAACGATGCGGCCAAAGCACCCATATAGGCACTCACACTGCCACCACCAGGTGCAGGACTCTCACTGGCAGTCTCATCACAGAAACCAGTGCAAGTTAAGTCCACCAGCTTTTTCTGGCTATGGTCTTCAATAAGAAATTCAATGACTTTCTCCTTGGGATCAAATGGTTTGAGGTCGTCAAGTCCCATACTCTTGATAGCCACCTTCATTATTTCATCCTCACTCACACCCAAGCTACGTTGCTGTTTGGCAAGATAATATTTACCTGCGTCAATCAAGACGCTCTTGGGAATGAGACCGACAATCTCACAGCCAGTAACGCGGAGGCCACGATTGGCGGCACAACGGCATACCTCATCGAAGCAAAGGTGAACAGGAGCCACTTTAATAGAAGTGATATTCATCGACACTTGTGCGATGCCGTAGTCTTCGATATACCAGCCAATAGCCTTAGTACCTTTCAGTGTGCCGGGAATCATGATAGTGTTGCCTTTTTCGTCCTTCATAATCTTGCCGCTGGGCTTGCCACCCTCACGCTGGGGACGGCCTTTCTCGCGAACATCGAATGCCACAGCATTGGCACGACGAGTGCTGGTGGTGTTCAGATTGTAATTAATGGCAACAAGAAAATCGCGGGCTCCCACTTGTGTGGCACCTGTTTGAGCAACATGGTCGTTCCACTCGTTGGGACCAAAATCGGGCTTCCATTCTTCGTTGCCCAGACGACTGCTCAGGCTCTCGTATTCGCCAGTGCGACAATAGGCCAGATTGCGACGTTTGGGTTGGAAAGCAGCATTTTCGTAGCAATAGATGGGGATATCAAGTTCTTCGCCTAACCGCTTACCCAGTTTATGAGCATATTCCACCACTTCTTCCATTGTGATGTTGCTGACAGGGATAAGAGGACACACGTCGGTAGCGCCCTGACGGGGATGAGCACCATGATGGTTGCGCATATCGATAAGCTCAGCAGCTTTTTGCACAACACGGAAAGCCGCTTCACAAGCTTGTTCGGGTTCTCCAACGAAAGTGATGACAGTACGGTTGGTGGTTTGTCCCGGATCAACATCGAGAAGCTTTACGCCCTCTACCTTTTCAATTTCGGCAGTCACTTGATTAATGATATTCATGTCGCGACCCTCACTGATATTGGGTACACACTCAATTAGTTGTTTCATGATACTTATAATGTTTAGTTTATATACAACTTTGTTTCAATCTGTTGCTTAATATTTAAATAATAAGAATATAGTGCAAAGATACGAAAACTTTTTTAATCTGTAATTGTCCTATATGGATAAAAAAAAGAGTCGCCAAAGGAGCGACTCTTAATAATATGAAAAAGAATGTTATTACCAAAGTTGTGCACGGAGTTCAGGGGCGAGATACATGGCACAACCTGGCTGGATACCGAATGCCTCAAGAAACTCAGTAACATGTGGCAAAGTAGCATTTACTCGGTTCTCGGCAAGGCTATGGACATCGGCAGCTGTGAGCTGCAATTTGGCCTCTTCACGGATGTTGCTGGCCCATACACCGGCATATGCAAGGAAGAAACGCTGGGCAGGGGTGAAACCATCCATCTCCTTCTCATTGACCTGACGTTTGGCGAGGGCGTTCTGCAGAGCCTGATAGCTAATGTGCAAACCACCGTTATCGGCAATATTTTCGCCAAGAGTAAGCTGTCCATTAGCATAGGTAAGGGGATCATCGCTTACTTTTACCTTGTTGAACCAGTCAACAAGCACCTGAGCGTTAGTCTTGAAACGGGCTGTATCTTCATCCTCCCACCAATCGTTCAAGTTTCCATCCTTGTCATAATGACGACCTTGGTCATCGAAGCCGTGAGTCATCTCATGCCCAATAACAACTCCGATAGCACCATAGTTGAAAGCATCATCGGCATTCATGTCGAAGAAAGGTTTCTGCAGAATGCCCGCGGGGAAACAGATCTCGTTTGTAGTGGGGTTGTAGTAGGCGTTAACCGTCTGGGGAGTCATGCCCCACTCAGTTTTATCAACAGGTTTGTCAATCTTGGAGACCATGTATGCTATGTCGAACTGGTTGCTGCGGATGACATTGGCAAAATAGCTGTCCTTTTTTATTTCAAGACCGCTGTAGTCTCTCCACTTGTCTGGATATCCGACTTTCACCATGATAGTGGACAGTTTCTCAATAGCGCGCTGTTTAGTGCCATCGCTCATCCATTTGGCATCGTGAATACGCATAGCAAAAGCCTCTTTCAAGTTGTTGACCATCTCAACCATGCGGTGTTTGGCCTCCGGAGGGAAGAAACGGGCCACATAGAGTTCACCCAGCGCCTCGCCCATAGCACCGTCAACAGTGTTAGTGACACGTTTCCAACGAGGACGCAGCTGTTCGGCACCGCTGAGAGTACGACCATAGAACTCAAAGTTGGCATTTACAAAGTTGCTACTCAAATAGGATGCCGCAGAATTGATGACATTCCAAGCATAGTAAGCCTTGATGGCATCGAGACTCTTGGACTCATTCAACACCTTGCCAATCTCACTGAAGTATTCGGGCTGGCACATGTTGAAGCTGGTAAGCTTGGGAAGACCGATTTCAGCAAAATAAGACTTAAGGTCGAGGCCGGAAGCACGGACAGCAGCAGTGTCAAAGCCCATCTTGTTGAAGGTCTTGAAGGGGTCGCGATTGTCCTCGTTAGAGTACTGAGCCTTGGCCAGACGGGTTTCAAGATCCATGACCATCTTGGCAAGTTGAGCAGGAGTTTTGCCACTGAGCTTATCATAACCAGCATTGGCAAACTGAGTCTCCATCAATGTGATATAAGCCTTGCGGAGTTCAGGCTCACGGCCTTTGTTCTCGAGATAATAATCACGCTCGCCCATGCCAATGCCGCTCTGATAAAGCCAGGCGATGCACTGGTTGGCGTCGTTGGCGTCAGCCTCGTTGAAGATGGCGAAGAAGGGATTGATGCCAATACCGTGCAGACGGCGCATCTCAGGCTGAAGTTCATCAACGCTCTTGATGGCGGCAATTTCATTCAAGTAAGGCATGATGGGTTCGGCACCCTGTTTCTCGATAGTGGCAGTGTCCATACCCACAGAATAGAGAGTGGCAATCTTGTCGCCATAGCTGCCGGGCTCGTTCTTGGTGTTGACAAGCGAGTCAATAAGGGTACGTAACTGCTCCTGATTGGTCTCAGCCAAAACGTCGAAAGCACCGTAACGGCTGTGTTCAGCATCCAGTGGATGAGCTTTTAGCCATCCACCGCAAGCGTAGTGATAGAAATCCTCAGCGGGATTAACCGTTGTGTCGAGGTTGTCCAGATTGACACCCGAGGTCAACTCGGTGCCCTTGTTACAAGCAGTAACAGCAAAGAGCGATAGTGTCATGATTGTTAATACAGTTTTCTTCATTATTATTAATATGAATTAAAATTTGTTATTCCTCTGTTTGAATTCATACCATATATTCCTTATGTGTTCATCAGCGTATTTACTCGTTTTACATAACAGATAAAATATAATGAATTCAAATTGCAAAAATACATCTTTTTTTCCGATTATCAATAAAAAACATGCAACCGTTTTTCTGGTCGGGTATCCCCCATGCCAAATCATGATTGTAGAAATCAAGTAAAAATCATTATCTTTGCAGTCTAAACGCCATCATTATGACACAGGATAACAAAAATAAAAACAGCAGGTTCAGCATTCGTTCAGTCTTCAAACGGTTGGATAAATTCGGCATCAAGACCCATAAAAACATGATTCAAGACGCTTTCATTGGTGCCGACTTCTCTAATTGTGCAGTACGATGGATGCGTTTTGGTGTAGGTTTCTTTTCCGACATTATCCTCATATTTAAATCGTCAGTCCACCTCGACAACTACAAAGGCAACGACTGCCTTGTCAAAGCCTACAAGGATGCAATCAATAGTTTCCATCAACACGCTGATCGCAAAAGGTACATATTGGCAGGTGTCAACCTTCATACTGTCGGCGACTTCTACGCCCACACCAACTATATCGACCTCTACAGCCTTTACGCCCGTCAACAAGGTCTCTCAATGGAAAAGGAAGACATCCCCGAATTCTCCAAGATGATGAATAACCAAAAATTTCTACAATTTGCCAACACACAAGGCGGCTTGCGTGCCGGCACCTACGGATTTTTCAGCGACCTGATCGAAAAAATCTTCAAAACCAAACCCAAAGAAGGCTCCCACACCCTGATGAATCTCGACTCAAACAAATCTATCAATGGCGGCAAACCTTATGCTCGAGGATCCTCTTTCACCAAACACGAAGCTGGGATATACGTTGCAACCGAGGAGTGCCGCAACCTCTTGCAACGGCTGTTGTAACGTCACCCCAAAACGCCATCACCCCGATTGGTCTAAATTCTTCTATACTATTTAACATCTATCCCCTTCATTCTTTCTATCTCATCTCTTCCCACGAGAAAGACAGCGGAACTCCCTGTGTGCCCTTTTCAACAGTCTCATGAAACGCCTGTCGGCATGCAGCCGAACAATGGCGGCACTCGCTGCCAACCGTCCGGCATCCACGTCGCTCTGCCAATGGTAACCTGCTATCACCCTGCTCTGACCATACATATATCCTCGTGCCAGAATGGTGTCTGCCCTGTCGGGATTTAATTCTGTCAGTATTAGTGCCGCGCTCCAACCCTCGATTGTATGTCCCGAAGGATAAGAGCCATTGTTTCTCAACTCCTCCTCGTCCTGTGGGTAGATGGTAGGCTCCCCATAATAGACGTATGGGCGTGTACGCTTATAGAAATCTTTAGGCAGTTTCCCCACCATGTCCGCCGAAATAAGTGCCACATACAACAAACGGAATATCGCAGGAGTTGCCTCCTTCGAAATAGTCATGCCGAAAGGCTCGCTAAACTCACGGCAGATACACTCAATACTCCAGTCCGCATCTCTTACTGCAATGGCCAGTCGTGCCGAGTCCAGCCGCTGCTCTTTGCCCCAACGGTACTGTGCCTCATCGTATGCAAAAGCATCCGAAATCCTGTCCGGTGGCGGAGGGAGAAAACGCACAGGATTGGGCATCTGCTGAGGTGTAAGCAAAGGCTGGGGCTCTTGCGAATGGACAATTAAAGTCACTGCCAGCGATAGGATGAGAAACAGGAAACTTTTCATAGGGTTATTATATTATTCGTATTACAAATAGCGTTTCGGATCAGCTCCTTCGACGCAGGCGTAAAGCTCGATATACTCCTTAGCTGGACTGGAGTTGATTTTGGGTAGCAGAACCTCCTCTATCTGAAAGAGACCAACCTCGGCCGACATCTGGACGACAATTTGGATAGGACGTTCGTTGCCTTTCTGAATCAGTACACGGTCGATAGAGTTGGCGGAATATTTATGGATGTCACCCATCTTTGGGACAGAGTGTATCACAATCGGCACACGTGCGCGGCCTTTGGTCATATCGCAGCCATCCGCTATCAGAACGATGCCCGCCTCAATAGAATGGACCTTGCGGGTGCCCATGTGTCCGAGAATACCCTCCATGGCGGTGGAACGGATAACAACACGGCGCATCAAATCGCGTTCATCAGGCAGGTTTTTCAGCAGAATGCCGTCAATGATGTTATAGGCCAGGATGCCTGAGTAGAGTTCATGATCCTGGCGGCTGATAGTCATGCCAAAGTCGTGACAGAACGAGGCAAGGACCACGGCTGTGACACTGTCGTCGAACGTGCCCACTTGCTCTTTCTGGAGACTGGTGGGGATGCCGGCAGTGTACAGCAGTTTGAGCATTCGCAAAGCATTATGGCAAACCGTACGCATGTGTACTGGACCGTGATCATTAAAGTTGAGACGGGTGATGGACACCTTGTTGGCATAGTCCTGCACGGCTTGGATTTCCTTGTTGTTGATGAGGTCATGGATGACATGCAATGGAAGGTTGTCCACCTCAGGGGTGATGTCAATAAGCTCCTGCGTCAGACGCATCAGCCACTGTTCAACCGTTATTTCTTTAGGTGATTTCATGTTGCAAAGATACACAATAATTATCACATCACAGAAAAAAACACCAAGATTAAGGCTATCTCATATACTCATCAATCAAAAATATGGTATCTCAGACTTATCACCAACTATCAAGAATAGCATGTCCTAACGCATTCGCAACAACTTCGACAATGACACGAGCGAATTACATACTAATATAAACAAATTTTGCCACATCTAATATATTGTATCTTTGTATTGTCCAAATAAGTTTTAATAGGATGAGAATTGTTTCAAAAAAGACGATTAATCAATATGCTGTAAACAACCCACAGACAATGAGGCCTCTTGACGACTGGTATAAAAAGACAAAAGAAGCCGACTGGCACAATTTCGCCGACATACGCCGAACTTTCACTACAGTGTCACAAGTGGGAAACGACCGCTATGAGTTTAACATAAAGGACAACGACTACCGTCTGATGGTAATCATACTCTTCACACCACACACCGTCTACATCCGCTTTATCGGAACACACGATGAATATGACAAAATCAAAGACATTCAAAACATTTGAGATATGGCACATATTAAGAACGAAGCAGCCTACGCAGCCGCAATGGCAAGAATAGAAGAACTACTGAAAGTGGTGTCGGACGATATGCCGTTGACCGACCCGCGCATGGCCGAACTGGATATGCTTTCTGAACTCGTGGAAGAATACGAAGACCTCAACTATCCTTTCCCTCCGCCAGAGATGATGCTTACCGAGGCAATCAAAGAGAGCCTTCACAAAAAGAAAATGACCCAACGCGAAGCAGCCGCCCTCTTAGGCATATCGGCACCGCATTTCAGCGAGATTGTGCGCGGCAAGACAGAACTATCCCTGCCATTAGCACGTAACATCAGCCGTAAACTCGACATCCCTGCCGAGATAGTGCTAGGGGTGTAGACTATTATTACAGCACTGTCAACGCCACCGATATGTGCGCGTTAATGCAGTTGGCGAACAACTGTTAGTGCTGCTCTGTGGGGGCAATGCAGTCTTAGTCGCTCTTAACATTCTTCACTTCGTTGACAGCCACGTTGCTTTCAAGATCGGTGTTCTCAACAATCATGTGCAACGGCTTTTCGATAGCACGATGAACAATCTCAATACCCAGTTTCTCGTTCTCATTGGCTTGGGTGATGGCTTTGAGTTTCTCAGCAGCATGGATGAAAGCTATGCTCCACTCCATATGAAGTCACATCTTAAATGGTATAACATTTGAGAGACAAAAGTGTGATTTGAACTTTTCAATATTTATAATGTCGTCGGGCTGATGGTATGATATTTTCCAAGGGGTATTCGCACCCACAATGCTTACTATTTTCTCGAAATACGGCCAATCTATTTCACCTAAAGAATGTCCATATATACCAATCAGCTTAACGTCATTTAATGATTCAAAAAAAGTGGAGTAATGTTTGATATTTGATGGGTAATCTTTTGCAAAACCATTCATTTGATCAACAATATATTCCAAAGCGTTATTCTCAAAGAGCCAGTTGCTATCATCCCATGTATCATGAGGATCTTGAAGGTTATTATGGCCAATGATGTATTCACCATTACTTTTTCTATATCCATGAATGTGTATTACATTTTCGTTAGGAATATGATAGACGGTTTCGAGTGTATCTGTATAGTTAAAAGACAGATATTTACTATATGGAGAAAGTGGTAAGATATCATGAACATTACTTATATCTATTTGATCAACCCAATCGTGAAAAGTCTCTTTAAATTCATCCAAAACGGGCGTAAAAACAGCAGAAGGGGCATCTTCAACTCTTGCAGAAGAACTCAAAGAATGGTCAAAATCAAATTCTTTATCTGGCTTACATATATCTAGAATAGAGTATACATCATATTCACCAAAAGTTTCTTCAAGACTACTCCATACATCACGACTATTACTAAAAAAAATCTCCAATAAAGAAACCAACCTATCATTATTGTTCTCAATTAACCATTCTTTAAAATGAGAATATTTAGATTTAATACCATGTGCAAGATCAAAACCATTGCCAATAATTACCAAAGTTTCTTGTTCCTCAGTCAATATTTCTGGAAAGAGATATGAGTTCATGTATTGTCTTTATTTTGATTTTATTACGAACGATAACATTTTAGCCATAGTCGAGCCACATCAATTATGTTGCAAATATAAAAAGCCCCGACAGGCATATGTCAGTCGGGGCATATCTATTATTATCAGCGGCTTAGTACATTCCGCCCATGCCGCCCATGCCGGGGTTGGCGGGCATCGGGGGTTCGGGTTCTTTTATGTCGCACATGACGCACTCGGTGGTCAGCAGCATGCCGGCGATTGAGGCGGCGTTCTGCAGGGCGACACGGGCAACCTTGGCGGGATCGATAACACCGCTCTTGAACAGGTTCTCGTAGCTCTCGGTGCGGGCATTGTAGCCATAGTCGCCCTTGCCGTTCTTCACCTCGTTCACCACAACCGAGCCTTCCATACCGGCGTTCTCAACGATAATGCGGATGGGCTCTTCGATGGCGCGACGGATAATCTCGACACCCAGTTTCTCGTCCTCGTTGGCGGGAGTGATGGCGTTAAGCTTCTCAGCAGCACGGATGAAAGCGGTGCCGCCGCCGGGGATGATACCCTCTTCCACAGCTGCACGGGTGGCGTGCAGAGCGTCGTCGAAGCGGTCTTTCTTCTCTTTCATTTCCACCTCGGAGGCTGCGCCGACATAGATGACTGCCACGCCACCGGCCAATTTAGCCAGACGTTCTTGCAGTTTCTCGCGGTCGTAGTCGCTGGTGGTCTTTTCAATCTGAGCCTTGATCTGGTTGACACGAGCCTTGATCATATCGCTGTTACCAGCACCGTTCACGATGGTGGTGTTGTCCTTGTCGATGGTAATCTTCTCGCAAGTACCCAGCATGTCGAGGGTAGCATCTTCCAGTTTGTAGCCCTTCTCCTCGCTCACAACGGTACCACCGGTGAGGATGGCGATGTCTTCGAGCATCTCCTTGCGGCGGTCGCCGAAACCAGGAGCCTTCACAGCGACAACCTTCAGGCCGCCACGCAGACGGTTGACAACGAGGGTTGCCATAGCCTCGGTCTCAACATCCTCAGCAATGATAAGGAGGGCACGGCCGCTCTTGGCTACCTGCTCAAGGATGGGCAGCAAAGTCTGCAGGGTGCTGATTTTCTTGTCATAGATAAGAATCAGCGGGCTGTCGTAGGTGCATTCCATCTTGTCGGTGTCGGTAACGAAATAGGGGCTGATATAGCCGCGGTCGAACTGCATACCTTCAACCACCTTCACGCTGGTCTCGATACCCTTGGCCTCTTCGATGGTGATGACGCCGTCCTTCGAAACCTTTTCCATAGCCTCAGCGATGATGTCGCCAATCTGGCTGTCGTTGTTAGCGGAGATAGTAGCAACCTGACGAATCTTCTCGATGTCGCCGCCCACTTCAACCGACTGAGCTTTGATGTCCTCAACGATAGTGGCAACAGCCTTGTCGATACCGCGCTTCAGGTCCATGGGATTGGCTCCGGCGGTGACGTTCTTCAGACCGGTGTTGACAATAGCCTGAGCAAGCACAGTAGCGGTGGTGGTACCGTCACCAGCCTGGTCATTGGTCTTGGAGGCAACCTCCTTCACCATCTGGGCACCCATGTTCTCGATGCCGTTCTCCAACTCAATCTCCTTGGCGACGGTGACGCCGTCCTTGGTGATATGGGGAGCACCGAATTTCTTGTCGATAACCACATTGCGGCCTTTAGGGCCAAGGGTCACTTTCACTGCATTAGCCAAAGCGTCAACACCTTTGCGGAGCTGTTCGCGGGCATCATTATTATAAATTATCTCTTTTGCCATAATGATTTTCCTTTCTTGAGTTTGTTTTTCTGAAAATTCGAAATCTTCGGATTACTCCGAATAGTTTGATTCAATTAAATGATAGCGTACACGTCGCTTTCTTTCATAATCATATACTTCACACCGTCGATTTCCACCTCGGTGCCACTGTATTTGCCATACAGCACATGGTCGCCCACCTTCAAGGTCATCTCATGATCCTTGGTGCCTTTGCCAACGGCAATAACCTGGCCTCTTTGGGGTTTCTCTTTTGCGGTGTCGGGGATGATGATTCCCGATGCTGTCTTTTGCTCGGCTTCTGCCGGCTGAATCAGAACGCGGTCTGCTAAAGGTTGAATATTCATAATTCTATAATTTTTTAGTTTTTATTTCACATTTGTGCACCTCTTCCCCTGCATAAACCGTGCCAAACCTGCCACACCATATTGTCACTGACATTATGTCACACAATATTTCTTGTCTCGCCACGTTACTTATCAAAACTCCATCATCATGACAGTATCCGAAATCATTCAATTCCTCAATAGCGAATTCCATCCCGAATACCAAGAAGACTATGACAATTCCGGTTTCCTCCTCGGCAATCCTGACAGCGAATGCACTGGGGCTCTTGTCGCCCTCGACCTCACCCCTGCTGTTGTCGACGAAGCCATTTCCCTTGGCACCAACCTCATTGTCACCCATCATCCCTTCATCTTCAGCAGCATCAAACGCATCACCCCTTCCAATGCCACTGGCCGTGCCATCATCACCCTTATCAAAAACGACATTGCAGTCTATGCCGCCCATACCAATCTCGACAATCTCAAAGAGGGCATCAACGGCATCCTCGCCTTCCATCTTGGGCTGACAGATTGTCACATACTACGCCCCCTTCAGGCCACTTCGTCACCTGACATCGGTGCCGGAATGATAGGTTCCCTACCCTACCCCATGCCAACCTCCGCATTTCTTGAGCAGGTGAAACTTACTCTCGGACTGCCATTTCTGCGCATCAGCGACATCGCCGCTCCTGTTGTCAGTCGTGTCGCCATCTGCGGTGGTGCGGGCAGTTTCCTCATCGACGACGCCATCCGTCAACAGGCCGACATCTACCTTACCGGTGACATGAAATACCACGATTTCCAACGTGCCGAAGGCCGCATCACACTCGCCGACATCGGCCATTATGAAAGCGAGCAATTTGGCAAACAACTAATTTATTCTGTTATATCAAAAAAATTTAGTAATTTTGCATGTTTCATCAGCCAACAAGGCAAAAGCTTTGTCAGCTATATTTAATTGTAATTTAGAATATTAATTTATATATAAATAGTTTTCACACAATGACCAAAAAAGTCACAACACCCGAAGTCACGGAACAGCCCACAGCCGAAGCTCTCCAGCAAATGTCCGAAGTCGACGTTGCCACCGAACGCCGTCTCGTAGCCCTCTATACTCTTCAGCTGGTAGATTCAGAGATTGACAAAATCAAAATCATTCGTGGCGAACTCCCCCAGGCCATCCAGGA
>JAEEGF010455660.1_pt1 | contig 37834 bp, 36 predicted proteins | sample 9134171 | NCBI WGS metagenome assembly JAEEGF01 (sample SAMN16246542, study PRJNA631951) | gut metagenome | biome: gut microbiome; feature: rumen; material: AP-attached | host: Bos | place: Iran: Karaj | collected 2018-10 | reverse complement strand
ATGTCGGAAGGCCTTCTGTCGAGAACAGTTCCTCTCCCTCGCAATCTGACAGCACCATTTCGAAAGGGTCTTTCCTTATATTAAGTGAGAGCTTTTTTGAGCCAAAAGAAATCACTCCGTCCCTCTCATCCACCGAAGGTTCAAAGCCCTTTACCCTCTTTCTCTCACCCTCAAACAAAGGATCCAGTCTGTCCTCCCACGCGGTCGTCATCAGAACATATGACTCCTCGGGAAAGCTCTTTTCAAAGCTGCACCTGACCCTCACTATCTCATCCGTCAGAAATACCAGTTTGATATCTGCGCAGTCTCCATGAAGAACGAATGCACCCTCCTGTTTTTCACAGCCATTTAGTTTCTTCAAAATGTCCATAAATCCGCCCCTTAAATACGTCCAAAATATATAGTTTCCAAACCCGATTTTATTTCAGAAATATTCACATAAAATCCCCTTCAATTATAGCAATATTGCCACATACCGTCACTATTGAATAATCCCGTCCGCATGCTATAATTATCAATTGATTAAAGCTTTTAATTAATTAAAAGAATCGAGGTGAGACCAATAACAAAAGACATGTTGCAGCAGGCCGAGCTCGCCGTTGCCACCGGTGAAAACCACTTTAGTATGAGTCGTGGAAGCTTCGACTACAAACAAAAGATAAGCAATAAGACCAAGCTAACCAAAACAGATACCAAAGACAACGGAAATGAAGTTGTCATGACCTATAAGCACCCCAAGACCGGGGATGAGCACAGACTTATCATAACAAGTCTTGCTAATGGCAGGCTTAAACTCAGCTACGAAGCATCACCTGAGACCATCGCCAAGTACAACCGGTTCTGGATCACACTCCCCGCCAACAGCCAGGAACACATCTACGGCTGCGGAGAGACTTATTCTGCTCTTGATCTCAAGGGCGAGAAGGTCCGGATCTTTGTCGCCGAGCACCAGAACGCCAAGCGCATCAGCAAGAAGATCGTCAGGGAGAAATTCCTGGGCAAGCATCCAAACAAGGTTCAGTCCTTCGGAAAATATGAGTCCTACTACGCTCAGCCCACCTACGTATCCAGTGACCTGTTCTATGTGCACCTTGATATAAACGCCTTCTCCATCTTTGACTTTTCAAATCCGGAGAAGACCACATTCTACACTCAGGAGCCGCCAGTTCTCTACACAGAGAGTGCAGACAGCTTTGAAGAATTATCAGGCAAGCTCGCATCCCTACTCGGACATCAGCGCACTCTTCCATCCTGGATCTACGACGGCGCCATCCTTGCAGTTCAGGAGGGCACAGCCAGGATTGAAGACAAGATCAAACGCTGCGAGAAGGCCGGCACCAAGATCTGCGGTATCTGGTCCCAGGACTGGTGCGGCTGCCGCAAGACAGGCTTTGGCTACCAGGTAATGTGGAACTGGGAATGGGACAAAGAGCTCTACCACGCCCTTGACGAGAAGATCCCTCAGTGGAAGGAAAAGGGCATCAGATTCCTTGGCTACATCAATCCCTTCATCGCCATCGAGAAGGACCTCTACAAGACAGCCAGCGAGAAGGGCTACTGCGTCAAGGACAAAGCCGGCAAGGACTACCTTGTAACCATAACCACTTTTCCTGCCGCCATGGTGGACTTCACCAATCCCGAAGCCTACAACTGGTACAAGGACATCATCAAGACCAACATGATCGGTCTTGGCATGGGCGGATGGATGGCGGACTTTGGCGAATATCTCCCCGTTGACTGCGTACTTCACAGCGGCGAGAATTCCGAGCTCGTACACAACAGATGGCCCGCCATCTGGGCACAGCTCAACCGGGAAGCCATTGCAGAATGCGGCAAAGAGGACGAAGTATTCTTCTTCACAAGAGCCGGACACACCGGCACCATCGCCGCATCAGCCATGATGTGGACCGGCGACCAGCACGTTGACTGGTCAGTGGACGACGGACTTCCATCCGTTATCCCTGCAACTCTTTCCCTTGCCATGAGCGGCTACGGAGTAGCTCACTCAGACGTAGGGGGTTACACAACCATCATGCACATGAGAAGGTCAAAAGAGCTGCTGATGCGCTGGGAGGAGATGAATATCTTTTCACCTCTGTTCCGTACGCACGAGGGCAATCAGCCCGAAAACAACGTTCAGTTCGACGACGACAGCGAGCTGATCAAGCACCTGTCCTGGGCATCAAGAGTCCATGTGGCCCTTAAGCCCTACATAACAGAGTGCGTAAAAGAAAATGCTGAAAAAGCAGTTCCGGTGATGAGACCACTCTTTTACCACTACAGGGAAGAGAAGGCCTTTGTGGAAAAGACTGAATACCTCCTGGGAAGAGATATTCTTGTGGCGCCGGTTCTTGAAGAGAGTTCTTTTGGAAGAAACGTTTACCTGCCTGAAGATGAATGGGTACATCTTTTTACAAAGCAGGAATACAAGGGAGGGACACACGAAGTGGAGGCACTTTGGGGCAATCCTCCCATCTTCGTAAGAAAGCAGAGTAAGAACTTCGAAGAGCTTATGAAGCTTTCAGAGATCAAGTACTAAAAAAAAAATAATGTATTGGGGAAAAATTAAATGTCTAAAACTGAAGAAAAAAACACATTCTTAAAAAGGATGAGTTACGGTTGTGCCGATATCTACGGGGGAGGCGCTTTCGTTGTAATCAGCACATTTTACACCGTATTTCTCACCAAATCACTTGGAATGCCAACTGCTCTTGCAGGAACCATTCCTCTTATCGGCAAAATCTGGGATGCCATCACGGATCCCCTTATGGGTAACATCGCAGACAGGACAAAGTCCAAGATGGGAGCCAAGCGCTTCTGGATGCTGATAGGCAGCATCATTTCCGCTCTGACCTTCGTGGTCATGTGGATTCCATATAGCGCAGGCGGCTCAGTCACAGGGCAGTATATCTTTTATGTTCTGATGTACATGCTCTTCTCCACCGGCTTTACCATTGTCATGGTTCCCTACAACGGACTGCTGCCGGACATGATAGATGATTACACCATTAGAGGCAAATTTTCCGGCGTGCGCATGGCCTTCTCGGCTTTCGGCGCCATCATTGCCGGTCTTATTCCTACCATCATGATAAAAGACAATACCAACTCCGCTCAGTATCTGCGCGTGGCCCTTATCTTTGCGGTCATCTTCTTTATCGCCATCATGCTGACAGTTGTTGGCACCTGGGAGAAACAGAAGGAGGTTCAGAAGATTTCCCTGGGAGAGACCTTCACCCAGTCCTTTACAGTATTTAAGAGCCACTCCTTCCGCCTCTTTATCTGCATCTTCATCTTTGGTCAGGCAGCCGCCGACTTTGTCACCGGCCTTGCTGTTTATTACATCGATGATGTGCTCAACGCCTACGGCGGCGGAAACTTCACCAAACTCATGGGAGTTATCCTTATCTCCCAGTTCATAGGAATGATCGTATTTTCAGCAATCATGGCAAAGACCTCCAAGAAGTTCCCTATTATTTTCGGAACTCCCATCAGAATGGTCGCCACCTTTGCAATGCTGTTCTTCTCATATGAAGGAGCACCTTTTATTGTTATCCTTATCCTTTCCTTTGTGATAGGTCTTTCAATGGCAGGTGTATCCATCAGTATCTACGCTATCCTTTCAGACCTGGCTGACGTGGACGAGCTCATTACATCCATCAGCCGTCCGGGAATCTGCTCAGGAATGGCAACCTTTACCAGAAAGATCGCAGCAGGTCTTTCATCAGCAGCCATCGGTATTCTGCTGGCCATGGTTGGATACGACGAGATCGCAGCCAACACCGGTATGCGTCAGAGCCTTGCCACCCAGCGCGGTATAGCCTATATTTACGTATTTGCTCAGCTGGTACTTCTGGCACTGACCCTTTTCTTTACGATCCGCTTCCCTGTAACCAGGATTGAATTCGACGTCATCCGCAAGGACGTTGCCAGAAGAAAAGGTGAAGATGATTCCCTTCCAACCGCCGAAGAGATTCAGATCTGCGAGAAGGCTACCGGATATAAATACGACAAACTTTGGAACAAAGACAACGCACTTAAACTGCGTGCCAAATAAATAATTATTAAAAGATATAACGGAGGAAATTTAAAATGAAGTACTTTTTAGACAGCGCAAAAATGGACGAGATCAAAGAGGCATATAACACCTTTGGTATTGACGGCGTAACCACAAATCCAAGACACATCCAGGCTTCAGGTAAGCCTTTCCTTGAGGCTATTAACGATATCGCAGTATGGATCAAAGAGGAAGGCCTTGAGGGCTACGAGAAATTCCCTGTATCAGTTGAGATCAACCCTCACCTTGATGACGCAGACGAAATGGTTGCAGAGGCCAAAAAGATTTCAGCTATCTGCAAGAACTTTGTCATCAAGATCCCTGCAACAGAGGCAGGTGTTGCAGCAGCAAGAAAGCTCGAGAAGGAAGGCATCCGCACCAACGTTACTCTCATCTTCTCAGCAGCTCAGGCAATCCTTCCCGCCAAGAACGGCTCACTTTTCGTATCACCCTTCATCGGCTGGAAAGAAGCCAACGGCGAGGACTGCAAACAGTACATCCAGGACATCGTTACCATCTACAAAAACTACGGCTTCTACAGCAAGACACAGATCATCTGCGCAGCTGTACGCACTCCCAAGCAGTTCGTTGACTGCGCAACAGCCGGTGCTGACATCGTAACCGCAGGCCTTGCAGTTTACAAGGATTCCATGAAGCACGCATACACCCGCCAGGGCATCGAGACCTTCCAGGATGCATGGGATCACACAGCAGGTAACTAAGGAGGAGCATGGCAATGAAGATCGGATTTGTAGGACTGGGCATCATGGGTGAATCCATGTGCGAGAACATAGTTAAAAAGCACGACGACAAGGTTTATGTATTTGATTTCGTAAAAGAGAAAGTTGAAAAGCTTGTAGCTGTTGGCGCAGTAGCATGTGGCAGCTCCAAAGAAGTTGCAGAAAACGTTGATGTCTTCATAACAATGGTACCCAAGTCAGAGCACTCAAGAAGCGTTTACGAGGAGATCCTTCCTGTACTTGGCGCCGGCAAGACCTGCATCGACATGAGCACCATTGATCCAAGCGTATCTGTTGAGATTTCTGAAAAAGTAAAGGCTACCGGAGCAGAATTCATCGACGCTCCCGTTGTTAAGAGTAAACCCGCAGCCATCGCCGGCAAACTCGGTATCTACGTTGGCGGCACCCAGGAAGCCTACGAGGCAATGCGCCCCATCCTTCTGTACATGGGCGAGAACGTAATCCGCATGGGCGACAACGGAAAGGGCCTTGTAATGAAGATCTGCCACAATGCTCTTGTTTCCCAGATCCAGAACGGCGTCAACGAGACCATGACCCTGGCAGCAAAGAACGGCATCAACATTCCTCTCTACGCAGAGGCAATCTCCTACGGCGGAGCAGGCAACTGGTATCTTGATTCCAAGAAAGACGTCCTCGCAAAAGAAGACTTCACCACAGCCTTCTCCATCGAGAACGAGCACAAGGACGTTCACATCTGCCTCAATCTGGCAAAAGAGTGCGGCGTCAAAATGCCCGGCGAAGAAAACGCAGTAAGAGTCTACGACAAGGCCATGGAAATGGGCATCGGTAAGGAAGACTTCTCTGCAACAATAAAGGTGGTTCGCAGCTACTGATCATGAATGAGTTACTCTTTTACCTTGTAATACTCTTATCCAATATAATTCAGGGGATCACGGGCTTTGCCGGCACAATACTGGCAATGCCCTTCTCCCTTAAACTGGTGGGAATGGAGGTGGCCGTTCCGGTCTTAAACCTCCTGGGCCTTCTCTCCGGAGTTTATGTATTTGCCGGCAACCGCTCTCACGTAGACAAAAAAGTCTTAAAGCACGTGGTTATTGTAATGGGCTGCGCCGTACTGCTAGGCCTCTTTATCAGACAGCTCCTGTCGGCATCACCGAGACTGTTGTACATCACTCTCGGAGTCATCGTAGTTCTGATCGCGGCACATGGGCTTTACGCAAAACTCATAAAAAAGTCTGCAGCTCCAAAAGAGGCAGTAACAAGCGACACTCCCTTTATGACACTGCTCCTTCTGACAGCCGGAGTAGTTCACGGAATGTTCGTCTGCGGAGGTCCACTTCTTATCGGCTACATGACCAGAAAGCTCCCTGAAAAGAGCGCCTTTCGCGCCACCATATCCACCATCTGGATCTTCCTGAACGGGATCATCCTCATAACCCAGATCTTATCCGGCGCCTGGTCCTTATCCCTTGTTAAGGCCAGCTGCATCTCTCTTCCGTTTCTCTTTGGAGGGATGTTCATCGGAGGAAGACTATACAGCAAAATGAGCCAGGATTTCTTTATCCTGCTGACCTATATCCTGCTGCTTATCGCAGGTGCATCACTATTTTTCAAGTAGGAGATTTATTATGAAAAAGTTCCAGATAGCATATATACCAATCGGCGTTCCCACCTTCCATCTCGAGAGCGCCCAGGCCGAGTTTGACAAGTCAGTAGCTCTTTTACAAAAACTCTGCGACAACGTAGCAGTTCCAAAAGAGATGCTGCTTTCCATCGACAAGTTGAACAGCTTTTTAGATGAGATCGATCCTGACCTCATCGTTCTTCAGAATATTACCTTTGCAAACGCTGCATATTCATCAGAGGTTCTGCACAGATTTACTGATGTGCCGATCCTTCTGTGGACTCTCAGGGAGCCTGTAATCGACGGCGGAAGACTTCGCCTTAACTCCCTGACAGGAGCATACTCTGCAGCCAATGCCATCAAGGCATTTAGAAAAGAGAAATTTGAATATATCTTCGGTGCTCCCACAGAAGAAAAGGTAGAAAAAAAGATCGGCGCCACCATCAGAGCCGCCAGATTAAAACATGACATGAAGGATCTCAAGATTTCCGCCATCGGCCACACACCACAGGGCTTTGGCTTTGGACGCGCTCTGGATCTTGAGATGCTTGAGCGATTCGGCGTCCGCCTTGAATCCATCGAGGCAAGAGAACTCATAGACAAGGCTAAAGCCTTTACAGATGAGGAGTGTGCAGAGTTCCTTGCAGATGCCTCCACTCGCATGGTAGGCCTTGACAAGACTCCCGAGAAAAACAGGCTCGACTTTGCAAGACTCTACAAGGCCTATAAAGACTATGTTACAGAAAACAAGATCGGTGCCATCGCATCCAGATGCTGGCCTGATTTCTTCACATCCTTTGGAACACCCGTCTGCGCTGTTCTAGCAATGCTGGGCGACCTTGGCGTTGCTGCCAGCTGCGAAGCCGACACCTACGGTGCCCTCTCCATGTACCTTGGAATGCAGCTCACCGGCCAGGCAACCTTCTTTGGCGATCCCGTATCAATGGATGAAACCGAGAACACCATTTCCTTCTGGCACTGCGGAACCGCTGCCTGCTCACTTGCAAGGACTGACACAGGCGCAGTTGTAGGCGAGCACTGCAACAGACACATCGGACCAACTCTCGAATTTGGCTGCAAGCCTTCCAAGGACGCCACCATCTTCAGAATCGGCCGCGACTCAAATGGCTCTTTCAGATTCTTTATCGCATCAGGAGAGATCCTTGACAAGCCTCAGCAGTTCCTTGGCACTTCACTGGTCATCAGGACCAACGCAAATGCCGAGAAGATCATCTACAACACTGTTGAAGATGGCTGGGAGCCCCACTATGTTGTCATCTACGACGACGTGGCAAACGAACTCGAGATCTTAGCACACATGCTTGGCATGGAGGTCTGCAGGTACTAAATGAACAAGACGGGCATCAATATGGAGCGGGTTAAAAAAGAAAACCGCTCCCTGATCCTCAAGTACATAAACGACAATGGACCGGTCTCCCGAATCGACATCGCGGAGGCAACCGGTCTTACTGCCGCGTCCGTAACCCAGATCACCACTGCCCTAATCGCCAGTGGCATTCTTAAAGAGCTCGGCAGCAATCCCGATGCCACAAAGAGCGCAGGACGCAAAAAAATACTTCTGGACATCAATCCCGATGCCGCATCCGTCATCTCCGTCAACATAGAATCAGAAGCAACAACCATCTGCATCAGCGATATCAAGGGCAACATCCAAAACAGTCTCATCAGGCAGATTCCCACTGACAAAAAAGTCTCTCCCGAGACTTTCCTTTCTGATGTCATAGTAATCTGCAAAGAGCTTCTGTCTGCCCTTCCAAAAAAGGAACGCGAACTCGTCAAATGCATCAGCATAGGCACCCCCGGTATTGTGGACAGATCAGAAGGCATAGCCCGCCACGCCTACGGCATATGGGATGAGCCTGTTGATCTGCGCACTATCTTTGCAAAAGAAATCTCCCTGCCCCTGATCCTCTCCAACAACGTCAACGCCTTCTCCACCGCAGAAATACTCTACGGCATAGGCAAAAGCTACGAGAGCCTTCTCGTGATCAAATGGGGACCGGGCGTAGGAAGCGCCATTGTCACCGACAAGCGCGTCTACGAGGGCAGACACGGCAAAACAGCAGAACTGGGCCATTTCATCGTGGATAAGAACGGCAAAAAATGCAGCTGCGGCCGCCGCGGCTGTCTTGAAACCATGCTCTCCTACAGCGCCCTCAAGGAAATCGCCGACTTCAAAATGGAAGACTTCGGCAGTATCTACACCTCTTCCACAGGCGCACAGAAAAAAGCCTTCACCCAGGCCATAGATCTCTTTGCCAGAAGCATAGTAAACACAGGAGCCCTCATCGCTCCAAACCGGATCGTTTTATCGGGATGTCTTTTCAAAGACGAGGTCATAAGAAATGCCCTCATAGAATGTTGCCGGCAGTACGACCCTGCCTATAATGAAAAAAGAATCTGCTACACAGCCCTTAACAGCTGCGAGAGCTATATCGGACCGGTAGCAGTCTACGTCAATGATTTTCTGTTTTAAATCGGCCTAGAAGCCTTCCATTCTGCGCTGGCGTCTCAGCTCGCGTCTTCTCTCGGCGCCCTGCCACTCAGCCTTCTCGCTCTCAGTGCGAACATTGAGTCCGTAAGGAACCAGTACAGGTGTGTCGTCCTCATCGATACAAACCTCTGTGAGATACGCTCTGTTCATAACGTGCCTCATTCCATTTCTGCGATCCTCAACGTAGGTGTCAACTCTGACCTCCATAGAAGTCTTACCAACATAAGTAATCTTGCCGATGATGACAATTATGTCATCCAGCTTGGCCCCCTGCTTGAACTGCATGTTGTCGACAGCAGCTGTGGTCACAGGATTACCTGAATGTCTCAAGGCAACCGTCCCAGCCACTTCATCGATCCAACTCATGAGCTGACCGCCAAAGAGTCTGTTCTCACTGTTAATGTCTGAGTACTTGACCACCTTGGTCCACTCAGTTATGGAATCCTCCACGTTCTTGTTAGCTATCTGGTGATCAACATGAAAAACCTTTCCCATATATTACCCTCCATAAGCGTTCTAATATATCAATTCTACCATACTTCCGAAACTAATTGGTCTTTTTGTCATAGTATCCGATGATAGTTTTCATAACACTCACCGTAAGCGCATTTGGATGCTTCATGCCAAGATAAAGCAGCCTGTTGGCCTTGCCATTTACATCAATTTTGGTTTCCTGTACCTTCTTTCTGATATCAGGCCTACGGAAAATCTCTTTTACCCTGGAAACCGTGTCGGAATCGCTGCAGCGAAGTTCATTCTTCATCACCACAAACAGCATGATCACAAACTCCCTATCCATCTGCTCATCGGCGTTTGTAATTCCCTTTTCCCTAAGGATGTCCCTGAAGGTCCTGTCAGTCAGCTCCAGATTTGCAAGAAGCCTGCTGTTGTATGCGTGTCCCATAGAGGCTGCCACTAGCCTGTAATGATAGAAATGTGCTTCCTCCAATATCACCAGACGCTTCGCATCGCACAGGCACGGCAGCATAATATTCACATCTTCGCCCATGGTTATTGTCGGATCGCAGTATCTGATGTTATCCAGCAGGAGCTTTCTCGATATCAGCTTCATGCACCGTGACATGGTTATGGGTCTTATTTCGTTTCCCATGAGGTTGTGCCTGATCTCATCCAACGCCCCACCTGTATACATCCCCGGCGCCAGGCTCTGAGTCTCTTTTCTTCTCTCTCCCGCCTTCTCTACTATATAGTTCCCTGCAATTATCTCGCTCTGGGCAAAAGAGCTATCGACAAAGGCATAGAGCTTCTCAAACATGTCAGCATCAACCCAGTCATCGCTGTCAAGGAAAGCAATATAGTTTGCAGTGGACTCTACAAGACCTGCTATCCAAGCGGACTGCAGTCCCCCGTTCTCTTTGTGAATGACACGGACTCTGTTATCTCTTCTGCCGTAATCATCACAGAGAGCAGGACTTACGCCATCGGTGGAACCATCGTCCACAAGCATGATCTCAATGTCCGTAAAGGTCTGGGAAAGTACACTCTCCATGCACTCATCAACATATTTAGCTGTATTGTAAACGGGGATTATGACACTGATACTGGCCACGATTCTTGTCACTTTCTGAGGTTTTTCTTTATTGTAGCATGAGCACACTTGATTTTTCCATTTGTTTCTTAGATATTGTTGTTATCTATTGCATTTTTGTGTAGTAACGTGATAAAGTAATAAATATGATTAATAAAAATCAATTAATTCTATAAGAGGAGATTATTATGAAAAAGAAATTACTTGCAACAATGCTGCTGACAACCATGCTCGGTCTTACTGCATGCGGCTCCAAGGCATCAGAAAGCGATCTTGATTATATCAAGGGCAAGGGAACACTGATCGTTGGAATCACAGATTTTGCTCCCATGGATTACAAAAATGACGCAGGCGAATGGATCGGCTTTGACGCAGACCTGGCTAACAAGGTCGGTGAATCCCTTGGTGTCAAGGTAGAATTCGTAGAGATCGACTGGGATAACAAGATCCTTGAGCTCAACAACAAGTCCATCGATGTGGTATGGAACGGAATGACCCTCACCGATGAAGTTAAGAACTCAATGGAGTGCACAAATCCTTACCTCAACAATGCGCAGGTTGTAGTAGTTCCCGCAGCTGTTGCCGACCAGTATCAGGACACCGCTTCACTCTCAGATCTCAAATTTGCTGTTGAAGCCGGTTCAGCAGGAGAAGCCATCGCCAACGCAAACGGCTATAAAGTAACCTCACTGACATCCCAGGCAGATGCAGTTATGGAAGTTGACGCAGGCACATCAGATGCATGTATCATCGACCTTCTTATGGCAGGCGCCATGATCGGAGCAGGAACAAGCTATCCTGACCTTGCTCACACCGTAGAACTCAACTCCGAGGAATATGGCATCGGCTGCCGCAAGGGCTCAGATCTTGCAGCATACATCAATGAGAGGCTCGCTGAGTACTACCAGGACGGAACAACCCAGGCTGTCGCAACAACCTATGGAGTTCAGGACGCTGTAATCGCGCCATAATCCTAAAACTAACCAGGAGCAGATAAAATCTTATGTTTTTAACCGTAACCTCATCCCTTCTGCAGGGCTTTGGGGAAACCCTTAAGCTGTTCTTCCTTACACAGCTCTTTTCCCTGCCGCTGGGACTGATCATATGCTTTGGCTCCATGAGCAAAGTAACAGTAATCAAATATCCTGTCAGATTCATTATCTGGGTCGTCAGAGGAACACCGCTGATGCTTCAGCTCCTTGTCATCTATTACGGCCCGGGAATCTTTTTTGGCATCAATATCTGGGGATCGGACAACACCGGCAGGTTTATCGCTGCCCTTGTGGCCTTTGTATTCAACTACGCCTGCTACTTCTCTGAGATCTACAGAGGCGGCATCCAGTCCATTCCGGTTGGCCAGTATGAAGCCGGCAGGGTTCTTGGTATGACAGATAAGCAAATCTTTGTAAAGGTCATCCTTCTCCAGCTTATAAAGAGGATCGTTCCTCCCATCTCCAACGAGATCATAACCCTTGTAAAAGATACTTCTCTAGCCAGAGTTATTGCTGTCTACGAGATCATCTGGAACGGACAGTCCTTTATCAAGAGCAGCGGAATCATCTGGCCGCTGTTCTACACAGGCGCCTTCTATCTTATCTTCAGTGGCCTGCTCACTGTATTGTTTAGCAAAATAGAGAAGAAGCTGAGCTATTTCAGGTAATGATAGGGAGGAGATACTATGCCAGTTTTAGAAGTTAAAAATATAAAAAAGAAATTTGAAAATACAGATGTTTTAAAGGGAATCAGCTTTGACCTGGAAAAGGGACAAGCCCTGTCGATCATAGGTTCCTCAGGAAGCGGCAAGACCACTCTTCTTCGCTGTCTGAACTTCCTTGAGACTCCTGACTCAGGGACCATCAGCGTCAATGGCAATCTTCTGTTCAGCGGAGAAGTACCAATAACAAATCCCGAGCAGCTTCGCAGAAGACGCCTTCACTTCGGACTTGTTTTCCAGCAGTTCAATCTGTTCCCACAGTACACAGCTCTTGAGAATGTCACTCTTGCGCCTTTAATAGCATCAGATGGTTCTCAGAAGGAAGAGATAATAGCTCACGGAAAAGAGCTTTTGGCAGATATGGGATTGTCAGACAGAATGGAAAACTATCCACATCAGCTCTCAGGTGGACAGCAGCAGCGTGTAGCGATCGCAAGGGCACTTGCTCTTAAACCTGATATCCTGTGCTTTGACGAGCCCACTTCCGCCCTGGATCCCGAGCTTACCGAAGAAGTTCTTCGTGTCATCAAAGATCTGGCCCGCCGTCACACCACCATGATAATCGTAACCCACGAGATGACCTTTGCCAGAGACGTGGCAGACATCGCCATCTTCATGGATAACGGCACCATCCTTGAGCAGGGTCCGGCAAAAGAGCTCATTAATAATCCAAAAGAGGAACGCACGAAGCAGTTCCTCTCAAGTCTCAATGCTTAATTATTTATGTTTTTTGGCAGGCTGTTTCTTAGCAGCCTGCTTTTTTGTTGTCTTCTTTTTAGCCGGTGGCTTTTTGGCAACGCTTATGCCAAATTTCCCGATCTTCTCTCCCAGAGTAAAGTACTCGCCATGAGAATATGCGATCAGATCTGCTGCGCGGAGGTCAAATCTCTTTTTCTCATCCATGTACTTATCGTCCACGGTGACGCATAAAACCTCAGCTACAAACATATCGTGGCTTCCCAGTTCCAGGATCTGCGTTGTTCTGCACTCTATATTCACAGGGCTCTCAAGTATTCCCGGTGCCTTTATCATCTGTGATGGCTGAGGGGTCAGGTTCATTTCCTTGAACTTGTCGTAGTCTCTGCCGGATCTGACTCCGCACCAGTCGGTAGCTCTCATGAGCTCTCGATTTGTGAGGTTTACAACAAACTCACCTGTCTCCTTTAAGATGTCGTAGGAGTAGCGCTCCTTGCGAACTGATATTGAAAGCATCGCAGGAGAACTGCACACATTTCCTGCCCATGCCACGGTTATTATATTAGGACGTTCTCCCTCTCTTCCACAGCTCACCATTACTGCCGGGATCGGGTAGAGCATGTTTCCGGGTTTCCAAATCTCTTTTGCCATGTTATTACTCTGCCTCAAAACGTGAAGTCACTGTTCTTTCGTCCAATATAGACCAGATGGAGGAGATGTGCAACAGCAACGATAGCTCCCACCAGATATGCTATCGTGGAGCTGAGCCTGAAGCCCTCATCGGCCATCAGTATGTAGGTCACGCTGACTGCAGTCATGAATGCTGCCGGAAGCGCAGTGATAAGAGCCCGATTTTTCTTTTCATGTGTTCGCAAAATATACAGTGTTGCAACCCAGAGGGCAATCATCGCCAGCGTCTGATTGCTCCAGGAAAAATATCTCCAGAGTACGTTAAAATCCAGCTGCGTCAAAAGTGCTCCGACACCCAGCAGCGGAAGTGTGATCAAAAGACGGTTGCGAATAGGCTTCTGATCAAGCTTTGTAATCTCAGCGAGGATAAGTCTCGCTGAACGGAAGGCTGTATCTCCGGATGTGATAGGACATGCGATAACGCCTATGACGGCCAGAATTCCGCCCACTGTTCCGAGCATTCCTGTGGAGATTTCATATACTACACCGGACTGTCCCATCGAGCTAATGGCATTGAAGAGTCCGCCGGTCGATTCGTAAAATGCCGCACCGCCTGCTGCCCAGATAAGCGCGATCACCGACTCAGAAAGCATGGCGCCGTAAAAGACCTTTCGGCCCTCCTTCTCTGATTTGATGCACTTTGACATCATCGGTGACTGGGTTGCATGAAAGCCTGAAATAGCGCCGCATGCAACAGTAACATACATATATGGCCAGATGGGGAGATTCTGTGGATGAAGGTCCACAACTATCACTTCCGGAACAGTGTAACCTCCGGCAATGATACCTGCCATGATGCCTACTGCCATGATGATAAGGACAACGCCAAATACAGGATAAAGCTTTCCTATGATCTTATCGATCGGAAGAAGTGTTGCAAGAATATAATAGACCAGAATAACAACGATCCAGAAGGTTGCGCTCATGGATGTGAGCTGCGCCAGGAGGTTTGCGGGAGAAGTGACAAATACAGTTCCGGTCAGTAGAAGTAAAAGAACCGAGAACACACGCATGATCCACTTCATCCTGCGGCCAAGGTATATTCCGCTAAGCTCTGCTATGGATGCGCCATCATGTCTTTCAGATATCATTCCGCACATGTAGTCGTGAACAGCGCCGCCCAGGATTGCTCCAAATACAATCCAGAGGAAAACGACAGGTCCAAAGCAGGCTCCCATCAGAGCGCCAAAAATCGGGCCGGTTCCCGCAATATTAAGGAGCTGAACCAAAAATGCCTTCCATGTGGGCATCGGGATGAAATCAACTCCGTCTTCTCTTGCGTACGCAGGGGTCTTGCGGTCGTCAGGAGCAAATACCCTTTCCACCACCCTGCCGTATAAAAAGTAACCTTGAATGAGCAACGCAAATGCCATGATCAGAGATATCATTCACTTCTCTCCTTCTGAATGAACATGATACTCATAGCAACAAGAACGCCAACCAGAGGCATGAACCTGTTGAGATGGCCCAGCATAACTCCGGGGAAACCCACAAGAAATACGATATAGAGAAGCATTTCCAGAATCACCATTGCTATTGCAGTCTGAAAGCCTTTCTTTGTTCCTGTACGCTCTGCCACAAGGACACAGGTGCAGGCCAGAAGTGCCAGTAAAAATCTGGCCATGACTGCCGGAATCTGATGAACTCCTATGGTGTTTAGAAGTGCTGATCTAAAGGCCTCAAGCGCCGCGTAAACGAACAGCACATACTTAAAGATTGTGCCGTCTTTTTCCTTTGCGCGCATCATCCCAAAAACAAATATCAGGATACACGAAAGTGACTGAAAGCCATAGATAAGATTTCTGAAAAAGTCACTGTTTCTGACAAGTCCAATAGCCGTAACTATAAAAGCTCCGCCTATCAGTATCGTCGGAATGACCGATTTAATCTCAAACTTCTTTTCAGTGCCTGTATTATTCATGTTTTCGCCGTTGCTCATTAATGATCCCTCCTAATGATTGATTAGTTTTTTGACTAATAAGACTTAACTTCCCTCCAAAGGTCGTTTAAATGACGGTCGCCCTTTTCGCCAAGGTTCACATAGACCTCCAGATCGTAGTCATCGAGATTTGGAAATGCAATGGGCGAAGTTCTTATGTCATCATCCTCAATATAATCTCTGGCAGGAATATTGGGCGTTGAGTAGGTGATATAGTCAAAATTCAGATACGCAATATCGGGACGACACAGATAGTTTATGAACTTCTCTGCATTCTCCTTATTCTTGGCACCCTTTGGTATTACCCAGCAGTCCATCCAGAGATTCGTGCCCTCTTTTGGAATTACGTACTCAAGATCAGGATTCTCCCTCTTTGTAAATATGGCTTCGCCGGAGTAGATAACTCCCATGGCAGCCTCATTTCCTATCATCTTATCTCTAACCTGGTCGATGACGTAGGCCTGAACCATTTCCTTTTGCTGCTGCAGTAGCTCTTTTGCCTCCTGAAGCTCGTCCTCATCGGTGGTATTCATGGAATAACCAAGATACCGCTCAGCCACCATGAACGCATCCCTCACGGAATCCTGCATCAGGATCTCGTCCTTGTACTTGGGATTCCAGAGTATCCCCCAGGAATCCACGGGATCATCCACCAGAGTCTTGTTGTAAAGTATTCCTACAGTCCCCCATACATAGGGCACAGCGTAGCGGTTGCCGGGATCGAACCCCTGGGCCTTTTCCCAGTACTCGTCGCCGATGTTCACATAGTCCGGTATATTATCGAAGTTGATCTCCTGAAGAAGGTCATTTTCGATCATCTTGCTGATCATGTAGTCTGAGGGGCACACAAGGTCGTAATTTACAGCTCCCGCCTTAATCTTGGGATACATTACCTCATTTGTCTCAAACTCATCATAGACAACTTCTATGCCGGTCTCTTCTGTAAACATGGTCAGTATCTCAGGATCGATGTATTCACCCCAGTTATACACATAGAGCATGTTTCCGTTATCGGCGTTAGAAGACTTGTCACCGCAGCCCGCAAGAGACACCGCCAGGAAAAAGACACTTAACAGTAAAGCTCGCTTTCTCATAATATTCCTCTGCCTCCTGAACTAACCACGACCTCTTTCTTGGTCCGCACCTTGATCTCACCCTCGGGTCTGCTCTTCTTTGGCTTGTAGTTAACAAGGAACAAAAGGAGCAGGATCGTAAAGAACATGATTGTTGAAAGAGCGTAAACTTCAGGGTTGATACCCTTCTTGACCTGCGAATAGATCATTGTTGAAAGCGTATCGAAGCCCGGTCCCTGAGTGAAATGGGTGATGATGAAATCATCAAGGGACATGGTAAAGCTCATGATAAATCCGGATATTATGGCTCCAAGGAGGTCCGGCAGTACAACCTTGAAGTATGCGTATACCGGGTTTGCGCCAAGATCCAGTGCTGCCTCGTAGGTGCTCTCATTGAGCTCCCTGTACCTTGGCATCACCGAAAGGATTACATAGGGTATATTGAAGGTTATATGGGCCAGAAGCACTGTGGTGAAGCCCATTGAAGCCCTTGCTGCGATAAACAGAAGCATAAGGCTTACGCCCGTTACGATATCAGCGTTGAGCATAGGGATATTGGTTACTCCCATGATAAGGCTCCTGCTCCACTTCTTCATAGCCATCATACCTGTGCATGCGGCCGTTCCAAGAACTGTAGCTATCAGCGCCGAGAGAAACGCCAGGATCAGAGTTGTCCGCAGCGCCTCCATGAAGGCTTCGTTCTCAAACAGTCCCAGATACCAGTCCAGAGTAAATCCTGTAAAGTGCGATCTGGACTTGCTTGCGTTAAACGAGAGTATCATCAGTGTCGCAATAGGCGCATACAGGAAGATCAGTATAAGTGTCAGATATACACGTCCAATAGTCTTCATCTGATATCCTCCTCGTCATATTTAGATGTGATGAGCATACTGATGACAATAAAGATCATCAGCACCGAAGACAGGCCCGCACCGGCATTCCAGTCGGAATCCTGGGTAAAGAGCTGCTCAATGATATTACCGATAAGAAGAATCTTACCTCCGCCCAGAATATCTGAAATTACGAAGGTGGTAAGACTGGGTACGAATACCATCGTGATGCCGGAGATAACTCCGGGAAGGCTAAGAGGCCATATGATCTTGAAAAGAACCGTGCCGTTGCCTGCGCCCAGGTCTCTTGCTGCATTGATGATATCCTTGTTGATCCTGGAAACAGAATTAAAGATCGGCAGGATCATAAATGGCAAAAAGTCATAGACCATGCCAAGAAGAATTGCCGGTGGCTTATTGATGATATAAAGCGGCGGCAGACTCAGCGCTGTGAGAATACCGTTTATAACGCCCTTTCTCTCCAGAAGGTTCTGCCACGCATAGGTACGAAGCAGTGAATTCATCCACATGGGAAGGATAAACAAAAGAGCCAGTACAGATGATCCACTTCCCAGCGACGAAAGCACCAGCGCAAGAGGATATGCCAGAAGCAGGCATATTACAGTCGCAACCAGTGAAAACATTATTGAAAGCGTCAGCGCCTTAATATTCACATAGGAAATAATGTCTGCCACATTAGCCAGCGTGAAGTTCCCTTCAGCAGTAGTAAAGGCATAGTAGATGATCAGACACAACGGGATAATTATAAAGCCCAGGCTCCACACCAGATATGGAGTGGCTAAAAATCTGCTACTTTTACTTTTCATCTATCGTCACAGCTTTCTCATCGTCAGACTCAGGCTTGTGCATGATCTGGATGTCAAAAGGATCCACGTGGATTCCGACTCTCGTATCCACATTTACGCAGCGGGTAGAATGAACTACAAACTCAAAGCCTCTTGCCATTACGCACATCTCGTAATGTACACCCTTAAAGATAACGTCAGTAACAATGCCCTCGATGGTTCCTTTTTCGGGCTCTGTAAGCTCTATATCCTCTGGTCTTATAACAACATCGACAGGGTTGTTCTCGCCAAAGCCAACATCTACGCAGTCAAACTTAGCTCCAAGAATCTCCACCAGCTTATCTCTGATCATAATGCCGGAAAGAATATTGGAATCTCCAATGAAATCAGCTACGAATGTGTTCTTGGGCTCGTTATAGATGTCCGTCGGCGTACCGATCTGCTGGATATAGCCCTGATTCATAACAACTATTGTGTCAGACATGGTAAGAGCTTCTTCCTGATCATGGGTAACATAAATGAAGGTGATACCAAGCTCATTCTTAAGCCTTATCAGCTCGTACTGCATGTCCTGACGAAGCTTCAGATCCAGAGCGCCAAGAGGCTCGTCCAGCAAAAGAACCTTAGGCTCATTTACAATAGCTCTGGCTATGGCAATTCTCTGCTGCTGACCACCTGAAAGCGAATCAGGCATTCTCTCCTCAAAGCCCTCCATGTTTACGAGCTTCAATGCATATTTAATCTTGTCATTTATATATGTCTGGGATTTTTTACGGATTTTCAGACCAAATGCGATATTGTCTGCTATGTTCATATGCGGGAAAAGCGCATACTTCTGGAATACGGTATTAACTTCCCTTTTATTTGCAGACAGTGAAGTAATATCGTTTCCCTGAAATAGGACAGATCCTTTATCCGGGTTTTCGAACCCGGCAATTATTCTTAAGGTTGTTGTTTTTCCACATCCTGACGGTCCAAGGAGTGTCAAAAACTCGTTTTCTCTGATATAGAGATTCAGATCGTCAAGGATAGTGGCATTTCCGAAGGCTTTTGTGATGTGCTGTAGTTCGATCAGTTTGTCATGCATGGTTTATCCCTCTTGAGTTTTTATACAATACAACAATAATATTATATCTTTTTCCCGTACCCGCATCAAACTAATCGACACTATTTATCAATTCTTTATGGTTTTTATGCTTTTATAGCCCACCTCATTTTTGTGGATTTACTTCTGGGATTCAATCTGCATTCCTCCTGGGAAGGACGGATTACGTCTGTTGAAACCTCACTGTATACACCACTCTTTTTCAGCTCCTTAAAAGACTTCTTTACAAGTCTGTCCTCCCCGGAGTGGAAAGTCAGTATTGCTGCCCTTCCGCCGGGATTTAGGATCGTCGGGAGTTTTTCTAAAAATGCGTAGAGCACTTCAAACTCACTGTTAACATCTATTCTGAGGGCCTGAAATACTCTGGCACAGGACTTCTTTATGGTCTGATCTTTTTCTTCCTTAGGCACCTTCCACAGCGCAGCCTCAATTGCCTGCCTTAGCTCTGTTGTGGTGTCCATGGCATTTCCTTTGTTCATCAGGGAAAAGACCTTGTCCGCTATCTCCTGTGCATAGGGCTCATCGGAGTTTTCGATCATCATACCGACGAACTCTTCTTTGGTGATGTTGTGAAGTCTCTCTGCTGCTGATTCTCCGTGGTCAGGGTCAAGACGAAGATCAAGAAGGCCGTCGATCTTGTAGGAGAAGCCTCTCTTTGGATCATCGATCTGCATTGAAGACACGCCAAGATCAGCCAGGACAAAATCAAATTTGCCGGCTTCCTTTGCCACCTCATCTATATTGGCAAAATTGGTGAGTCTGAACTGAAAGACATCCTTGCCAAAGCCTGCTGCCCTGAGCCTTTCCACTGTCTTTTTGGATTCGATAGGGTCAATATCAAGGCCGTATATGCAGCCGCTTCCCTGGAGCTTTTCCAGCATTTTGGAGGTATGACCGCCGTAGCCCAGCGTGCAGTCAAGTCCCTGCTGCCCCGGCTTAATGTCCAGGAAATCCAGGATTTCTTTTACCATAATGGAAATGTGCATACCTGCAGGAGTTGAACCCTTGGAGATGACGTGCGCCACAGTATCGGCGTACTTCTCTGGGTTCTGCTCCTTGTATTTCTCTTCGAATTTCTTTGGGTATTTGCCGGAATAATGCACTCTTCTTTTATGCTGCTTCTCTTCCATTTATTCTCCTTCGTCGACAATTATCGATGTTGTTTCATTGTATTTTAGTTGCTTCAGTTTCCACCCATGGTTGCCATTTGTAATATTGTTTTACAAAATGTCTTTTTCCATATACCATTTATAATATCACAAAAAGGCTGCATTCTAAGGAGAAAGCTATGGCAATTGATCAGATAAATCCCATAACGAGGCTTGATTACCCCGATCTTGATGTGATCAGGGTGGACGATACCTACTACATGGTCAGCACAACGATGTACTTCATGCCGGGATGCGAGATACTGCGCTCCTACGATCTTGTTCACTGGGAGCACGCTGCGTACGTCTATGACAGGCTGGATTCCACTCCTGCCCAGCGTCTTGAAGGGAAAGAGAACATCTATGGCCAGGGCATGTGGGCGGCAAGTCTTCGTTTTCATGACGGAGTCTTTTATGTGTGCTTCGTTGCTAACGATACCCACAAAACATATCTCTATACTGCAAAGGACATAACAGGGCCTTGGGAAAAGAGCTTTATCCCCGGGTTTTATCATGACAACTCCATACTTTTTGATGATGATGGAAGGATCTATATCGTATACGGAAACAGGGAAATTCATATCACTGAGCTGGTTATGGAAGGAGGCGGTCTTACTCCAAAGGCCGGCGGACTTGATATGATCATTTTAAAAGACCTTGATGATGCACCTCTTGGCTATGAAGGAGCGCACTTCTATAAGATTGACGGAAGATACTATATCTTTGTGATCGGAATTCCAGGCGATACGAAAAAGCGCACTGAGAGCTGCTTTGTGGCTGAAAGACCGGATGGCCCATACATCGGCAGGAAGGTGATGGATGACGACAGGGGCTATAGAAACTCTGGCGTTGCCCAGGGCGGTATTGTTCAGTCGGAAAACGGCAGCTGGTTCGCTATTCTTTTCCAGGACAGCGGCGCTGCGGGAAGGATACCTGTACTTATTCCCGTCAGATGGGAGGATACTCCTGTCAGCTCGCTTATTGACGGATCAGCTGATATAGCCGGAGCCACAATCAGGCAGAATTCGGATGCCACCATCCCTTTCCCTGTCTTTGGAGACAATGGTGTAATTCCGGGTGATTTCATGGTTGAAGACTTAAGGCCAGACTATGACTATATTCCCCTTATCTCAAGCGATGATTTTAAAAACACTGATAAGGCAACCTACGACAGCTTTGGCTTTAAAAGCTGCTGGCAGTTCAGTCATGAACCGGATCTTTCTTTGGTTTCACACGACACACAAAGGGGCATCGTCACCATAACAACCGACAAGCTCTCCTCAAACCTTTTGCAGGCAAGAAATGTCCTGACTCAGAGAACTCTTTTCCCAGGCTGTAAGTGCAGCGTGATCGTGGATGGAACAGATCTTAACGATGGCGATTACACAGGGCTTGCCGTTCTGGAGAGCCATTACTGCTTCATTGGAGTTACAAAGCGAAGCGGCTTGTACTACCTTGTAATGGGAAAACGAGAATTGGAAAGCGACGATATCTGGGGCGAGAGGCACGATGATGAGCCTTTTGATGAAGCAGCGTGCATTCAGCTAGATAGTCCCATTGTAAGGCTGCATTCGTCAATCTGCTTCGAGCCTGATCTGTCCTCTTCCACAGCCAACGACACCGCCAGCTTCTCTTTCAGCAAAGAAAATGGCCTGCCCGAAAAGTTCGGAACAGACCACAAACTCTGCTTTAAGCTAGACCACTTTACAGGAGCGCGTTTTGCACTCTTTTTATACAGCACTCTCACAACAGGCGGGTGCGCTTCTTTCTCAGATTTTTCATACACTCATGGAGCAGAAAAATGATAGTACATCCTATAGCACCTGTTTACGATGAAAACTCAAAAGTGTTGATCTTAGGCAGCTTTCCTTCAGTGAAATCCCGGGAAGCATGCTTCTTCTACGGCCACCCACAGAATCGTTTTTGGAAGCTGATGGCATTGATATTCGAGGACGATCTGCCCCAGACGATTGACGACAAAAGAGCTTTTCTGCTTCGCCATAATATCGCAGTGTGGGATGTTATCAAGTCCTGCGACATTACAGGTTCATCAGATGCAAGCATTAAGAACGTCGTGCCAAACGATCTCAGTATGATCCTTAGCACCGCAAACATCAGAAATATTTACGTGAATGGAAAAACGGCTTACACGTACTATGAAAAGTACACGAAGCCGCTTATTAACAGAGATGCCATCTGCCTTCCTTCCACCAGTCCCGCCAATGCCGCATGGAATCTGGAGAGACTTGCAGGTGAATGGATGGTTATTAAGTAAATACCAGTTTTAACCTGTTGGCAAACCATTCCGAATAAAAGGCAGGTATGTCGGTCCGAGACCCTGACTGGATTATCATATCGTTTCCTCAAACCAGCTCTTTACCGTGGCAATTTCATGTATATACCCATCGTCATCATTAGGTGTTTCAAGAATAAACGGAAGTCCTTCAAATACCGGGTGCATTGCCAAACGCTTCATCGCTTCCATGCCAATCATTCCCTGCCCCAGTTTCTCATGGCGGTCTTTGTGGGAGCCCCGTTCATTCTTACTGTCGTTGAAATGAACTGCCTTAAGCCTGTCCAGACCGATTATCCTGTCAAACTCTCCCAGTACGCCATCAAGATCATTTACGATGTCATAGCCTGAATCCCAGGTATGGCACGTATCAAAGCAGACTCCCAGCTTGTCCTTACACTCCACCAGATCTATGATCTCTTTTAACTCCTCAAAATCTCTTCCAACTTCAGAGCCCTTGCCGGCCATGGTCTCAAACAGAATAGTAGTCTTCATTTCAGGGAAAAGAGCTTTATTCAGCCCCTCAGCAATCTGCTTAGTACCAACTTCGACTCCCTGACCCGTATGAGCGCCCGGATGAAAGTTATAATACTGTCCAGGAAGTGTTTCCATCTTCTCGATGTCTTTTACCAGCATATCAAGACCATTTGCCCTGGTCTCCGGATTCGCTGAGCATAGGTTCATAGTATAACTGGCATGCGCAACCAGCTTGCCAAAGTGCTCCTTCTCCAGAATATCTGAAAGAGCCTTAACATCAGCGGGCTCAATGTCCTTTGACTTGCCGCCTCTGGGATTTCTGGTGAACCACGCAAAGGTATTGCCGCCAAAATCCACCATCTGATGCCCCATTGCCTCATATCCGTTTGTAACTGTCAGATGACAACCAATAAAAACCATATTTCATCACTTCCCCTGTCCTTTTATTCAACAGTCCATTCTGTCCACTCTATATGATTGTACTGCATAAAAAGTGGCAAGAATAGATTAAACCATTCTTGCCAGCTATCAGTTAGAATTCTCTTGTTCTTGCTCCCATGCTCTTTAATTCTTTTTTGCGGTCATACATCATATGATCTGCTCGTTCGAATATATCATGCACCCGTTCATCATCAGGCTGAAGCGTTGAATAGCCAAGCGAAACAACGACAGCATCTTTCTTGATGTTTTCTTCTACCTGCTCATTAAATGCAGCAATTGTTTCTTCCCTGGTATCGTATCCTTTATCCATCAAAACAACTATAAACTCGTCACCACCGGTTCTATAAACTGAACCATGAACGAAAATATCACATATAAGAGAACTTGCCTCCTTGATAAGTTTATCCCCGGCTGCATGTCCCTGAGTGTCATTGACATATTTAAGACCATTTATGTCGCATGCAACAAGCGCCAGCTTATCAATAGTTCCCTCACGAATTTTGCTGTTTAATTGGGATTCCATCTCCATGTAGGCATGTTTATTCCTGATTCCAGTCAATGAATCAGTATTTGCCATGCTCTTGAAGACTTTGCTATTTTCTTTTTCTTCATCCAGTTTTTCGTTAGCAGCACGCCTGAGCATGTAAAATAATATTGCCGATAACAAAGTAGCTACAACAAGCAGGAATATTATCTGCCTGCGATTGGCGATAAGGCTCTTTTCACTGATCTCCTGAATCTGATCCTGAATAACGCTCTCGCGGATCATTACAACCAGCTCCCATCCGGTGTCAGGCACAGGCTCATAGCATATGGTATCAACTACGCCATTTATAGTAAAAGTCAGTGTTCCTTTTTTACCATTTGCAAAATCATCCCGAAATGAATTCCACTTTTCCTCGGAAACATTTCCCTGTGTGGCATCAAAAATATTTTCTTTCCCAATAAGTGACCCTAGCTCTGTTGCTGATATATTCCCACCATTTGCGGAATACAGCGCAAAATGTGTACTTTCCTGGTCATCAAAAGCAAGCAGAGCTACTATGTCATTTATATCTATCTGTACAAAACATGCTTTAAACCGTTTCCCTATTATCTTTATATCTATCGGGATTACCAGACAGAGTTCTTTTGATGAGCCATAAAGGAAGACAGTGCTTATCATTCTGTCGTCCAATGTCTCATTCGCAAGAAAGGCATGTCTGCTTCCACCGGTATATGTGGTATACTGCGTATAAACTATATTGTCCTCATCTACAAGTGCAAAACGGTTAAGAGACAAAAGACTCTTCATCCTGCCAATGGCCTCCCGGAGATCCTCCTGGGATTCTATCTTTTCACCATCTATGACGTCTACAGCCTTTTCCATGTAGTCAAAATTATTATTGATCAGGTTTGTAATTGTCCTGGCTCGTCTGTCTGCCATCGATTCAAGATAAAAAGCACTTACAGCTGAAACAGCCTCATTTCTGGACGAAATTGCTTCCCTGGAAGCCCAATAAGTATTGGCGATTACCGTTAGCATGATAAGAACACTTCCTATCGCCGCAGTTATAGTCACTGCCTTTTCAGTATTCCTCCTGTTCTTCATTGCGAAACGTCTCCATACAAAACTTCAAGCATTGGCGCTGCATCTTCCTGGTAAATGATGGTTGTGCTTTCATCAGTCTTTTCCGGGAAAAGATCTCCGGGTATATTTCCATCTGCAATTTTCACCGCTACCTGCAGGGTATCAAATCCAATGGAATAGCAATCCTGTACTCCAAGGCAATAAATAACACCATCTTTGAGATAACGAAGTGCCTCCTGATCATGGTCCATTCCCACGATTACTGCCTTGCTTCCAAGCTCAGTAACTGCTCTGGCTGTTCCAACAGGATTACTCATATTGCAACATACAAAGCCTGCAATATCAGGATTGTCCTTTAGCATCTTTACAGCCAGCTCGTGGGCCAGATCAATTGAGTCCATATCATATTCAACTGCCACCAATTCCATATTAGGGTATTTAGCAACAGTGTCCTTCGCTCCCTTTGCTCTGTCTTCATGGCAGGGAGCTCCGTAACTTCCAACGAGTATACCCACCTTGCCCTTGTAGCCAAGTTTTTCACAGAGCGCTTCTGTCAGATCTGCTCCGTCCCGATAATTATGGGTATTCCCTACATAAGCAATTCTCTTGCAACCAGGCGCTGCATCAGAGCTGGAAAAGGTCATGACCTTATTGCCTGAATCCACCATCTTATCAAGGACAGGAGATATCTTCTCCTCATCTGCCACATCTACACCGATCACATCGTAATTGCCTTGCTGAGCCTCTAACAGTCTTTTTGTCTGATCCTCATAAGAAGCTGCATCAGGCGCCATATACTCATACGTAATGACTATATCTTTTTCGAGGTATTTTTTCTGAGCATCCTCCATTCCAAGCGCAACAGCATCCCACCATGGATGAACTATCTTATAAGTAAAATAGAAATTGTATCTCTTCTTAGCAGGCACATAATCATCCAGACTATGCTCAAAATCCACCACACTATCGGTACTGTCTACTTTTGTCTCAACATCCGCAGAAAATCCACTACTAGTACATGCGGCAACAAAAGAAAACGCTACAATAAGAGATTTTCGAAATATATTATTTATCTTTTCAGACATGGAATTACTCCTTACAGACAAAAAATCACAAAAATTCATCCATTAAAATAATACTATATTTCGCCAGCTTTTATTCTTAAATATGTATTAAAGTTAAAAGAGAACCGTAATTTCTACGATTCTCTTCATTACTGCCGGCGACCGGGATCGAACTTTCCTTATTCTTGTAAGCCTTGATGGAAAGGAGCGAGCGACGCGAAGCTGTCCTTTAGGACGGTCTCACCTTTTATTCTAACCCCACTTCTGAACCTAGTTGTGGATATACATCAGAACTAATAACTAAAGATAGCTATAATATTCTTAGATACCTTTTTAAAGTACTTCCTCTATATCAGAAATTCCACATGTATAATCCAATTCATTTTTTTCTTTTATATCACTCATAAAAAGCTTGCACCTCATTTATAGCTTCAATCGTTAGCTATATTATACCTTACTGATACAGCAAAAAAATCCCTACACCATCACTGATGTAGGGATCTGTCCTGGTCATAAGCTTTCTCTTACAGGGTTAACTGCTGTATTCATCATGTCCTTAAGGGCTTTTTGAAAATGCCACATATCATTGCCTACAATGATCATTGTGTAGCCATCTTCGATGCCCTTTTTGAGATTCTCCTGTGTTGGAGGAACTATTGGGCCTAAAACTCCAATTCCTTTTGCTTTACATTTTTCCACTAGGAGCTTGTAGGCGTTATTAACCTCTTCGCCCATAGAATATCCAATCTTTAATCCAAGAGAATTAGCATAGTCTATAGGTCCGAAATTGATGGCATCAATTCCTGGAACATCAAGAATCTCATCAATATTATCGGAAAACTCAAAATCCTCATCCATAGGGATCACCATGGTATCCCGGTTCTGCTGTTCTATGTATTTATTCCAGTCAAAGTCATTATAACCAAAGCCGGCGGCTCTTACATTTGACTCCCCGCCTCTTCTTCCGAGGGGATAAAACTTTGCTGCTTCAACACACTTTTTTGCCATCTCGGCTGTCTTACAATGAGGGATAACAACACCATCCGCCCCCCACTCCAAAACTTTTCTGATAGAGACTTCATCATCGTCAGCCATTCGTACAAGAACAGCTATATCATGCAATTTAGCTGCCATGATCTGCTTTTCAAAGTTTTCATCCAACATGTAGTTGGTGTGCTCAAGGTCAAGATAAATAAAATCCAGTCCGCTTTGAGCGATATTCTCGATCACGCATGTTGTTCCTGTAAAGCAAGCCATTCCAAACACTGGGCCCTGCTTCATTTTTTCTTTTAATGTCACCGTTTTTCTCCCTTAATATAAACTATATCCAAGTAATGTTGGCAGCCATGTAGTTAATGGCTCCCATACTGAAATAAGAATAAGTACTATAATGTTACAAAGAATATAAGGTACAGCATGCTTGAATATTTCTATTACAGGCATTCCGTTTATTTTGTTGCATGCATTCAGACACATTCCGACCGGTGGTGTTACAAGACCAATTGCTAGTCCAGTGATCATCATCGCTCCAAACTGCAAGGTTGAAAATCCATATGCATTCATGACAGGAAGTAGTATTGGTGTCAGCAAAAGAATTGCCGGTGATACATCAATAAATGTTCCTACCATAAGTATCATAATTACAAAGATCAAGGCTATGGCAAATTTTGGAAGTGCAAGTCCCTGGAAGAAGTTCGCTACCAGCATAGGTACACCCTGCATTGTCAGAACCCATGTGAATATTGTCGTAAATCCAATAATTATCATTATTGAAGAGCTTGATATAAAGGACTTCTTAAGCGCCTCCCATACCTGCTTCCATGTAAGTTCATGATAGATAAAGAAACCAACCAGTAAGGAGTACAAAACTGCCACTCCGGCACTTTCTGACGCAGTACATACGCCAAATGATACGCAAATGATAATAAACAGTGGAAGTAGCAGTGCAGGAAGTCCGCCAAGTAAGCTTTCACGTACTTCTTTTGCTGAAATTTTCACTTTCTTTGGATGCCAGTGATGCTTCTCTGACAAAATATAAACCAAAGCAAGCTGTGTCAGTCCAATAAGTAATCCAGGTAAAGCTCCTGCCATGAACAACGCACCAACCGATCCTCCTGAAATCATGGAATAGACGATCATTGGTGTTGAGGGAGGAATTATCATACCCATTGTTGAAGACGCAACTGTAACTCCTGTTGCAACACCTTTTGGATATCCGGCTTCCTCCATTGCAGGGATCTCGATCGATCCAAGTGCTGATGTATCAGCAACAGAAGATCCCGATATCCCTCCAAAGATCATGGAAGCAACCACGTTTACCTCACCAAGTCCTCCATTTATCGGACGCAACAGAACGGTACAGAATTTCATAAGCCGCTGTGTCATTCCTCCGACATTCATCAGTTCTCCTGCCAGCATAAAAAGTGGCATTGCTATCATCAGTTCAGAAAAAGTTCCGTTCCAGATCCTCTGAGGAAGCATACTTATAAAGTTGGGTGCAAAGATCATGATATACGTGACGCATGCTGCACCGATGGCGAAAGCGAGAGGCACTCCAATTAAGGCAAAAAATATGAGCAGTGCCAAAAGAATTACCATTGCCATTACTGTTCCCTCCCCTCTTCAATGCTTTTTGCATCGGTTAATACGTACTCTATCAATTTGATCACTATACACACAGCGCAGATAAAGCCACTTACAGGCATTATCCCATACATGAATTTCATAGGAATTTCCATTCCCATACTGAGCTGCTTACCAGCCATTTTTACATAGCCAATTCCCTGCCATGCAAATACCAGATCCACAACAAGCATTATCAAGCAGTCTAGAATGCTAATTATCTTTTTAAGAAGTGGACTCAATGCGTTATACAGGATATCAATTGTTACATGCTCTCCCTTTATCACATTAATTCCCATTCCCCAAAAAGTTGTAAAAGCAAACAAAGTAACATTAAACTCTGAAAGCTCTTTCCAGCTTATTGAAAAGAAATATCGCATTATTACTGCAAAACAGACAAGTATTGCCAGTATTGCCAAAGCAACTACGCCAATATCAAAATATATAGTAAATACACTTTTGCCAATTTTCTTTATTCTATCCACTGTGCCCCCTGTATATAATACATGGCGCACCTTTTATGGGACGCCACGTATTACAGTTGATTCTTATTAGTCTTATTTTGCCTTTTCTACAATTTCCTTCATCTGGTTCATTTCTTCTGCTGTGCAGATGCCTTCGCTGATCATCTGATCATATACGGGCTGTACTGCATCCTTAAATGCCTGAATCTCTTCATCAGTAGGCACATAGACTTCTGCTCCGGAGTCAATGATCTGCTGCTTGGCTGCTTCAGAATTCTCATCTATCAGCTGATCGTTATACTCGCCCATCTCTGTTGCACATTCACTGATGATCGTCTGATATTCTTCAGGAAGTGAATTCCACCATCCTGCATTTACATAGAACGGATCCGGATGGAACTGATAGTTAACTTCAGTAAAGTATTTCTGCACTTCGTAGAACTTCATGCCAACAACGTTAACCCATGGATTCTCCTGGCCATCTGCTACGCCTGTCTTAAGTCCCATATAAAGATCTGCATATGGTACAGATACTGTTGAAGCACCAAGCTGCTGGAATGTCAGATCAATGGTCTTCATTCCGTTGGTTCTCATCTTTAATCCCTTAAGGTCATCAGGCTTTGTAATAGGATGGTTGTTGTTGGAGAACTGTCTGTATCCGCCAGCATCACAAAGGTTGATGATAACAGTTCCTGTTGTAGCTTCTGCCTCTGCACAAACACTCTTTGCAAGATCTGACTGAAGAAGAGCTGTAACCTGTGCTCTATTCTGTGTGAGGAAAGGTGCTGTGAACATAAGAAGTCTTGGTGAGAAATCAAACTGTCCTCCACGCATACCCTGTACAGTACCCTGAACAACCTGTTCAAGCATTTCTTTCTCGGTTCCGAGCTGACCATTTCCATACACTGTAACCTTTACATGTCCGCCAGTTTTCTCTTCAACGTCTTTTGCAAATTTTTCCATAGAAACATATCTTGGATTACCTTCCGGCTGAGCATGTCCTACTATCATTTCAAAATCGCCAAGATCTGCAGCTTCAGCTGCAGGAGCTGCTTCTTCCTTTTTTTCTTCCTGCTTAGTTTCTGCTGTCGCAGGTACACTTTCTGTTGCTGAATCGGTTGCACTTGAACCACATCCCAATAACAGTGTAGTTGACATCACTGCTGTAAGCAGTACCGCTAACATCTTCTTTTTCATGATTACCCTCCTATTTTTGCTTTCCCATATTGTGCTTGTATACAAGCTGTTATATTCATATAATAACGCTTTATCATTATTTGTCAATAGAATAATTCGCTCTTGTATTCATCTTTTGTCTTGTGTTTTGACATAGCAGCAAATCTGCTGTATATTAACATTATAATCTTGTATACATCAAAGAGGACCGAATATATGGCTTCGAAACTTAATTCAGAGGATATCTACAAAATACTCGAAGGAGAAATTGTCTCTCTTGAAATTCTCCCATCAGAGTCAATCAGTGAAAATGGTCTTTGTGCCAGGTTTGACGTCTCAAGGACTATCATTCGCAGCTCCCTGCAGCGTCTTGCCCAGAATGGATTTGTAGAGATCATCCCGCATGTTGGAACTATTGTTACCTCTATAGACATGAACACAGTTAATGATTTTGTCTATATGAGAGTTGCTATTGAACACGCTGTACTGAGAGATTTCATGCGATCCATGACTCCGGATCAGGTAGAGGAGATCAGATACCACAAAAACGCTTTTGAAAAGGCAGTTAGTGAGATAGATGATTTTATTACACTCGATCCAGAGAACACTAATAAGCTTTTACAAAAAGACCTTGCGTTTCATGAGTGCTATTTCAAATACATGAACAAAAACGAAATCTGGCAGTTTCTTACCCAGCCTCAACCGAATTATTCAAGATTTATAAGACTTGATATGCTTGGTGGAAAGAACATCCCGGATGTATTAGAAGAACATAATAGAATTATGGATATAATCGATAATCAAGATTTTGATGCCATCGAAGATGCTATCACACGTCATCTGTATGGTGGAATACGGCGCCTTAGTTCCAAAATCTTTTCTGATGAATTAAATAAGTTTATCCATAAATAAACCCAAATCACTAATGCCATCATACCTTTCTCGGTGAAAATAAAAAGAGACCTCTTAGTTGAGGTCTTCTAAAAGATTCTTTGTAACTGTTGGATTTGGTCCATATCTCATATTAAACGGGATAATTCTGATTCTTGTGTCAGCCATACTTTACATAAATCCTTTCTCTGTTAATGTATAGGTCTTCGTGCATACTTCCTCAATATACTTCCTGTCATGAGAAATGCTAATCACTGCTCCGGGAAAAGAAGCTATCATCTTCCTGATAACAGGCCCCGAAAGCGGGGAAAAGTTTCTCGTTGGCTCATCAAGTATAAGCACATTTGCATCTGACAGGCTCATCTTCAAAAGCAACACCTTTGCTTTCTGTCCTCCCGACAGTTCTCGTATTGAGTGGTCCATCTCATCTGCCGTATATTTCAGTGCCCCAAGATATGTCCTGATACGGGTGCGTATAGCTTTGACCCCTGTGTCATCCAAGAATTCAACCGGCGTAACATCAAGGTCAAGAAGCTCCTCATAGTTCTGAGGCATATACTGTACCTTTATGTCTTTTCTGGAAAGCAATTCCTCTGCCATCCGCTTAAGGAGCGTTGTCTTGCCAACTCCGTTTGTGCCAACAATGCAGATTTTCTCAGGACCTCTGACCCTAAGAAAAATACCTTTTGAAAGTACTTTTGTTCCATCAGGAGTTCTAAGCTCATCAAGCTCATATTCAATAACTGTCTTTCCTGCCGGCATCCTGGCATTCTCATCTCCCAGTTTAAAAAAGATAGCCTCTTCCTGCTCAGGCATCTGGGTCATATTTTCATCTTCTTTTTCAAAACGTTTACCCATGGCCTTTACAGTGCGCATCTTGTCCTTAAGGTTCTTGCCTGGGGCATCCCTTGCACCTTTTGATATATTGGTAAGGGCATAATCTACGCTGTTGTAGACCCGGGCATACTTTTCATCTCGGCGTTTCTTCTCTTTTCTGTCATTTATAGCCTGCTGCGTCTGTCTTTCAAAGTTCTCAGCCCTTCTTTCGATATAATTGCTGTAATTATCCCTTACAACAGTGTATCTGCTCTTGGTCTTCCTCATAATCTGCTCGATGTGGATTATCACATTTGCAGTGTTCTCAATAAGGGTTTCATCATGGGATATGAAAAGAACTATATGCTTCCAGTCATTGATCAGCCTCTCCAAAAGCTCCAGCGTACTAATGTCAATGTCGTTAGATGGCTCATCCAAAAGAAGCACCGTCGGATTGTCCATCAGAAGCCGCATAAGCTGTGCCTTAACCTTTTCACCACCTGAAAGACTTCCCATTTTCTGATCGCTGTAAAAGAAATCGGAAGGCACCTGGAATTTCATTGCCATCTCCGATAGTTCTTTTGGCTCCTTATCATAAAAAAACTGTGCCTCCGAGAAATACTCATAAAGAGCTTTTGCCTTATCAGCTTCTGGAAGTTCCTGAGGAAGATACCCCAGTACCTCTCCGGAAGTTACTCTTTCTCCTTCACATTCTGAATAATCCTCAGCGAGTTCCGGATTGTATATCCACTTCATCAGAGTTGATTTGCCGTTTCCCTCTTCCCCAATGATTACTGCTTTATCTCCATCATTTAATGCCATATTGAATTTTTCCAAAATAATGCGTAGGTCCTTACGATGTGTTATAGTTAAATTCCTAATCTGAAGCATATATCGCCCTCCTGTTCCGCTGCTATAGCATCAAAAAAAGCCTATTATGCATACGCAAAATAGACTCACACAAGGCCGATGCACAGAAAGCAGAAAAAGAGCTTTCTGATAGATTAAAGGCTATGGTGGAAACTGTGTGATTTAAGGTATTTCTTTGATGATGCGATTCTTGCCGTTGTTTTTGCCGTAATAAAGCATTTGATCAGCAGTATTTATCACCTGCTCGTATTTTTGGAGATCATCGCCGCTTGCAAGACCTATTGTTGCGGTAAAGCTTACTGTCTTTCCTCCAAGTATTACCTGATGATTCCTGATCTTATCCTGCATTTTCTCCAAGATTTTTTCAGCTGAATCCAAATCGGTGCCGGGCATAAACAGGATGAACTCCTCGCCGCCCCATCTGACGGCAATATCGCTTTCTCCCATGGATGACATCAGAATATCCGAGAGATCTTTGAGCACAGCATCCCCAAATTCATGACCGTAGGTGTCGTTGATTTTCTTGAAATTATCCAGATCCACCATGGCGAGTGAAAACTCTCCGGTGGATCTTGTGATGGTTTCTATGGCTGAATAGAAATACCTTCTGTTATAAAGACCGGTAAGCTGATCATGGTTTATATTGTACTCAAGTATAGCTCTGTTCTGTTCCTGCTCGGTTATATAAAGATAGGAAACGTAAACCATGGTGATAACTGTTACCAGCAGGTTGGCGAAGACGATAAAAGGCTTATGGTATCCTAAATCTATTGCTATATTTTTAATTGGTAAATAGTTTGTAATGTCTATGAGATAGATGATGAAAGTGCCTATGATGCTCATAACCTGAAGCAGGGTTTTCTTGGCCCTGGTGGTTGATATAAGGTGAAAGATCACCGCCACCATGCCAAGCGGATAGTAGATAAAACCGCAGCTTCCAACGGTGAGAAGCTCGCAGATAACAGAGTATATTATGATCTCTGAAAAGGCTATCATGATATTTCTTTCGCTTCTGGATTTTGCTGTTATCAGCAGGATAATATATAGAGTTGAGCTGAGGACGTTGACAATGGCAAGATAAGTTGCGCCGTAGTAAAGATAGTACATAAAAGCTGTGACGTGCACATACAGACAGGTGGATAAAAAAACAGTGTTTTTCTTATTTGCCAGAAAGTCAAAAATCTTGCCCATTGGTAATTCTCCTGAGTGAAAAACGACGAAAAAGCAGTGACTTATTATATAATTTTAGGTTTATCAAACCTATAGTTCAATATTGGAATGGCAAATTTTCTCAAAAAAATATCAACAGAGGTGATTATTGTGATAAAACCGAAAAGATTAAAAAGGGAGATAAGATAGCAATCGTAAGCCTGTCATGGGGCGGGCTGGGTGACGCCAAGCTTATTCATAAATATGATATTGCTAAAGAGCGTTTGGAGCGCGACTTTGGATTAAATGTTGTTGCAATGCCACACGCTCTTAGGGGGAGCGAATTTGTATATGCTCATCCTGAGCTTCGGGCAAAAGACTTGATGGATGCATACGACAGTAAGTCTTTAGTAGTAATAGCAAGTATTAATCATAAAAATGAATGTGATTTCAAAAGTAAGTTGTAAATAAGAGTTGGACATATTAGGCCTTCAGAATATAGGATTATTTCTGAAGGCCTTTTTATGTAACCAAAAATGTGAAAAAATTCGTATTTATATCCGCACATTTTATGTGGCTCATTCGTTAATCATTATGAAGGGAGGTTGAAAAAGGTATCCATGGACTTAGAAAATGCTTACGACAAAGTATACCGGTATGTTTATTTCAGGATTAAAAACCAGACTGTAGCTGAAGACATTACCCAGGAGACTTTCCTTCACTTTATCAGCCAAAAAGGCAGCATACATGATTACGAGATGAAGTATCTTTACACCATTGCCAGAAACCTGTGCATCGATGAGTTTAGACGTATGAAGCCCGATTCTCTTTCGGAGAGTCTGGATGATATTACATCAGCGCATGAAGACGATCTTGCGGAACAGCTTGCGGTAAGGGAAGCTGTTGCAAAACTTCCTAATGAGGATCAGGAAATACTTTTGCTTCGGTATGTCAACAATGAATCAGTCGGCACTATCAGCAAAACACTGGGTATATCAAGGTTTGCATTGTATAGACGGCTTAAAAAAGCTGAGGATGAGCTTCGAGCAAGTTTGGAGGCGGACGATTATGAAAAATGAATTGAAAGATGCACTGAATGCGGCGTTTTACGCTCCTGAGGCTAAAAACAAGGAGACCTTTCTTAAGAACTTAAGGCCCAGAGAAGTCAGCACAATACAAATGCTGTTTCAGCAGGTAAGGTATATCAGAGGTTATGTGTGGATTTTTGCAGCGGCAATCATTGTATTTGCTTTAGTCGGTTCATGGAAGGACCTGCAAGATACAGAAGCACTGGTTCCGGTGATAATGCCATTTATAGCGGCAGTTTCAGTGCTGGAGAACAGAAGATCCGGGAAATACGGAATGACCGAGCTGGAAATGGTCACAAGATTTTCCCTAAAGAGCGTTATCTTCGCAAGAATGCTGATTATGGGAATAACATTTCTGATCATTCTTGCCGTTACATCACCTATCATAGCAACGGCTTTTGGAGGTGAGATGATCGTTACTGCCATGCATATACTTATTCCTTACATGTTGACCATGAGCCTTTGCCTTCAGATGGAGAGAAGTATTCTCGGAAGAAAGCTTGAGTATGGATCACTGGCTGTAGCAGCGCTTATATCTGTGTTTATGATATGGATTAAAAGCTACAACATGGATCTGGTAAACAGTTACATAGAAATGATAAGGAACTGGGGAGTTTTAATAGTACTTATTCTGGCGGCGTTAACAGTATTTGAACAATGGAGAACGTTAAATAGCGTGGAGGAGCTGGCATGAAATTATCAGTAGACAGGTTAAGTAAACAGTATAAAAACAAAATTGCGGTTGACCGCGTTTCTTTTACCTTATCAGAAGGCGTAACAGGGCTACTTGGTGCCAATGGGGCAGGAAAGACTACGCTTATGAGGATGATGACAGGGATCCTTGCGCCTACCAGTGGAGAAATCACTGCAGATGGGATCGCGGTTCAGACAGAAGAATACAGGTCGCTTCTAGGATATCTCCCGCAGGATTTTGGATATTACCCGGAGTTCACTGCCAAAGAATTCATTCAGTATATAGCAGCTCTAAAGGGGCTTGAAAAGAAACACGCCAAAAGAAAGACTGATGAACTTTTGGAAATAGTGGGATTATCCGAGGTTGCAAATAAAAAGATCAAAACCTTTTCCGGCGGCATGAAGCAGAGGGTTGGAATTGCACAGGCTATTGTAAATGATCCTAAGATTCTTATTCTTGATGAGCCAACAGCAGGACTGGATCCGAAAGAACGAGTACGTTTCAGAAACCTCATTGCCGAGATTGGGAAGAATACGATAGTTCTTTTCTCAACTCATATAGTTTCTGATATTGACAGCATAGCGAAGAGTCTCCTAATGATGCGTGACGGGCAGATAATCTACGAAGGAGCTTGGGACAAGGAACAAGGTGATCTTGAGCAGTTTTACATGGTGGAGTTTGAGTGATGAAAAACTATGGGGAAATTTATAGATTTGAGATAAAGAAAATCTTGAAGAACCGTCTTACTGTCGCAATGCTTATAGTGACGGTGCTATTTATACTGATTGAAGCTTTTATTCCGAAATTATATATGTCAAAAGAGATGGAAGAGGGCCAGAAGGTATTGGAGGGAGCAGTTATTGACGATGTTCTGCTTCAGGAGATGTATCCAAAGCTTATAGATAACGGAACAGTATGGACAGCTGATAACTTTCAGTACGAAAAGGTGGCGGAGATCGCAAATGGGATCATACCTGATAATTCACGCTTGCCGGAGTATTCAGCAGATGAGCTTTACAGGGAGCGGGAAGCAGCTATTTTGGATCTTATGAAAGAGGAAAGGCTGGCTGATGAAGAGATAGTATGGTGGCAAAATGAGAATGCAAAAATAGATACACCATTTACATATCGTTATTGTCAGGGGACCATAAATTTTGCTCAGGGAATGTCACTGACACTTATGTGTATAATGCTTATTTCGGCGTTATGTCTGTCTACAGTTTTTACGATAGAGCATCGTCAGCGTACAGATCAGATAGTGATCAGTTGCAGAAATGGGCGGAAGGAGACATATCTTTTAAAAATAGCGGCTGGATTATCTGTTGTAATAGGGTGCTCAATTTTCTCTGCGGCTCTTTTAGCGGGGTTGATTGCTGTTCTATACGGGATTAATGGGCTTAATGCTATTGTTCAGATGGAGATTCCTTTGTCAGCCTATTCATTCACGATGGGTCAATTTATTATCGTGCAGATGATCGTTATGATCAGCGCAGCTATTCTTTTTGCTGCATTTGCAATGGCAATTTCTGAGGTCGTAAAGAACAGCCTTGCAGTAATGGGCATCATGGTGGGATTGTTTATTTTCGGGCAGCTAGAACTTATTCCACCAAGATACCGCGTATTGGCACAGATAAAAGATATGCTCCCATCAAATCAGATAAGTATATGGACACTGATGGAGTACAGGTTGGTAGGCCTTGGAGGGCATTATGTTACAACATATGTGGCTGCTCCTATCATATATGTTTTTATAG
>JAEEGF010002942.1_pt1 | contig 37880 bp, 34 predicted proteins | sample 9134171 | NCBI WGS metagenome assembly JAEEGF01 (sample SAMN16246542, study PRJNA631951) | gut metagenome | biome: gut microbiome; feature: rumen; material: AP-attached | host: Bos | place: Iran: Karaj | collected 2018-10 | reverse complement strand
AAGCTCCAAAATTGCCTCAGCTATCTTTTTTGCCCCGTCTCTTCCGACTATTTTTCTTGCTTCATCGCTCATCTTCTGTCTGAATGAACTGTTATCCACAGAGGCAACTCCCCATGTAACTATCTTGCGTATCACCTTTTCATCCTCGCGAACATCTCCGGCGTACTTGGCAGCTCCCACTTTATCAAAGCCTTTCACAAAATCCGTCTGGTTATCCGCCATACTAAACACTACTGTCGGAACTCCGATCGCGCAAAGCTCGTAAAGCGTTGTTCCTCCCGCCGTCACGGCAAAATCTGCTTTTTTCATAAGTTCTGACATATCCGTCACATATTCGTGAAGCGTAATCTCGGGATGCTTTTTGGACAGCTCGTATAATTCCTGCTTGTAATCATCTTCAAAAAGAGCTCCAACTATAACATCACAGGAAATATGATAAAAATCCCGAAGTGCCTTCCTGTTGATCTTAAAATCTTCATATACACTCTCAAGGATTCTTCCTATAACATGATACGGATCGGTTCCTCCCGTAGAAAGAAACGCTCTCTCCGCAACATCCTTTACCTTGTAATCTATGTTGCCAAACTGCTTTCTAAGCGGGGCATACTCGCCGCCAAGCAGTTTTACCGGCGCATGATACATATCCTCATCGACAATAAGGTCATAATTGACAACAATGTCAACCGGATGATCAAACTTGCACAGATCATCAATATATCCGAGTTTTGTTTTGGGACTGTTCTCTTTAATGGATTCCTTCAGAAGTTCATAGTACTCTTCAGTCACAAAGTATGAATCTACCAGAAAAAAATCTGGTTTCTCCGAGGCAAGCATCTCGTTAATGACAGGAAAATCCGTCATCGGATCGGAAAAAACAGAATTCAAGATTCTCGCGTGATAACATACTCCGTCTTCACCGGACAAGTTCATAAGCAGATCGGCACTGCTGTCATCAGCCAATATAAATTCCGCTTCAGCCCCCAGATCTGATAACTCTTTTGCGATCGTCATGCACCTTCTTATATGCCCCGTCGCAATTATTCCGTTACCGTCAGCTTTGATCCAGACTCTTTTTCCCATTTAGTCCTCCTGACAATCAATTGAAATCTTCGTATTTGAGCGGTTCGCCTCTGAAAAGGTCGTGAGATGCTCTTTTTCCGACAACATTGTCATATTCTACAGGCGGAAGTCCGTTTCCCGGACGTATCGATCTGATATTCTCAGAGGTAAGCTCTTCGCCCTGCTTGATATCTTTTACTATAAAAAGAGATCTTGCTCCCTCTCTCTCCGTCTCCTGAACGGGAGTAAGCTTGTATTCCTTGCTTCCAAGTGCTTTCTCGACCATTCGGACATTTTTTACAAGCTCGGCAAATTCCTGAGGTTCCATTGAAAAAGCTCCGTCAGGGCCGCCATCGCTTCTCTTAAGCGTAAGATGCTTTTCTATCATTCTTGCTCCAAGTGCAACCGAAGCTACTGCAACGGCACTTCCCATAGTGTGATCGGAAAGCCCCATAACGCAGCCGTATTCCTGCGCAAGCGTAGGTATCATATTAAGATTCACATCTTCATATGGTGTCGGATAAGCGGATGTGCACTTAAGAAGAATAATGTCTTTATTGCCTTCTGACAGACAAGCCTCTATTGCAAGCCTTATATCGCTTTCTCTTGCAACTCCCGTAGCGATGATCATAGGCTTTTTCTTTGAAGCGCACTGTCTTATAAGCGGAATATCCGTAATCTCATAAGATGCTATCTTGTATGCGGGCATATCCATCTGTTCCATAAAATCAACAGCCGTGCTGTCAAACGGAGACGAGAAGCAATCAAGCCCAAGCTTCCCGGCTTCTTCACAGAGTTTAGGCTGCCAATCCCAGGGAGTATAAGCTTCCTCATATAATTTATGAAGAGTGGTTCCGTCCCAGATAGTTCCGCCCGTAATCTGAAAATAGCTCTTATCGGAATCGATTGTTATCGTATCAGCCGTGTAAGTCTGCAGCTTTATGGCATCTACGCCTGCTTCTTTTGCGGCATGTATTATCTCAACTGCTCTGTTATAATCCTGAAGATGATTCGCTGACATCTCAGCAATAATATATACGGGATCGTTCGCTCCGATATAGTGATCTGCGAGCTTGATCCTCTGATTAAGTTCAAACATAGACATTTCCTATGTCCTCCAAAAAATTACTCAAACCTGTTCTTTGTCATATATTCATCGTTTGTCCACGGCTCTCTTGCAACGAACAAACTGCCGTCCTTCTTCTTTACATAAACGGCCGGGAAATAATGGATAAAAAGAGGAGTCAGACAAACCGTGTATCCACCTGCGTTTGTGAAGATGACTCTGTCTCCCGTCTTGAGCTCACGCTCATTTTCTGCAGGGAACAATCTGTCGTATTCCATACAAGTCGCACCGCATATCATCTGAGTTGGAATAACTTCTCTGTTCTCATCATTCTTATATTCAAGTCTGTGAGGATACACTCTTCTTGTGACCTGCGGATTTAAGTTAACCCTGCTTCCGTCAATCACTACGTAAGTGTGCTCTCTGACCTTCTTTGTATCAATAACACTTGTCACAAAATCAAAACTTGATGAAACCATGGAAACACCGGGCTCCATAATAAGCTTTGTCCTGCTCATATCAAACTTCTCTGAAAGAACTTCCGCAATGGCCGGAACGTAATCCCTAAAATCAGGCTTTCCCGGCACTCCGCCGTAATATCCGCCGCCCATATCAACATATTCAAGGCTGAGGTCATATTCATCAGAAACAATAAGCGCAACCTTAGCAAGAGCCTTGAACGCATTTATCGTTCTGGACTTTGTTGAAGAATGGAGGTGAAGTCCTACTATCTCAACATTCTCATTTGCCCTAAGTTTCTCAATAACATCCTTAAGCGCACCGTTTTCATAGCAATATCCGAATCTGCTTCCCTCTTCATCTGCAAGCACTTCTTCGGGGATGAGCTTTTGAATATCATAATTTACTCTGAGCCCGACTTTGATCTTCTTATCCTTGTTTGCGACAGCAATCTCTTTTACCCACTCAGGTTCATAATTGGAATCAAGATTCACAATACCGCCGCCAATAACGACCTCTTCAAACGACACTCTGTCCTTGATCGGTCCGTTATATATCACATGATCCGGTGTGTATCCAAGTCTCTTTGACAGCTCGTACTCTTCTCCGGAAACAACCTCGGCATAAAATCCGTTGTCCTTAAAATGCTTAAGAAGCCAGGGAAGTGAGTTTGTCTTTACGGAAAAAGAACATATGTAATTGTTCCATCCCTTTTCCAGAGCGGACTTTAACATATCGATGTCCGCATCAAGTTTACTTTCATCGACTCTGTAATATGGTGTTTTCAGTGATGCATCATCATATTTGGAAAAAGATTCTTTTGCAGGCAGAGTTCTTTTGCCCTCTGCGCAAAGCCTTTTAAACTTAGCTTCCGCAATCTCCCAGTCCTTGAAAGTATCTATATCCTGAACCTCGTCCTCATCGAGAATCAAAGGAACCATATCGTCAACATCGGTTGTTTCATCTCTGAAGAAAGCATCCGTCCTACATGCATAAAACTGCCCGCTGTCATGATATAGTTTATCAAGGTCCTGTGATCTTACCGTTGCAAACTCAGGATATTTCCTCACAAGACGACCTTTTTCCACAACAAAGCCTCTCTGAGGTGGATAAGAAAACTGACAAACCGGTGTGACAGACTCGTGCTCATCAAGCTTATTCATCGCTTCCTTAAGCCTATCAGCTGTTATGAATGGCGCCGTAGGATAAATACAGCAGAATTTGTCAAAATTCTGCCCTTTTTCTCTGTATGTATTAAGAACTTCCGCAATAACCTGATCGGTCGTCGCATAGTCTCCGGCAGTATCGTCAGATCTGAAAAACGGTATCTCCGCGCCTGCCTTTTTGGCAACTTCAGCTATCTTTTCGTCATCCGTCGATACCATTACGACATCAAATGCACCACTTTCTATCGCGGCACTTATTGAATAAGCTATTATGGGTTTTCCGCAAAAATTCTTTATATTCTTTCCCGGTATTCTTTTACTACCGCCTCTTGCAGTAATTATTGCAACAGAACTCATCTGTTATCCTCCAGCTCAAATTCACTTAGGATCGCATCGCTGTATCCGTCCAGTTCAAAAGGTGAATCCGCCTCAACACAGAAATATCCTCTTCCCATGACTGAAGCTCCGTTTGTGACTTTACCAAGATACATACCCTTTTTGAGATTGCAGCACCAAGCCTTTAACGGATATTTTTTGAACAGTTCCTTTTCATCGGGAACCTTATTTACTCTCACGTTTTCAAAATCAAAATATCTGATGAGCATATTCTTTTCCACATCTGGTTCAAAAGAATATGTCTTATTTAGTGCGGGAACGGCGTATTTAATAAACTCCGTAACCTCATCAACACCGCTTGCAAGAGGTGTAAAGAGATTATGAAGGTTATGTCCGGACGGTCTCGCAGAGATCTCAATAATAAAGGGATTTCCGTCATTATCCTTTATTATGTCCGCATGAATAATATTGCTCTTAAAGCCTATTGCTTCTCCCGCCTTTGAGATAATCTCCTGTGTTTTTCTGAAAAACTCTGCATTCTTTTGAGTCTCGATCACAGAATAATATCCGACACACTCCCTGTACGGAGGCGGCGTATTCTTTTTTCCTCTAAGGAGGATGAGCTTAAATTCTCCGTCCACAAAGACTCCGTCTACGCCGTACTCAGTTCCGGGAACGCCGGTCTCAACGCAATAGTCTTCATCATAAGGCTGGCCCGAGAGGAACTTCTCTTTAAGTTCCTTCGGAGTGTTGTACATCTCAACACCGCGGCTGCCCGAGCCGAATCTGGGCTTAACTATTACAGGATAGATTGTATTTATCTCATCAACATCTGTATTTTCTTCGCCCGCAGGGATCAGATAAAGTTCTGCTTTTCTAAGTCCTTCCGCAGCAAGAACTTTGTGGAACTCATATTTATCCGTGCATGTATTTGCGGCATCAAAAGATACGCCGCAAAGATTGTATTTGTCATTAACCGCGCCGGTCGTAGTCAGGTATCTTCCGATCGGAACGGGGAGAACCACGTCGGGCTTTTCTTTGTCCAATATATCAAAGACCTTCTGCGGATCTCTTATATCTACAACAAAGGAAGCATCGGCCGCTTTAAGACCAGGTGCTTCCGGATTTCCGTCAAGAGCCACTACTTTAAGTCCGAGCTCTTTTGCCTTATTTATCACATAAATTGATTCGGAGCTTGCTCCGATTACTGCTGCTGTCATATACCTACGCCTCCTTTAAAAAGGTGCTAAACTACGCATCTTTAGTATAATATATGGTAGCGCAAAGGTCAAAAAAGTGAGGTGACATACATAGGGGGGATGCGCTCATAAAGCGATTTTTCACACCGGTTATGCGAGTTGACATTCAAGGCATAAAGAAGCGTAAATATTTATTCTTCGCTCCAAAACTCGCCCGTGAACGGGCTCAAACAGTTGGAGCGAGACAGAATAAATATTTACGCTTCTTTATACTCTTGAATGTTACAACTCGCATAAATGGTGTGAAAAATCGCTTTATGAGCGCATAGTTCCATTATGTATGTGCACGACTCTTAAACTTCACGAAAAGCAAACACTTGCAATATTAATTGCATCTTTTAGCGTACTCTATATGTCTCTAAAATATAAATTCAGGATGGCTTATATAATCTACTCTTCAATAAGCGAATTATACTCAGGATTTTTTTGAAACTCTTCCAAATGAGTTTCAACCTCTTCATAACTCATTTCCTTGTAAGGCTTATAACCGCTATCATGAAGATAAAAACTAAAATCAATCCTGTAACTATCAATGACATTTGCCCTTCTAATATACCAAATAATATATTTTTCTATATTTTCCGGTTGCGAATATATTCTTGGCCTCCCCTCTGAATCAAATTCGGAAGATAAATAATCAACTATTTCATCAACAGTTACTTGGGCATTAGAAACTATAAAATTATATGCCGAAATCCTTATAGCAAGTTCGTTCACATCTAATTCTTTTGCGTCGTGATAATAATTCCTTTTACCATAATCACAACAAAGTCCCAATGCCGTATTCTGCCTATAATATAAATGTTCAAGTTCTTTCTTTGTTGCAAGCTCTTTCTTTTCATGCGATATTCGGATTCCCACGATTATTGCGCAACAAATCATTATAACTACTAGAAATTTAAAAAAATATTTTTTTTTCATGACTACTAATTTCCCAATAAATAATCTTCCATTTCTTGTGCACTCATTGCTCTGATTTCTTCCTTTTCAAACCCTTCATCGCCTAGCTTAATCGCAGTATCTACTTCTAAACTATTTGCTTCATTATCTCCGTAACGCCCATACCAAGCGTTATAATCTTGAAATACTCCACTATTATTTTGAAACTCTTCCTTCATCTGCGCTATAGTATATTCTGTTCCATGTGTTTTGTTATATGCTGCAACATTAAATACAAGCCGCCTATCATCATAATCAAGTTCACTTATATAAAAAGACTGATTACCTAATCCTGAAACGTGAACTGAAGATCCTTTGAGCATCATACTGTGAGCTGCAGAAGATAAATCTCTTACTTCATTTATCCCTTGTATTTTAGCCTCTGTTTCAACCATATCTTTTAGCACAGATGTTACTTCAGATTCTATAGCATAGCCAAAATATGTAGCATCACTCACTTTTCCTAAAATATATCCGACTGTCTGACTAACTACAAAGTCTTTACTTTCTTCTGATATGCTTATTCCCATACCTTTTACAGTAACACAAACATCTTCCAAAAGATTGTCTTGTATTTCAGAATAATTGCTATATGGATGTACAGTTATTGCATCGTAACTCATACTAGATGTTGATATTACATCCTCTGGATAAGATGTATAAGGAAAACAATTTTCACAAGTTTTGATACTTGCAGTGTAAACTCTGTCCCCATATACATCTACACAATACTCTTCATCATAATCGTTTTGAGCAAAATTACTTCTTTCATAACTAATATTCACAATATAATTCTTATCTATGGGCAAATCACATAACCAATCACTAATATTTTTTATAAGAACAGCTCGTGTATATTTGTTTTCAAATTCTTTTCCTGTATATCCCAGTATTTCTAATTGTGCTTGACTTCCACCATTTCTTAGTCCCTGCATTTGGAGCATATATCTATCAGCTAGAATAGTATATTTACGTGAACTAACATCTATGGTGTGATTATAATCTGCCGCAGTAGCTGAATTTATCAGTTCTTCAACATCTTTATCACTCATGTTATTTATTTCAAAAGCCAAAACATCATATTCAATTGAACGCTCATGATAATTATCGTTAAATTCATTCCTAATATTATACCACGCCTTAATAGCATCCCAATCGTAGCTTTTTCCATTCATAAAATAGTTTTTTGCCGATTCTTCTGTTGCCGCATATGCTACCGGTTTATGCTTTATCTCATTAAGCGGCAAAAAATCATTATTGGATGTTACCTCCAAACGGACACCTGCGCCGTCTTTTCTTACTTCAAGCTTTGTATTTTCAAATCGTCCGCCAATTCCTAACTTTGTTATTGCATTAGGAACAGCAACGCCTTTCTTCTTATTCTCCTTTATCTGCTCATCAACAGAAGATAAAAGCTGATATGCAAGTCCACCCTTTTCAAGATGTTTTAGTGTTCCTTCAATCTTTTCCTGGTCGTATGCAACATACTTTTTACCATCAACGACTTCCATATATAAGAATCCCTGGACAGTAGCATTGATGTTAGCTATAGCATCTGCGTCATTTGAATCGTCATCATCACAAAGAATTTTCATCTGTGCATCAAGATATTCAGCTGCATCTTTGTCAGTAGCAAAGATCTTAACATTCATCTTTGTGCCATTTGAAGCCGCAGCCCACAAAGATGCAAGCCCGTTATCAAGATATGATACATTTGTTCCAAGTGCAACAAGTCCTACGGAATTGTGGGCAATACTTGGATTGTAGATTTTCATGGCATCAAGAGCCCCTGCGGTGTTTCTGATATTATCCTGAAGTAAAGCTGATTTTCCCGTTATATCTTTTTTGAACATCATCGACTCTGCATATTCATCGAACATTTCAAGTTTTTGGATACATTTATCCATGCATCCTCCATTACCGCAAAATTCATCATAGATTTCACGTACCGGTTTAGCGTCGAAATATTCAAAATCTGCAAGATCACTGAAATCATTTATAACTTCTCTTACCATGCTTTCAATCTCGCAACCAAGCACATCCATTTCTTCGTAACGTCCTTGATGATCTTTCTTTATATGCCTTAACACCTCTCTACTTATACGCGCTTTTGGAGAAGGGTCAACCATCTCTTCAAAAGCTTCTTTTACATCCGCACAAGCCATGTACAGTTCTTTTTGAATGTTACGATTTTGGACATGGAGCTTATCCCTTTGTCCGTTACCTATAAATTCTTTTGATGCATCAGCAGCTCTACCACCGTAAGTCTCATTATTGTAGTATTTGCCATAGCCTGCTTCAAGATACATTGCCTTTGCGCCGTATCCATCAATGTCCTGCGCAAGGTTATCCATAAAAGCCTTGAATTTTTCTGCGTCAAATTGCTTATCTTCAAAATCTCTTAAATATATCTCATCATTATCATAAAATGACATTATCTTACCCTCTTAGTATTTATCATCATCAAGAGAAGCAAGCTCGGCCTCGAGCTTACTTATATGATTTCTATATTCGTCAATCATTTCTTCCAGTCTTTCTATAGCTCTTTTTATAGAACTCATAAACTGAGCCGTATTACTCAGGAACGCATCTGTTCTAATATTGATCTCGAACTGGTATTCCTCTGAATTTTGTTCGAGCTTACCTCTGAACTTTTCACCAAAAGTCATATCATATATACGCTCAGGCTCATAAACATCATTCTCTACATCTGTACGTTTTCGGGACATAGATTCGTGTATCTCTTCAAGCCTACTCTTACGCCCCTTACATTCATCTTTTTTACGTTCGTAGCTATGTATCTCATGTTCAATATCACTTCTTCGACTCATTTAAACTACCTCCGGCATTTTTAGTTTCAACCGTGAGGCTCTCACTTGCAGCATTATCAACTGCAATCATACTGTCTCTGACTGTATATAAAGCTCTTGGAAGTGATATGGACGCTTCCTGTCTGTATAAATCTGCTGATGTATGTACGCTCTTTAATGCTTCAATAATCTGTCTTCCTGCGGTAAATCCCTCCAAGCAACTTGTGTTTTTCAGTGCGTTATCTGAAAGCACTAAAATTTCTGCTGCGCTTTGAATATCCCCAACAATTCCCGTGAACACGTTTGTGTCCATGAAAATATCTCTTTCTGCCATCTCTCTCCTTTATATTTCACACATGTGAAATAATATTATTTTTTTATTAACAAGTCTATCATCTATTTTCCCCTTTATCAAGCAACGAAAACTGCGATAAGTAGTTGATATTACTTATCGCAGTTTTTCATTCAAGAAGCCATGATCTTGCAATCGGATTTCTTTATATCAGGCTATAAGTTTTTATTTATTTACATTTGGTAGCCGGATGTTAGTATTTAGTAAAAACACAGAATGGCTTATTTATGACAGGGAACAGGAAACTGATTAAAGAGATTATACTTCTGATAATACCGGCTATAATTGAATATTCGTTTCAGGCTCTTGTGAATTATGCTGACTTTATAATGGTTGGAAAACTGGGAATAGAAGCGTCAGCAACTATTGGAATCACCAATGAAGTGACCTTCCTTATTAAGGCAGGAGTCAATGCACTGGGCGTGGGTGTTTTAGCCTATATGGCAAGAGAAATCGGCGCGGGTAATCGGAAGTATCTAAAAAATGCAACGTTACACGCTTATTTTTTGGCGCTTATTATGGGCGTATTCACAACTGCATTTCCACTTCTGATAAGTCCGTATCTGCCAACTCTCCTAGGGGCGGATGAAATTATCAGAAAGCCTGCCTCTATGTATTTTTCCATATGTTCGTCCATGGGAGTTTTCTTCTCTTTCAATGTAACTGCAGGAAGTATCAGAAAAGCTGATAAGGACATGAAGACACCACTTCTGGTAAATGGATTTATGAATATTCTTAACGTGGTACTGAACTGGTTTTTGATATATCCGGACAAAGCATTTAATCTCTTTGGAATTGAAGTGAATATAAGAAGATGTAATCTCGGCGTTATAGGTGCAGCTTACGGCACGGCCATTGCAACCTTGATTGGCGGAATACTGATGGTTGTTCTAAATGAACGTCATATGGATACCTCGGTAAAGGGAATGACCGGAATCTTAGAAAGTCTTTTGCAGACTGAGGGAAAAGATATTGTAAGAAAATACGTCTTTGTGGGTCTTCCGGCATTTTTGACGTCAGTTGTGACAAGCTTTGGAAGAGTAATCTTTACCGCCATGATTGTCCCGCTCGGAACGGCGATATACGCCGCTCATTCAATCGCATTTACGGCAGAATCGGCTTTTTTCATTCCGGCGGTGGGAATGGCAAGCGCAGTAGCCTCTCTCTCGGGAAATGTGCGAGGAGAAGGTGATATAAAAAAGCTAAACAAGCAGACCCATCTTGTTTGTGGAATTATAGTGATCATCATGTTGATGGCAACCTCAATTCTATTGTTGTGTGCAGATGATATAATAGCCTTTTTCACAGAAGATAAAATTGCATTGACGATAGCTCCGAGGCTATTACGAATTGTCGCGATCAATGAGCCTATGTTTGGAATCTCTATAGTATTGCAGAATGTATTTAACGGAATCGGGAAAACCAAGATTCCGCTGTTAGTATCCGGCTTTACACAATGGTTTGTAAGAGTGCTTGGAGTATTTGTTTTTGTGCATATCCTTGGATATGGAATAGAGATCGCATGGATATGCATGATTTCAGATAATATTCTAAGGGCAATCCTATTGTATGTTTGGTACTGGTGCGATAACAAAAGGTTAATGGCATAGCTCCCTTAACTATCTTACTTAATCTCGCAGGTGGTCCACATGTCTTCGGAGTCAATCTGGGTGAGGTTTTGGACCTTTGTGCAGCTGTCGGTTAGGTTGTTGATGGCGGCTTCTTTGAGGTCACTGTCGGCAACGTACAGGATGATCTTGTCTGCGTTTATGACATCCGGTTCTGTGAGTTTTTCGACATTTTCTTCGTTCATGTAGAAGACTCTGTCATATTGAAGGAGTTCGTCTGTAAGGCGCCATACGTTGTGAGGGGTAGCGGGATTGAACATTACAACTGCTACTTCGTCTTTGTTCTCACTGGCGTAGCTTATTTTTGCCACGTCTTCTTTGTACAAAAAGAGGACTGACTTTCCATTAACATGGCCGTTTACTATGATTGAAACAAACAGAGCAAGTACCAAAGGCAGGTAAACTCTGAAACCGATCTTTGCATTAACTACGTACAGAGCCCAGAATACGATAAGTATCATAAGTCCGTAGACAGGCATCTCATATCTGTTTGAAGCGCTTCCGACTAAAAGTGCCGCTTTTGTTGTAAGGAAGAAATCTCCCAGAGTTGCTGCTATAAGAACAGTTGTCTCAGCATTTACGGTTATTTTTTCTTTCTTCTTTGCGACTATATATATTATTCCCGCCACAAGTACAAGAAGTACGATCCACAAAGCTCCGGCGAATACGAAGTCATTTAAGAGCCCTGAAAAGAAGGATAATCTCATAAATGTGTTTGCGAGGTCAAACATACTTCCTGTTGCACCTGTTCCTCTGTAGCCTCCGAAGAGATGATGAAGCATCGCTGGATAAGAAAGAACCGCACATACCATGCTAAGGCCACATCCCGCGATATAGACAACAGTGTTTTTTATATCTTTTTTCTTGAAAAACAGCCAACATGAAAGCGCAAATCCGATGCAACCAAAAAAGAATATATAGAAATACTGGATCAGAACTCCTATATATGAAACCACTGCAATGGGAAGCACAAGCTTGATGCAATAGTTTTTGAGATTGTCTTTATTTGCTTCATATTCCTGAATGAATCTGACGTGCAGATAAGCACAGATAAATACTGCTGCCGTGAGCCACGCATACATCCTTATAAGCATGTTGCATGAGACTGTCTGAGGATTGATTCCCCAGAATGCAAGCACGGGAAGCATCACATGATATGGTATGTTAAGCCTCTTCATAAGCGCAAACAGCGCTAAATATGCAATAACAAACGCAATTAAATTAGTGATAAGTCCGGGCCACTTAGTAAAGACCGACGGAACAAAAGAGCACATGGTATGAAAAATAAAATAGTATATCGGCGGATGAACATCCCATGACTGGACAAGGTTTACAAGTCCATAATTAAATCCCTCTCCGGGCTTTACGCAAAATTCATCCAAAACGGTCTGCCTGTCCTGCCACTCTCTGTCAGGCTGATAGAGTCCAAGGCTTCTGTTCGACGAGAAGTAGGTATAATACTCATCTTCATGGAATCCTTCTTTCTGAAATCCATAGAAAATGCTGACTAAAACAGATACGACCAATATTAAATATACTATTATGCCTTTTTTCATATGCCTCAAAGTCCTCTAACAAATGCATGGAGTTTTCGCACCAAACGCGGCGCAGGCGCAAGGATACACAGATATGCCTTGTTTTTCCCCGATAAATACTTGTTTGTGATAATCCCCTGTAAATTCTTTCTGATATTCCTCACAACATCAACATAAAAGCTATTGTCTTTTGTCATCTTGCTGATCGGAATATGTAAAAGATAATCAAGTCTCTGATAATAACCGAACCTCTCCGCTATCGGGACAAGACTTTTGTATTTCTCTTTTACAATATCAAGTGCAACGTCTGCATTTCGCACTATATCAGTAAATACGGAAGGAAAATAATCTTTATCCTCCGCCTTTTTTCTCGAATTGCTTCCAAGTCTGTAGAATACATGATAGTACTGATTCGGAAGAACAATAAGCTTATTTACCTTAGGAAGAGCATCTAGCATGAGTCTGAAATCCTCGTTTAGCTCTCCTTCAGGGAATTTCAGGCCTCCGTCAAAAATACTTTTCCTTGTTATCTTGGTACAAAAAGAGGCATCTCCGGTGTGAAGAAGCAGCTTTTTGAGCTGTTCTTCGGAAGAAAGCTCCGTGATATCCGAAGGAGGAATAACTACATCCGGAAGTCTTTTGCCGTCCTCTGAAATCTCATCTCTTGAAATCTGCACCATATCTGCATCATATTTTACTGCAGCCTCTGCAAGTTCTCTGTACATGCGGGAATCGACATAATCATCACTGTCGACAAAGCCGATATAGTCTCCGCTCGCATGCTTAAGTCCCAGATTTCTTGCGCTGCTTGATCCGCCGTTTTCCTTGTGAAGAGCAGTCACGTTCTCATACTTTGAAGCAAGTTCATCACAAAGCGCACCGGTGGAATCCGTTGAACCGTCATCCACAACTATTATCTCAAGTTTATCCTTGGGATAATTCTGCTCCGCAACAGAACTGACACACTTCTCAAGCAGTGTCTCTATATTATATGCAGGTATAACAACCGTTATCTTAGGCGTAGACTCAGGCACTTGTAACCTCCGGCTCTCTCATCTGAAGATAGAGATCGTATCCGACAATTATAATGACCACAAGCATTGCGATCGAAAGCGGCCAAAGTGTAAGAACTGTCGAACCAAAAAGATATCTTGTATAAGTTATCATTGTTATCACCTGTAATGCCACGCATACCGGAATTCTCTTTACATTTACGATTCCGTATACTACCGCCATTACTTCGGGAATATAACCATATCTCTCATGCATTGCAGGAAGGCAGAAGCAACAGATTTCCGCTGTAAATACAACGAGTGTTACCATATATCTTCCCGTCACATCAAAATTCTTTTTATAAATATAATAAGCAAGTATTCCCATGATTATGACTGTCGCCATAGTTCCTGCGGAAATGAGCACTTTTCTCACCGCACCATTAAGATCTCCGGACACTATCGTATAGATACTGGGATAGTTCATTGTAAGTCTTGAGAACATCTGAACCTGTCTTCCGTAAGTTCCGAGGAGATCTCCCCAGCTTCTTCCGGCAATTGCGGCAGGTACCATAGCAAGTACATGTACAACGGGAATCCAGAATACGTATCTGATCTTGATCTTGTTCTTCAGCCACATAAGTACAATGAAAGGCACAAAGAATATCGCCTGCTGTTTAAAACTGTAGGCAAAAGCAAGATATACGAACGCTCTGTTGTCGTTTCTTTTCAAAACATGAAGAAATGAAAGAAGCACAAACGCTGTATAAATCGAATCATTCTGTGCCCAAGCCGCACTGTTAAGTACAACTGTAGGAAGGAACATCATAACAGCGTATCCCAGCATCGACTTTGTGAGATTACCGTCCGTAATATGATATACGATTCTAAAGATAGTAACGGCACAGATAAAATCACACAGCACAGGAACACTCTTAACAAGGTATATGTCAGGAATGCTTCCTCCTATATAATGAAGAAGCACAATTACATACTGAAACAGACAGTTGTAATCAAATGTACTCGCAGGAGACTCTCCGGGCTTTATTCCCAGATATGCAAATCCGCCTGCCTGATGACACTCTCTCATCCAGTCCGCGAATGCCTTAACGTAATCACCTGACTTGATGTTAAAAAGTGACACCCTGAAATAGAATCCAAGACATGTGATTATGGTAAAAAACAGCATGTCAAAGATAGATATCTTATACTTATAAATCTTTATTTCCGTTGTAAAAAAATCATCAATAAATCTCATAGTCTCCTCATTCCAGATTGTTTCCTTCCGCCATTGCACGAAGGAAACTCTCGGGTTTTATTATCTCCGCTTTACTCATCGGGCCGTCATCTGCAGGGAACGGGCCGACTCCGTCAATATACTCTCTGCAAAATCTCACAAATTCCATGGAAGCTTTTTTGGCATTCCAGGTTTTATTTATAGTATCATATCCGTTTTTTGCGAACTGCAAAATTTTATACTTTTCTCTGAATAAAGACAAGACCTTTTCTTTGAAGTCCGAATAATCGCCGTTCTTATACCAAAGTCCGTTCTCTCCGTCTTTTATCAAAAAAGGCACAGCCCCGGCTTCACCTGATGCAACCACGGCACAGCCGCACTGCATGGCTTCGTTTACAACGGCTCCCCAGCCTTCAAGGTAATTACTTGTAAAAAGAAAAATATCGGAATCTTTCATATGCCCTGTAACTTCTTCAGGCTTTAAATTCCCGTAAAATGTCACTCTGTCGGAAAGTCCCGCATCGGAAACCGATTTCTCAAGTTCTTCTCTCATATAACCGTCACCGATCATCTTGAGTTCAAACTCATATCCAAGCTTTTTAAGCTCTTTGGAAATCTCTACCGCGAACTCGGGATGCTTTAATTTTATAAATCTTCCCGCCCAGCAAAGTCTAACCTTATTGTCGGTCTCACTTACTCTGTAGCTTTTATCCCTGACATTGGGAAAATATCCCCATTTGAGCATCTTTCCGGGATAAGCATGAATAAGCTTAAAGTCTGCCGAAACATACGCGCCCGCGCACAACAGATAAACCGGCTTTTTGCGATATCTGACATGTTCGTCATACTTTTTCATAAGTCCTCTCGGACTGAGCCACTTGATCCTGTTCCCTCTGTATATCCTCTCACTCACGCGAAAAGACAACTTATCAGATGACAGTCTCTTTTTCTCAAGCTTTTCAGTGATTCCTTCAGTCCATCCAAAGATTACCACATCACTATTCAGTATGAGGTTCTCGCAATACTTCTCATCCTCGTAGAAAAGAGATACATAGCGATAATCCTTGGGATTGACCGCCCAGCCCATCTTGATTCTCTTTTCTTCCATCGGCATTGCCTGGATAAAATGAAATTCCACATCCTCAAAAAGACTACTCATCGCATCACAAAAAGGAATCTGATGATGATTTATGTAATTTGAGACAAATGTTATTACCACAGTTATCTCCCTTATTTCCGGTATATTTCACCGTATATTTCAAGAAGTCTCTTGTAATTTGCATCCGCGTTATGTGTTTCTGCAGCATGTTTGCTCGCATTGTCACCGTAAACTGCCGCAATTACAGGCTCATCCCACATCTGCAGGATCGCATCCGCAAGCTTCCTGTAATCCATATTGTCAAAAATGATTCCGTCTCTTCCGTCAACGATCATATCCGGTATTCCCCCGGCATTTGCCGCAACAACGGGCACTCCAAGAAGCATCGCTTCCCCAAGAGAATTAGGCGAATTCTCAACAACGGAGGGACATACAAAGATGCTGCTCTTTAAAAACCTGCTCTTCATCTCTTCGCCTGATAAAGTTCCGACCATAGTTACTTTCTTCCTGAGCTTGTTCGACGATATCAACTTCTTAAGATATTTTCCGTAAGCGCTGGCACGCATAAAATACGGGTACTTGCTCTTGCCTCTGCCTATTATGTTATTTCCGGCAACATATACATGCGCATCGGGATATTTCTTTAATATCAAAGGCATCGCCTCAAGCATGAAATGAAATCCCTTCAGAGGATAATCACCCTGTGAAAGAAAAATACTGTGAGGAATCGCTTTCTTCTCTTCCCATTTTCCCGAGTAAAAACAAGGTCTCATCGTCTCGTTCATAAAGAAATACTCGGCATCCGGATTGATGCTGTAAGACGCCTCTTTGTCGAACGTCGTTCTTCCCGTGACATTTCCTGTGAGCAAAAGAATTTTTTTCTCATTCTCAGCTCTTAATCTGAATTTCTCCTGCTGCTGAATGAGCGAATCCTCTTTCAGTCTGTCTCTGAAAGTCGTAGACTCCTGCACTTTCTGCGGGATTCCTGCCATATAAGCTTTGGCGATCTCCGTGCAAACGCCCTGCATTCCGACAAGGCTTTTCTCCGGCCTTCCGAAAACTTTAAGCGCCGCAAGAGCATGTGGGAATTCGGTTCCGAAGACGTGGATCATATCGGGCTCAAAATCATTTATTATCTCTTTAAATCTAGGTTCCAGACTTTCATCATATTTTTCCGGGTGACTTAAGTCTTCATTAAATCCGTAATAAGTCACTTTATCTATAACTTCTTTGGATCCCGATGCAGTTTCCTTCATAGGAAATGCAATACCAAGAGTTATTTTCCCCGCAGCGTCCGGCTTTTTCTCTTTAAGCAACCTGTTAAGACAGCCTGTAAGCCATCCTTCCCTGACCGAATATTCAATTCCATGCGCCTTGGCATACGCAGGGAGCATAATATTACACACCCACAGTATTCTCAATTTATTTCTCCTTAAGCCTGTAAACTGCACTCTTAATCTTGTTGTACATACCAGCTGTTACTTTATTCTCCGCAATTGCAGTCCTTAGCTTAGTGAGAGTAAGGACTCTGAGCATATCATATTTTCTGATCTGGGCACCTGTAAGATAGAGTTTTATTATCTCCCGTCTCTCCTGCTCTGAAAGCTTTTTGTTCTGATCCGAGAAACCACCGCCCTCGTAGTCGGCAACTATGCGCGGAATATAGAACGTACTTGCCTTCTCTCTGTAAAAGCACCTGAGAAACTGCTCATAATCCGCTCTGACCTTGTATCTGAGCTCAAAAGGATTCTTGTAAACAAGCCTCTCATCATAGAAACATGCCTGATGTGAAGGAAGATTCCTGTAACAGGCGTAATCGTCAATCTTGGGATTGGAATGAATCCTGCTTCCCGCCGAACAATCAAATATATCTCCGTAGTAGATAGCGGGAACCGTCGTACCCTCTTTGGAATTCCTGTCCACAATGGCATCATGGACGTCCCTTAGGACATTCTCATCTCTAAACGTATCACCGCAGTTCAAAAAGAAAACATATGCCGGCTCTTCGCCTGCTCTAAGCAGCTTAACTTTGGTAGTATCATCCGCATCTTCATCGATGGCTCTCTGATTGATTATCTTTTCCTCAAGATAAGAAGCCGCAATATTCATAGCATGATAAATTCCGCTGTCACAGCTCTCCACAAGGATAATATCTTTGCCCACATCATATTTCGACTTTAATTTCTCGATAGATCCGTCTGTGGACATTCCGTCTTTAACAAGAATGCGATACCCTGTATAGCTCTGCTTTCTGATACTCTCTATCGTATCGATAAGCTTGTCTCCTGCATTATATGAAACTACGATTATATTAAAAAAAGTTTTTTTCAATTCATTCATCATCTTTAATATCCTGTCTCTGAAAGAATCGGCGGCATTTCATCAAACATGAACGTCGTATAAGGCAAAATCCTCGTGCCGTCAGCGGGTGCCTTCTTTATCATAAAATAAATGAAGTACAATAAACATCCCAGTAACACAACTGCTGTATAAGTCTTTCTTTTCTTCGCATCCTTTACTCCCAGAAGAAGTACAGGAACGAATAAGATATGTGTCACCATAAGATAATAAGTTATTCTCGAGATAATCTCATCCGTCAAAAAAGCTCCGAACACATAGAGCGCGAGCGACATTATATTGCAATTAAAAAAGAAAATATTCTCTTTGTTATCTTTTATCACATCCCTGTACATGTAGAGCGACACTGCCAAAACAAGAGCGCATCTTGCAATTCCGATGTAACTGTAACGAATATTGCCCTCAAGCATATTCTTGTATGTAGATGTATTTTGGTACGGAGAATATATAGTTACAGCGATATTGGCATAAACCTGTCTCAAAAACAAACATGATATACCAAGAGCCGCACCTGCGACATACATCCACTTTTTCCACGGTATCATTGCGATCGGATACAGCAGTAAAACAATAAGAAGTGACCAGTGAAAAAGACTGCCAAACGCGATACAAAGAACAAATCTCGGAAAGTCTTTTTTCAGCAAATATTCTATGGAACAGAAGGCAATTCCAAGCGCCAAATAATAACGAACGGTACTTAATGACTGGAAGTAAAAACCAAGAAGCATGAACATTGCAAAGCTCATGCCAAACCACTTACTCTGTCTCCATATTCCTTTCATAAAAAAAAGGACCGTGAAGAAAGCAAATACAGCAAATACCAGAACGTAATTTTCGAATCCGCAAAGGCTATAAATAACAATCGCAAGCGCATTAAATCCTGCTTCTGTCGTAACTTTCGGAGTCCATTCCGCTGTTCTGGAATTTACAAGATGCATTCTCTCAACATAAGGTCCGTAATCATTTCCTACATTAAGCCTTAAAGCCGATACGGCAAAGAGCCCGAGGAAAATGGCTGTAAGCGCAAAGACATTGATCGCATCCTGCCTTGTCATCCCTCTGTATATAGCCAAATGTCTGCCATCTATATCTCCGGCAGAAGTATTCTTTTTTACCAAGAGGAGCAGCGCAAGCACTGCTGCCGTCAATGTAAAATATACTATCATTTATCCCTTCTTTAATTCCCTTCCTTTTCCGATCCCGTCGGAAAGAAGTTTGAAGCATTTAAACAATCCCTTTTCGGCGCACATCTCTTTTCTGTACTTGAACAGGAATCTAAAACCGAGAATATCGGCCAACGCTCCGTATAAAAAAGCATACAAGACACCTCTGTCATAAAAGAACTTGTCCGTATATCCCGTAAACCATGTAGACTCGCCGGCTTCTTCATGCCCGAGTACCACAGGTGTTCTGAATATCTTAAGCCCCGCCTTCAGGCAGTCATGCAAAAACAAGCTGTCCTCTCCGTTCATGTAAGGCGCTCCGCCTCCGAACAAAAGAGAATACTTAACGCCGCTTGAAACAAGCTTTTCCCTTCTTGCGGCAATCGCATATGCGGGATATCTGCCATAATTTTTCCACGAAACCTGAGCAAAATCGGTATTCCAATAGGTCTCTCTGCCCGCCTGCGCTTTAACATTAAAAAGAATGATATCCGCTTCCGGATGATCGTCAAACTCTTTTATGATCTTCTCCGAATATCCGCTGTCATAAATTATATCATCGTCGCCAAACTGAATAATCTCGCTGTCAGACTTCGACAATGCGGTATTTCTCGAAAGTCCAACACCCTTTTCGCATCTGGTATATGCGCAGATTGTACCTGCTTTCGTCTCAAAGACCTCGTCCTTAGACTCTCCGCCTGTTCCGACAAGCTGATTGACTATAACGGCATCCGTCTCAATATTCATTTTATCCGGGAGTTCGTGCACATCCTTATTAACAGATGACACCAATATCTGTAATCTTCCTGACATAATCTCTTCCGCTTATCCGGCGCTTATTTTACGCCGTAATATCTCTTGATAAATTTAAGATCCGCGCGAGTAAAAATGACACCGAGAACAGGACACTCATGCTTTTTAAGCAACGAGATCACATGCTCTGTCATCGCAGCGTTTCTTGTTCCGTAAGGGACCGCAAGAACAGCTCCGCCCGAAGCACCTATATCCGAAACAGATACAGCCTTGATCTTAGAAAGACTGCTCTCATACTCGCTTCCAAGTGTATGCTTAAGTGCCTCAAGATCTTTTCCAGAAAAAGAAGCATCTTTTACCGAATCTGATGAAACAAAGACAATATTATCCTTATCTGAAACGTACTTATTGTATAAAGCAGCAAGTTCGCCTTTAAAAAGTTCATCGATATCTTCGCCGCAAAAAACCGTTCCGAGCACCGGAAGTCCGTATCTTCTCTCAAGATCTTCAGGAACATATACGGCTTCATCGACAGCATCATATAAAAGAATTGCAAAGAAAGCCAAAACAGCTGCCACTATGGCTCCGACTGTCATTGCGACTCCCATTTTGTTATCGGCTTTCTCAAGATAAACATCGCTCTTTGAAAGACATACTATGCGGTCAAATGCCTGCATCTTATTAAAAGACGGGTATTTTTCCAAGCTTGCAACAAAAGCATCCGTTATCTTTTCCACAAATTCTTTATCGGTATCTCTTATCGTCACCAAAAGAAAACGCGCATTTGAAGGAATCTCACCCTTAAGGGAAACCAGCTCTTCATCTCCGGTTATATCGATTCCCGCAGCCTGCAGATCCTCAAGTCGCTCGGGAGTTATATCTATTGCTTCCACATCCGAAAGATTAAGATGCTTGTCGGCAGTATCAACTCCTTCTTCTTTTAAAGCCTTTGCTATTTCAATAACGAGATCGTTATCATCGAAAATGAAATTAGTCCATGTATATCCGTTATACCAGTCCAGAACTCTGTTGCCGTCTTCATTGCAGATATAAGCATCGTCAGAGTAAGTAAGATGAAACTTTGCCTGTGCTTCATATTTCCTCGCAGGTCCGAAAACATCCGTCGCAAGATAATAGATTCCTCCGGCAATAACAGCACCTATCAGCGCCGCAACCGGAAGAATCCATATTTTTTTTAGGAACCTTAGGTAAAAACTCCTAAGATTCAAGCTTTCATCGGTATATTTACTCAAAGTTTTATCCATTGCTGTCTCCATCAGTCTTTCTTTGCCGTAACCTGATTCTCTTCCACGCCCTCTGTACTGTCGGGTGTAAACATGATCTTTGCCGTAAGAAGCAGCAGTTTAATATCAAGCCAGATAGAATAATTCTCTATATAAGTAAGATCAAGCTTAAGCTTGTCATAAGGCGTAGTATTGTATTTGCCATAAATCTGGGCATATCCCGCAAGTCCCGCTTTTACTCTTGTTCTAAACGCAAACTCAGGCATATCCTCGAGATACTGCTTAATGATCTCAGGTCTCTCAGGTCTGGGACCGATAAATGACATATCGCCTTTTAAGATATTAAATAACTGCGGAAGTTCGTCCAGTCTGCATTTTCTGATAAAACTTCCTACAGGCGTTATTCTTGAATCGTTCTTGGATGCAAGTCTTGCTACGCCGTCTTTCTCAGCGTCAACTCTCATACTCCTGAATTTCATTATCTGAAATTCACGTCTGTTGATCGTGCATCTTACCTGCTTATAGAGAACAGGGCCTCCGTCGTACATTTTTACGGCAATTGCCGTGATAAGCATAAAAGGTGAAGATAAAACGATGAGAACAAGAGCAAGTACTATATCCAAAATTCTCTTTATAAATCTCTGTTCAATCTTAATCGAATAATCTCGCAAAAGGAAAACCGGAGAATCAAAGAGATGAAGCTGTGTTGAGCCTTTAAGCAGAACGTCTGTTATCTTTGGCATGACATAAATTCTCTTTCCGTTTCCGTAGCAGAATTTAACCAGTCCGTTTCTGTACTGATTTGGCACGTCCCAAATGATTATTCCGTCGTAATCTCCAAGACACTCTTTATGTATCTTTTCCAAGCCCTCAGAAATGTTCATCTTCTTGACGATACGATATTTGTCTTTTCTTGTGTTGAATTTGGCAATGATGTCATCAGCCGCATATTCTCCGTTTATGAGAAGGAGCTTTCTCGGCGGGAATATCGACATGTAGATATAGTTTGTTATATGTGCCCAGACAAAAGCCAGGAATAACTGTATAACCAATATCCCAATCATGGGAATCACAGCAACAAAACCTATCTTGATTATCAGATACTGACAATATGTAATGAAATTAACGATAAATAACGTGAAAATCTGAGATAAGAATACATCCATAGGCTTAAGATAACCTATCTTAAGACCACCATATGCAATAGAAAAAGACAAAAGTAATATAAAATACAATGCCAAAATGAATATATGGCCCCAAAATGCAAATGAGAGACCTCTACCCATGTTCTGGCCCTCAGGTCCAAATCTTACTTCATTTAAGATTGGGTAATACGTTGTGTACCAAAACCACGCATACACAGCAGTCTGCATGGCAAGTCCTATACCCCCCAACAGTAAAACCATAATTCTTTTTACAGATTCAATGTGTTTCATATAATCCACAGACGCTTAAAGCCTTCTCAGCGTTGCTCGCAGCGCCCATCCTCCAAAATAAAATAATGACTCCAAAACCGACAGATTAGCTATATTCCTGTAAAGGAACCAGATTCTCTCCATTGCAACAAGCTTATTTGATGAAAGTGACTTCGGCGGTCTTCTGTATATTGTGAGATTCTCATCCAGACCGTATCCGATTATTCCACTCTTAAGTATTCTCCACCATGTAGCAGTGTCCTCACTAGGAACATCCGGCATGTGTATTATCTCCATGTCGATCTTCTCGGTGTCAAACATTACCGTACTTGTAAATATAACAGTTCTTGAAAGAGCCTGCCTGAACTTCATTGTCTCCGGAACATGAACGATCTTTCCGGTAGGTCTTGCAAGTCCGTCGCCAAACTCGTATGAATGAAAAGCAAATGATGCTCCTGTTTTCTCCATAAAAGCTATCTGCTTCTCAAGCTTATCAGGCATCCACACATCGTCCGCATCCAAAAATGCGATGTATCTTCCTGCGGATGCATCAATTCCCGTGTTGCGGGCTTCTGCGGCTCCTGCATTTATTTCTTTTCTAATAAGCCTTATTCTCTTTCCGCTTGATTCTATTATATCGGATATGATCTCCGCACTGTTATCAGGCGATGCGTCATCAACAAGGATGAGTTCCCAGTCCTTGTAGGTCTGCTCACATACCATGTCGATAGTTTTCCTGATATATCTCGCCGCATTGTAAACGGGTACTACTATACTTACCATTAAATTTCCTCTTTAACTATATATAAGGGGCGTTTCTTTATCTCCGTATAAGTCTTTGAAAGGTACTGACCTACAATTCCTATGCAAAAGAGCTGTATCCCGCTTATAAGTAAGATTATACACACAAGCGACGACCAACCGTCTATACTGCTGTATTGGAAAATCAGCTTGCGCACTATAGTAAACAATATAAATAAAAATGATAATATGCAAAAGAACAATCCCGTAAATGCCGCAAATGAAAGCGGAACCGTAGAAAATGCCATGATTCCGTCAATAGCATACATAAAGAGCTTCCAAAAAGACCACTTTGTCTCGCCCTTTCTTCTCTCAACATTTTCAAATTCTATCCACTTATTCTTAAAACCGACCCATCCGAATATTCCCTTAGAAAAGCGGTTATATTCCTTTACGGAAAGTACGGCATCCACAAACTGCCTTGTCATCAATCTATAATCTCTTGCGCCGTCAACAATCTCAGTCTTGGACATTCTATTTATCAATTTGTAAAACAACCTTGCGAAAAAAGATCTGATGGGAGGTTCACCTTTTCGATTAACCCTCCTGGTCGCAACACTGTCATATCCGTCTTCAACAACTGCCTTATACATCTCGGGAAGAAGAGCCGGCGGATCCTGAAGATCACAGTCCATTATTACGACATAGTCTCCTGCTGCCTTCTCAAGTCCGGCATATATAGCCGCCTCTTTTCCAAAATTCCTTGAAAAGCTGACAAGCTTAACACGTTTGTCCTTATTATTGAGCTCTTTTACCATATCTACAGTCTTATCCGTCGAACCATCATTTACATAGACAAGCTCAATATCGACATCCCGCTCTTTGAAAAAAGCTTCGTTCTTCATTAGTTCGTCGTAAAAATCCTGTATGTTTTCCTGCTCGTTATAACAAGGAACTATAACGCTCAAAAGTTTCATAATTTTTCTCCAAATCGTCCTGTCTTAAAAATGTATAAATGCGCAGTCCTATTCAATATTCTACACTTAAAGCGCCTGTCTTTCAACGAACAAAAATTTGATGTCCCATGTTAAAAAGTGATAAACTATGATAAAATAAACACTTAATAAGAAGAATTTATCATAAAATTTAGGAGTACACATGGGTAAAACAGCACTTATTACAGGTATAACAGGACAGGACGGTTCTTACCTTGCAGAATTTCTTTTGGAGAAAGGATATGATGTGCACGGAGTCATCAGAAGATCTTCTGTAGATTTTCGTGAAAGAATCGCGCATCTTGAAGGAAAGCCTCACTTCCATCTTCACTACGGAGATCTCGGAGATTCAATGAGTATCCTTGGCGTTGTTTCTAAAGTAAAACCTGACGAGATATACAACCTCGCAGCACAGTCACATGTGCAGGTATCTTTTGATTCGCCTGAGTTTACGGCAGATGTTGACGCTACCGGCGTATTAAGAGTTCTTGAAGCTGTACGTCAGTGTGGTCTTGCAGATACATGTAGAATATATCAGGCATCAACTTCAGAATTATACGGAAAGGTTGAAGAAGTTCCCCAGAATGAGAACACTCCTTTCCATCCATACAGTCCATACGCTGTTGCCAAGCTTTACGGCTACTGGATCGTAAAAGAGTACAGAGAAGCTTACAATATGTTCTGCTGCTCGGGAATCCTCTTTAATCACGAATCAGAGCGCCGCGGAGAGACCTTCGTTACACGTAAGATCACTCTTGCCGCATCACGTATCGCTCAGGGCAAACAGGAAAAGCTCTATCTCGGTAATCTCTCAAGCCTTCGTGACTGGGGCTATGCAAAAGATTACGTAGAATGTATGTGGCTCATTCTTCAGAATGACAAACCCGAAGATTTTGTTATCGCAACAGGTGTACAGCACTCAGTCCGTGAATTTGCACAGCTTGCTTTCCACTATGCAGGAATCGAGCTTGAATTTAAAGGCGAAGGCGCTGAAGAAAAAGGTTATGACAAGGCAACAGGCAAGGTACTTGTTGAAGTATCACCCGATTTCTACAGACCTACAGACGTTGTTAATCTCTGGGGCAATCCCACTAAAGCAAAAGAAAAACTCCACTGGAATCCTCAGACAACATCTTTTGAAGAGCTCGTTAAGATCATGGTTGAACACGACATGGCCAAGGTTGCGGTTGAAAGAGCAAACGAGCATGTTGAATTTAATCTCGCAGAGTTTCTTGAAAAAGGTATTGATAAGTAATCATAGAAAGAGGCGAATATCATGATGGAGAAAAATGACAAAATATATGTTGCGGGACACAGAGGAATGGTTGGTTCCGCAATTGTCAGAGAGCTCAAAAACCAAGGTTATTTCAATATAATCACAAGAACACACAAAGAGCTCGATCTGACAAGACAGGATGCTGTTGAGAAGTTTTTTGCAGAGGAACAGCCCGATTATGTTTTCCTTGCAGCCGCCAAAGTTGGCGGAATCATGGGTAACTCGGAAGCTCTTGCCGATTTCATGTACGAAAACATGATCCTTGAGATGAACGTTATCCACGCAGCATGGAAAAACGGTTGTAAAAAGCTTGAGTTCTTAGGCTCATCTTGTATATATCCAAGAATGGCTCCTCAGCCTATGAAAGAGGATTGTCTTTTGACATCCGCTCTTGAAAAGACGAACGAAGCATATGCTCTTGCAAAGATTTCAGGTCTTAAATACTGTGAGTACCTCAACAAGCAGTATGGCACCGATTATATTTCCGTAATGCCCACAAACCTTTACGGACCAAATGATAACTATCACCCCACTCACTCTCATGTTCTTCCTGCTCTTATCAGAAGATTCCATGAGGCGAAGGAGCAAAATCTTCCCTATGTAACATGTTGGGGCGACGGAAGTCCTTTGAGAGAATTCTTATATGTTGACGATCTTGCAAACCTCTGTGTATTCCTTATGAATAACTACAGCGGTGACGAGACCGTCAATGCAGGTACGGGAAAAGAGCTTACAATAAAAGAGCTCACAGAGAAAGTTGCCTCCATCATCGGCTACACAGGCGAGATCAGATGGGATTCTTCAAAGCCAAACGGAACTCCCAGAAAGCTTCTTGATGTATCAAAAGCTAAGGCTCTTGGCTGGACATATAAGACAGAGCTTGATGATGGTATCAAACTCGCATACAAAGATTTCCTTGAAAATCCTATGCGTGCAGAGCGCTGATACATAACGGGTAGCCAGACCCGAAAAGTAGATTTGTACTTTTTAGGTCTGACTACCCGTTTTATATTGCAAGTAAATCGATATTAGATATAATCGTACAAACTTATTTATCACCCACACATTTTTTATAGTAATCAGATTTTGTAGTTGCATCAAAACCATCAAGCAGATATTCTTTCGGAATATACTTCGAATAATCAAGATCCATGAAATAGTTACAGAATAGCTGCTCTCCATATATTATTCTGCCTTTCCCGTCAGTAAGGGCGTACACAAAACCATGGTAAGAATCTGCGTTTACCGCAAGAAGCTCATAAGTTTTCTCCTCTTTAACGCAGTAATATCCTATATATTCGGTAGACTTGTATTCTTTTAATCTCTTAACCTCTTCTGCGTACTCATCAGCGGGATAATCCACAACCATATATCCTAAAAACTGCTCATCCCACGGGTTATAATAGACCATTTTATAATCCGCTACATTCATTGAATCTGTTATTTGTGAAGGCCATATGGTCTCATCCATGCCAAACTTACTCCATTTATAATATTCTTCATCATATGTCTTCTCTCTTGAGAATGACATATACTCATTATATTTCGTGATATCCTCATACACCTCAGGTTTTTCGATTATAACACTGAAAAACAACATTCCTATGATCACTGTCGGGAGCACTATCAGATAAAGAGCACCAATTATAATGCTTCCGATGGTCACCACCTTAATCCCGGTATATAATAACCGTTGTTTTTTGATCTTTTCTAAAGCGCCAGTGACATACAGTGTGATTACTGCCATAATAATGAGTAATACAACCGAAACATAAATTGAAAAAATACCGCTCAGCCTGTTCTCGCTTTTAAAATCCGTGGTGATTATCTTCCATATGATAGACAACACAAGAATCAGATCTCCAACAAGACTGATTACCTGTATTGTTCTTAACAATTTTCTTTTTTCCTCACTTGCATAATCTGCCATCTTTGCGGCAACATCTCTCACTTCCTTATCCATCGTCTCGCTTTTCCTTTCTCCCTCTATGAGTTCTCTGACATCGACCTCATAGAAATCCGCAATCTGCACCAGAAGCGATATATCCGGCATATTTACACCATTTTCCCATCTGGAAACGGTGCGTCCGGATACACCCATCTCCTGCGCAAATTGTTCCTGTGTCAACTCCCTCTCCTTACGTAACTGACGTAAGAACATTCCTATCTTTTTAGGATTCATTAATGCTACTCCTCCTCGGTCATAGACAATACTCTAACAAATAAAGTATCAAATGAACACGACATAAAGCGAGAAATGCCGTATTTAAGCACCTGACATGGTGTGTCCGGTGTGATATCTCACCTTTTTTATCAATCACTTCTTATTACCTGTATATAATCAACGGGCTGTCACATGGCAGCCCGTTGATATTTTTATTTAATTTTTACAAATCCGTCTTTCGGATTTCCCCCTATAAATTGTAACTTACCGCTAAGGTTTTCAGGAGATGACGGGAATGGCTCATATCCTACTCTGTCACCTTCCGAAGGATAATAGAATGTGACTCCGTTTACTTCGTAGGGCTTAACTTCGTACACTCCGTAATCTTGCTGTTTTAAGAGATAATCGGGATTAAATCTTTTTTCTGCTTCGGCAACCAGATTGACGCCTTTGAATGCAAGCCATAAAAGCACGATGGCGGTAAAGCTCTTGAAAAATACTTCTTTTTTGCGCTTATCAAATTTATTTATGAGTAATATGACTACTCTTCCAAGTATGACTACTGCCGTCAAAAGGGCGAATACAATTCCGTATCTGATAAGCGGTGCACTTGCCATCCAGAAAAGAAAACAAGCTATCATCGTTCCGCCTATAGCAAAAAAGTCTCCGGTTCTTAACACGCTTCGCATGTTGATGTCAAAAATCTTTTCCGTAATCTTTTTATCTCCGACTGTTCTTTCTTTTGAATCAATTAAAATATAATGGACTGAAAGAAGTACATATATCAAAATGGCAAGAATATCAAGAATAATTACCATTTTGTTGAAGGATGAAAGCTCCGAAAACCACTTCGGAAACCACTCTGGAAATGACATATGTGCATGATTCGGCACATCCGAAAAGCCTCTTCCGAATGTCTTTATCTCAAGTGCATCATATTCCGCAACGCCCTTTGGGATCTTCCACGGAACATTAAACAGGTCTATCACAGTCGCCGGATAGATAAGCCATCCCGATATGATCACATTTCTCACGAAAAACGGAACCGCAATGGTAAGCGCTCCCAGAATTGATGCATAGAACACATGAAGCTTGTGCTTTGTTCTGTTATTTAAAAGTCTGTATATCGGAATGCTTGCCACCAGCATAATTGGCGCCGCAACCAGCTTTATAGTTGTCGCATAAACACTTAAAAAGGTCAGGAAAATATATGGAACGTAAGAATGCTCGCGTCTTACATACAGATCGAGCCATTTGATCACGATATAAAATACCAATGTTGCAACAAAATAGTCTGACGCAGGAGCAACCATCTCATCAAATATCCCAAAAAGATAGTAGATAGCAGCAAGTCTTGCAAAGTCAGATATTATGATATTTCCTCTTCGTATGATACTCTTTAATTCAACGCATTCCCATGCAAGCACAAGAGCAAAGAATCCCGCCATAACATGGTAAGATCTGTCAAGCTGGAGAAACTTCATGCTAAACAGCGCAGAAAGCGGAAATGCGGCACTGTTATATGCAAGTCTGACATGAAGATTTCCAAGCCCCTTTACCACTCCGTACTCTTCTATCCACCTGATAGCCTGAGCATGATAAAGGTCGGAATCATAATGCATGATACCGTTTGAAGTTCCGTAAGCCATCAAAAAGAAAACGACCAGGTAAAGTATTCTGCTTTTGTATGAACGGATAATTCGAAGAAGCATCCTGAGTTCTTCACTCATTTTGTCCCTATAGACTACACCAAAGATACAAGCGAAAAACATTAGAAAAATATGGCAATTTAACTCAACTTTGTCAAATATACTCCAGATCTGTGCATAGACTGTTGATATCAAGACACCGCTCATTATATAGCCGGTGTGAGAATGAAATCGGTAGGCTTTTTCACTGCCTTTTTGCGTAGCTCTGCCACGCTTTGAAAAAGCCAGCATAATATTTATGCAACCGTATCCTATCAGGTATGTTGTTACAATGACATACAACCAAATAAGAATAACTGATAACATGCTGCAACTAGCCCCCGATCCATCAGAAAAATCAAATCTACTTTTCAATCATCAAATAGCCATCAAATAGCCTATCAATGTTCCAAGCAATGCGCCAAAGAGAACCTGCATGGGAGTATGTCCGACAAACTCCTTAAGTTTCTCTTCTACAGGTATATCCTTATCAAGCTGAAGGAACCAATCCATCATATTGTTAATAACCTTAGCCTGAATGCCGGTCTCCCATCTAACTCCCATTGCATCATGCATTACGATGAGCGCAAGGACTGCCGAAATGGCAAACTCAAAAGAACTTGCTCCGTACAACACGCACGTTGATGAAACAACCGCCATGACTGTCGCAGAATGCGAACTTGGCATTCCGCCGTCACCCATTAATCTCTCGGGATTAAAGCTCTTATTTACAACTACATATAATATTGTCTTAAGTACCTGAGCAACAAACCATCCGCTGCAAGCAGCAACCAATACTTTGTTGCCAAGTATGTCATTCCAAAACTGCATTCAAACCTCTATCGTGCTAAATTTTTACAAAAGTTCCTTAAGGTACTGCTCAATAGCATCATGCCAATCTGCAAACATGAAGTCTGTTGTAAGTTTCAACATATAGTTCTCCAGGATGCTGTATGCCGGTCTGGGTGCAGACTGAGGATTTTTTGCCTGATATTCCGCTGTGGACACATGGTTGACCTTAGTTTTCTTTCCTGCGATCCTGAAAATTTCTTCTGTGAAATCTGCCCAGTTTGTATCACCCTCGCAAGTTCCGTGGAATATGCCGTAATTCTCTGTATTCATAAGATAATGAATAGCTTTTGCAAGTTCGGTTGTACTTGTGGGATTACCGAGCTGATCGTTTACAACGCTTATCTCATCATGATTCTCAGACAACTTAAGCATTGTCTTTACAAAGTTCTTACCATCTCCGTAAAGCCATGCGGTTCTGATAATAAAATAGTTTTTCGCAAACTGCTTTACGAACTCTTCACCGGCAAGCTTTGTCTTACCATATACACTCACGGGACCTGTAACATCAAACTCTGTATAAGGTTTTGTTGCATTTCCCGCAAATACATAGTCAGTGGACACATGTACAAGCTTTGCACCAACCTCTGTAGCTGCTATAGAAAGGTTTCTGGGACCAATGGCATTGATCTTGTATGAGAGATCAACGTCGCTCTCCTGCTTATCTACGGCTGTATAAGCCGCACAATTTATAACTGCCTTGGGCTTAACATCCTTAACAAGCTTTATTACAGAATCAACATTCGTTATGTCCAAAGGAATGATTCCTTCTCCCTCAAACACATCGGTATTTACAATCTCATATTTTCCTGTTACTCCAAGTTCCTTATTTATTGCTCTTCCAAGCTGTCCGTTACATCCGGTAACAATTATCTTATCCATTACTACTCCCTTTTACTTCCTGTATAGATAATTTATATATTTAACTCAGTAAACGGACGGCAATTACTGCCGTCCGCCTTATATCCTTGTCAATCTGCGCATGTGACACATCCTATCACATGTTCGGCTTATTCTCCAAGTCCACCCTCGATAGCTTCAACCATTGCACTCATAGCTTCTTCTTCATCGGGGCCTTCACATTTAAACTCAAGTTCATCGCCGCATTTAACGCAAGCGCCGAGAACACTCAAAACACTTTTTGCATTGGCAACATTGTCACCATACGAAAAAGTTATATGTGATTTAAAATTCATAGCCACTTTACAAAGGTTCCCTGCAGGTCTTAAGTGCAAACCTGTAGGATTTGAAATGACTACTCTCTTGCTAACCATTTATAACATAACCTCCTCGATCAACTTCGCAAGCTTCTTAGCTTCTTCATCAATCTTAGTCTGCTCTTTACCTTCGATCATTACTCTGACAAGCGGTTCTGTTCCCGAAGGTCTAATAAGCACACGACCGTCACCGGCAAATTCTTTTTCAAGTTCTGCGATAGCACTTGCAATCTCAGGATATTCCATGAACGCGTCCTTCTTGTGTGTAGGAACATGCGCGTTTACAAGTGCCTGAGGCATTACCTCCATAACTTGTGAAAGTTCTGAAAGCGGCTTACCTGTAACCACCATAACTTCAAGAAGGTGCAAAGCCGATAACAGACCGTCTCCGGTAGTATTGTCATCGAGGAAAATAATATGTCCCGACTGCTCTCCTCCAAGGTTTGCACCGATCTCTTTCATATGCTCAAGCACATATCGGTCACCCACCTTAGTCTTATCAACCTGAATGCCTTCTCTCTCTGCCATCTTAAAGAATCCAAGGTTACTCATTACAGTGGCAACTATCGTATTTTTGGCAAGTTTACCGTTATCCTTCATGAATTTACCGATAATTGCCATTATCTCGTCGCCGTCTACCATCTTGCCCTTTTCATCTACTGCAAGGAATCTGTCGGCATCTCCGTCGAAGGCAAGTCCTATATTGGCCTTCTCTGTAACAACTCGTCCCATAAGCTCTTCCATATGAGTTGAGCCGCATCCGGCATTAATGTTGGTTCCGTCAGGATTATTATGGATCACAACAACTTCTGCACCCAACTGTCTGATTGCCTCAACAGATGTATAGTATGAAGCGCCCTCTGCGCAATCCATTACGATTTTCATTCCCGCAAGACTGATATCAACTGCTCTAAGATTGTGATTTATATATTCTTCTTTTGCATCACTTCTGTTCTTGATCTTGCCGACTCCGGCACCTGTAGGCATCTTAACGCCTTCCATATTGTTCTTGATAAGTGCCTCAATCTCATCCTCAAGTTCATCCGGTAGCTTATAACCGTTTGCATCAAAAAACTTTATCCCGTTAAATTCCATAGGATTATGTGAAGCCGAAATAACTACACCGGCATCAACTCTGTATTTTCTTGTAAGATATGCAACAGCGGGAGTGGGAATAACTCCGACATTTACTACATCTGCTCCTACAGAACACGCACCTGCCATAAGCGCACTTGCAAGCATATCTCCCGATAATCTTGTATCACATCCCACCATAATGGTCGGTCTGTGGTTAACTTCCTTAGAAAGAACATAGGCTCCTGCCTGTCCAAGCTGCATTGCAAGAAGCGGTGTCAACTCATCATTTGCTACGCCTCTTACACCATCTGTTCCAAATAATCTGCCCATCGAATTAACCTCATTTAATTAGTTTTAGAAACACGAACGTATACTTCAACGTCGCCTGAAGCTTTAACCCCTTCAGGAAGGTTGTTCCATTTAACCTTTGCACTGTACACACCGTCTTTCAGCGCTTCTGTGCTGCTCTCTTTAATGAACTGCGCAGTATCGACAGAACCTTTTAAAGCATTCTCATCAACAGCCGCAAGCGCAGAATCCATACCGAGAAGAGTAAGTGCTACGGAATCATATTCATCGGTATCAACTTTAATATCATATCCCTGGATAGGATTCTCAACAGCAATATTCTTTATATCAACCGCAAAGTTCTTGGATGATAATTTACCGATACTTACCACTACCGTTGCCTTTGCCTTCGAATCCTCGCCGAAACGAACTCCGTCAGGTAAATACTTATCAAGTTCCACCGTATAGTTAAGATCCTGTGTTCTGCCTGTTACATCAAGTTCAGAGTCGTTTATGGTGATTTCTTTTATCTTGGATATAACTTTTGAATCACCGGCTATCTGAATCTTATCGGGAGTGCTCACAGTTCCCGTAACTGCATAACCGTCTGCCGGTTCTCCCGATGCAACGCACTTTATCGGGACAAACTTAGCTTCAAGTATCTCAACTTCTGCCCTTACAGTCGGTTTTCCATTATTGTTTACAATCTTTATACGCGAAGCATCGGCATCATTTGTCTCGACAGCTTCACCATTTTTATCACGAAGAACTATATTGGCTGTTACATTCATTGTTCGTGTCAATCCGGCAACATCTACCTCTGCCGTTGCCTTCGTAACACTGTTAACCACCGATTCCGGTCCTTCTATCTTAACCTGATCAAGATCGATTGCCTTATCTCCGACTATATATTTGTCATCGGGATGTCCGATCTGAACAGGCTTAAGTTCAAACGTCTTGCTTATCTTCTTTTCTACGTTATACTCCAGCTTATCGTTACTTAGCTCTATATCTACGATATCCGTACCGTTGCTGTTCTCTACCACTGCTTCAATAGGTATTGATCTGACTGTGCCGTCAGAACCCTGAACGGGTAAATTTTTCAGATCGGCTACCAACTTAATGTCATTGCTTGTCAAAGTATCAACTATAGATTTCTTTCCTTTGACCTTTACACTCTGACTAAGATCAGAAGAATCCACTGCCCATCCGACAAGATTATTATTCTTTAAATAATTACTGTTATCAATAATACTGACCTTAACATCTCTGATCTGCCTTGAAATTTGAGGATCCTGATTATTCGTCACAGACAACCATATGACCCCGGCAAATACCAGCGAAGCAAGCTTAAGCCCAAAATTTGACATGATCTTCTTCATCTCTTCACCCTGGCCTTTCTGGCAAAGTGCTTAATATGCGTTTCTTCCGCATGCTTGTTCTGCAAAACCTTAAGCCTGTCTCTTAGTCTGTCACTGTCAACAGATTTATCGAGTTCGCCTTCATATGCAACGCTTATCTTTCCTGTTTCCTCAGAAACAATGATAGTAAGTGAATCAGTCACTTCAGATACACCGATACCAGCACGGTGTCTGGTTCCAAGTTCTTTACCAATTCCCATGTTGTCTGACAAAGGAAGGTAACATGTTGCGGATACAACTCTGTCTCCGCGTATTATTACAGCACCGTCATGAAGCGGTGTGTTATGTTCAAAAATATTTATAAGAAGCTGACTCGTAACAATTCCGTCAACAGCTATACCCGTTCTCTCAAATTCAGCAAGTGAAAAATCCTGCTGAATAACAATAAGTGCTCCCGTACGAACTTTTGACATTTCGACACAGGCCCTTACAATCTCATTAAGTGTCTTATCAGAAAAACGCTCCTGGAACTTCATATCTCCGAAGAAGAATGCATTGGAGAAGAAGTTTTTTCTTCCAAGTTCTTCCAACGCTCTTCGAAGCTCAGGTTGCAATATAATAACTACTACTATGATGATAACGTTAAAGAAATTTCCAACAATCCACAATATTGTATTCATCTGGAAAAATTCCGCAAACAAGATGAATGCAATAATGACTATTACGCCTTTAAGCATTGACCAAAGTCTGGAGTTTTTTGCCCACAACAAAACATGATAAACCAGAAACGCGATAATAAGTATCTCCAGAATATCAGTAGGTCTCACGGAAGGTATACGAAACGCTTCAAGATCAAAAAACTGCTGAACTGTTTCCATATCAATCCTTTAAAAATCACCTGTGCTGATCCATTGCACGGTTGATCTTCTTAACCTTCCTTTCCGGCGTAGAAACTGTAACCTTTGGTACCGCCTTTACATAATAATAATATTCATCATCTTCAAACTGAACTTTCTCAGTTCTGCTGTAATCCAGATTGAATGCAAAGAACTCAACCACAAACATAAAAAGCGCTGAAATAATTGTTCCGATAACAACACCGACCAGAGACATCTGCGTGTCATAGATAAGATCTCCGATCATAGTGCACATAATAAGCGAAACCGCACCGGCAATTATAGCAATCTTCCATGATTTATCAACAGAAGACCTGCGAATGGCATATACAATAGCGATAGTTATTGAAAATGCAACTATCGAAACAACCATAGCTTTATCACCAAGAAGTCCTGTAATTACGGACTGGAATGCATTGGCGACCTCTTCCACACCTTCACTTCCGAAAGACTGTGAGTTCTTGGAGAAGAACGCCAGCATATATGAAATGATAAGTCCAAAAGATACCGACACCATGGATGTAGGACCACCTAAAAGTCCCATAGCCAGAGGCATCACATACGGTATATGCATAAAGAAAAACAGCGGAGTCAAAAGAACCGCAAGTGTATCTTTAGGCGAGAACCTGAAATACAACAGGAACATCAGAACAAACACTATCAGTGCAAAAAGCGCACATTCCGTGGATAATTCAAAAAGATGTCCGGTGATAAACAATGCCGCAATAAATACTATAAAATTGGGCGTGAGAATCGAACACAAAAGCGATGCCATCAGAACTATCACGAAATTCTTAAGACTGTCCATGTATCCCAATTTGCCGTTTATTATGAGGATAGTGATAAGAGCCAAAAGGAATTTCCACGCGTAGCTGATGTACACCTCGTTTTTGATATAAAATTTTTTAATATAGATTTTTAATTCCAATAATGAAGTCATGTTACTGTTCCTTTTCGTACATTCTTGCCAGTTTCTTTAAATTTTCATAATATGCTCTCATACTCCTACGCATTCTGGAATAACGATAAGAGTATATTATATATGAAGCAAGCGAATACACGCCAACAAGCAGGAGGTAGTATATCAGCCACCTCCTGCCGGTTGCAATCAGATTTTCCGTATTATATACATCAGATAACACTTTTTCAAAATCGTATAATACATATGCCGCGATAAATACCGCGAAAACAATCGTTGCACTAATAAGCGACTTTATAACATTAAAAGCCACGTAATCACTCTTAAAATAAGAGTTTATTGCGTCATTATTTTTTCCTTCTCGATCAATAAATGCAGCCATCTTGGTCATCAAAATGACTTTCTCTTCATTTAACATCTTTGCTCCTTAAGTATCCAGGAAACGCATTCCGGCTCTGTCATCCTTCTTGACATGCTCCTGCATCCCCGTTTTGGGTTTTGCGAAGCTGTTTGACAGGGTGTTTGCCATCGATGCCTTACATTTAGCACAGAATCTTCCTGTTAAAATTGACTCTCCGCAATTCTCGCATTGAAGCTGAATCGGTGAGTGTTCTGAAAACATAAGCCTCTCTTCACGTATCCACTGCTGAATCATCTTTGAGGAAACCTTATTATCATCCGCAATCTGCCTAAGAGTGGCTCTTGGGTTGTCTTGTATATATTGCTTAACTCTCTGAAAATCTTCTTCAATATCTTTTTTACACTGATCGCATATCGCAGGACCACCGATATAATTGAACATCTTTCCACATCTGGAACAGTTTCGTAAGTTCATATACATGACCTCCGCTAATCTATGTTGTTTGCCCGATTGCGAGTGTTAAAAAATAAACTTTTTCAGCTCCGGCCAATCTTAACAAACGGGCAATCTCATCAATGGTACTTCCCGTTGTATAGATGTCATCGATAATAAGTATGCACTTAAATTTTACATCATTTCGTTGTATATTAAAAGCCTTTTTCAAATTATTACGACGCCCGCGGACATCCAGATTCTTCATGGGCAATGTGTTTCTGCTTCTTTGAATCAGGTCTGCACACATAGGTATATCAAGTATTTCAGATAATTTCCGCGCATAGACTTCAGCCTGATTGTAGCCTCGCTCCGCTGCCTTGCGCCGGTACATAGGAACAGGCACTATCAGATCGATTCCAAGACCGGAAAGCTTCTTCCCGAGAGCCTTTTTGGTTGCCTTTGCATAAAAATCCGCATATTCCTGCCTTCCCATGTACTTAAATCTGTATATGGATCCGGAAATACTCCTGTATTGAAAAAGAGAAAATCCCCTGTCGTAGGAATGTCTCATTTTAGCGCAATCATCGCAATATTCGCTGTCAACATCCTCGCCTCCGAGACTTTTTCCACATTTTATACATATCGGAGCTTTTACATAGCTGATCTTTTTTCTGCAATCATCATGAATAAGACGCCCTCTTCTTATCCTGCCGTTTCTGATCTCAAAAGCATTTAATATTCCG